>Ga0073928_10004251_pt1 | contig 21437 bp, 26 predicted proteins | sample PaiPotPPA55metaG_FD_76969 | JGI IMG/M metagenome (GOLD analysis project Ga0073928, IMG submission 76969) | Iron sulfur acid spring bacterial and archeal communities from Banff, Canada, to study Microbial Dark Matter (Phase II) - Paint Pots PPA... ...
CGTACGGCACGTGGGTACTTACCGGCAGTCCACTTATCACGCTCTTTGGTGACGGATCGACTTCTGGCAATATTGATACAATTATTGCTGGTGCTTCGAATACGTCCTCCATACGCCCCGCACTTATCGGACGCAGAGCGGAAGGAACATTGGCTTCGCCATTAGCTGTTGCAAGTGGTGATTCGCTTCTCTCGGTCCTCGCATCGGGGTATGACGGCGCAGCGTTCCAAAATTCTGCAGAGATAGACTTTGCGATTGATGCGGCTGTTAGCTCCGGAGTTGTCCCCACCTCGATCGCTTTCTATACTGGTTCGGCCGGCGGAAATAGGACGGATCGCCTTCATATAACATCGGGAGGACTCATCGGCGTCGGCACGACGTCGCCAAGCAATATTCTCTCTCTCAGCGGAACAGCGGCCCAGACTTTCTGGATGGAACGCGGGAGTGCGGGCGGCAATAATCTGACCGTGCAGGCCGGTGGCGGCTTATCCGGGGGGAGCAACGAAAGCGGCGGAAACCTGATCCTGTCGCCGGGAATTTCGACGGGGACGGGCACGTCGAACATTCAGTTTCAAGCCTACCCGGCAGGGACCAGCGGGACTTCAGATAACACGGCGTTGACCGCGCTGACTCTGTCGGCTACCGGCGCGACCGGTTCCAACGTCAATACGACGCTACAGGCTAATGGCGGCTCCGGCTCCAACAAGAACGGTGGCACACTTACCGTCGCCTCCGGCGTTTCGACCGGTACCGGCACATCGGAAATCCAATTCAACGTCTATCCCGCGGGTAGTTCCGGCAGTACGGCAAACAGCCCGACTACAGCGATGACGATATTGGGTAGCGGGAATGTTGGGATCGGAACGAGTAGCCCTTCTTATACTCTTGATATTCGCGGCACAGTTGGGACCACACTGGCCGCCAATGGGCTTCCCGTAATCAACAAAATTGTCCCTCAATACTTTACGTCAAGTTCAACCTATACTCCTACCGCAGGTACCGTATACGCCTACGAGCAATGTTGGGGAGGTGGGGGCGGCGGGGGCGGCGCTGCGGGAGCCGTCTCAACAGTCGGAGCTGCCGGCGGGGGCGGTGGCGGCGCCTATGCGGACAAATGGATAACGAGCCCGACGTCTCAAACGGTAACCATTGGGGCAGGTGGAAACGGTGGGGCAGCCGGGAATAATACCGGGAGTACCGGGAGTTCATCTTCAATCGGCAGTCTTGTTGTCGCTGGAGGCGGGCTAGGTGGAGCCGGCAGTCCAACTGAAACGTCATTTTCTATTCTTGCGGGAGGCGCCGGTGGGTCCGCGAGCGCCGGCGACAGGCAGCTTCCTGGCAATGGCGGATCGTCCAGTACAATTGGATCTTCTTCCGTAGGGGTTTCAGGTGCGGGAGGATTCGCTCCTGGAATGGGTGGCTCCCCGACAGGCTTGGTTGCCTGCTGCGGCGTGTCAACGGCCGGTACCAGTGGCGGTAACTATGGAAGTGGTGGTTCCGGCGCAGCCACCAATTCGGCTACCGCCAAGGCTGGGGGAAATGGCGGAAGTGGCTATTGCCAAATTACCGACTATGTTTCAAATTAAGCTGCGCCGCTTCCTTCCCCATCGATCAGACCTGTATGACCAACCTGGCACACAAACCAAACCTCCAGCCTGCGTTCCATCACAACTCTTATGAAGAGCTGATAGGCGGCCATTGGTATTACACGGTTGAATATGCGCCAGGTTATTATACCCCCGGCCAGTCTTATCCGAATGTTTCTCTGTCGCGCCACCTTTTGAGTCATTGCGACGTGGCTGGAAGCGTGTGCCTTGACTCGGGAGTCCAGGAAGGTCTCATTTCAACGCTCCTCGCCAAACGGGGTGGGAAAGTTACCGCGATTGATGCCGGAAATATGTCGAAGAAGGTCGCGTTCGTAAAGGACCTTCATGGAGTAGACTATGATTACTATCCCCATGTTCAACTTGACCGACAATACGAGTTTCTCCGCCAAAAACAGCAGTTGGAGAATTTTGGAAATCCTCCTATCCCCGAAGATGGCTACTGCGACTTTGATGTCGTCGTCCTGTCGGGGTTGATCTACCACGTCTTTTCCCCGCTTCATGCGCTGGGTTATGCACGCTCCATGTTACGTGAAGGCGGGATCATGATTGTAGAAACAGGAGCCATGTTAAGGCCCGACTACGTAGCCCAGCACAATTTTAACGGCGAAGGCTATTACTACTCATGGAGCGATACATGGCTCTGGTCGGTGCCTCTGCTTGACTACATGTTACGTTTTTGCCGTTTGGCCCCGCTCGAATGCGTGTACCTAAAGTCTTCTTCCGACATTGTTCGCATCGGCGTGGCCTGCCGGGCCATTCCCGACGTACTGCCGGACGTCAAAGAAACAGCCATGATGGATTCAACCCGGAACTTTGACTATTGCCAAATCATCCGACGACCGCAATTTAAGCCCGGCGCGACCGATGTCCGATATATCCCGTCGATACAAGGCACGGTTATGCGCGAACATACCAAAACATGTGATTTATATCGGACGCTGCTCGCGACGAAGCCCTATGAACCGACACCCGATGAGTGCGTCTTGCGACTCAATGCGATGTATTAGAGTTCCTAAACGCTTCACATGTCTCGACTTCACTCCCAGACACGCCGGAATATCGTGATCTCCCGGAAGGGAGCCTAACGGGGGCCGTCCTGCAGGGCGTAACTTCTGCCGGTCTGGCGGGCGTGCACGTTGCGTTGCTCGCGCTGCGGTCCGCGTCGCGGGACGGCAAGATAGCGTTCAACCCCAGCAAGTCGCCGACGCGCGAGGGCGCAGTATTTCTCCTCAAGCTCAATGCCGATGTACCGGCGATGCAGGAGCGCTGCGGTAATCAGGCTGCTGCCGGAACCCGCGAAAGGATCGAGCACCAAGTCGCCGGTCTTAGTGAAGGCCTCGATGATGGGCTTGAGGGTCTCGACGGATTTCTCGGTAGGGTGGCCGTGGTTGCCGGAATAGTGCCACGGCTGCACGTCTGTGATCGGATCGGCGGGCGGTTCGGGGCGCCCCTTGGCCAGCACATAGGCGGATTCGTGGGCGTAGCGCAGGAAGCGCTGTGCGGAGGCGTAGGTTTTGCTGAAGACAATATGACCGACGGGCGTGAAACCGGCGCCCTTCCACGCGGTAAAGAACGCGTCCACGCGGTTCCAGCCGTAGAACGACACGCATAGGGTATTCGGCTTCAGGACGCGGTAAACATCCTTGAACGCATCAAGCACTTGGCCAGATTGGCGGTCGTCGTTCCGGATGGTGCGGCCGGCGCGGTCCTTGTACCGCACGAAATACGGCGGGTCCGTGAGCGCGAAATCAACGCTGCCGGCGTCGAGCTGCGGCAGGATGCGGAGGCAATCGCCGTTAATGATGGTGTTGACTTGGTTGGTCATGACGGCCCTTCTTCCGCCATTGCGCCGTGCTATCGAGGGATTGTCAACCCGAAACAGCGTTATTGACGGCAAGCGGCGGCGGCCGAAGTGGCTTCGCCGGTCCGTCTCCGGGGTCACACGGAAAGGGCAATCATGAAACATGGCGGGGGCAGGGCGGCCAAGAGTATGGTCGGTGGCTGCGGTACGCAAACACGCGCGGCAGGCGGGGCAGGGAGGCAAACGATAGCGCGGTGCGAAAAGCAACATGCTGGGAGCACTGGCGGGGGGCTAGAGATGCTGCCACGCTATATTTGCGGCAAGGGACTTCAAGGGGTTTGCCGTACCGAAGACCGCCACGTAGGCCATCTGCTTCTGGGTCTACAGGCCGAGCTTCTTCAGCCCGGATGTGTGGTAACTGAGGTGCCCCATGACGTGCTGATACGGATCGCCGCTACAGCGGAAAGCATATGCGGGGTCGTGCGCCATCTTCATAGCGAAGGCAACAAGCTGGGCCTCAGTCTGGCGCTCTGACTGGGGAAGTCGCCGCCAGGCGCCGAGGATGGCCCGGAGTGCATCTTCTTTTTTCATACAAAAGATAATTGTATCACTGAAGCCGCTGCGCTGGCGAACAAACGGCGAATTTGGTAAACTGGGCCGAGGAGAAAGCCTCATGGCGTCCACGAGAGAAGCGGTCAGCTTTCTGGGAATCCTGCGGGGTGGCGGACAGGAGGCGACTTGCACGGTACTGGCGACGAAGGTGAGCCTGCCGGGTGGTGGGCCAGGCGCAGTCGCGTATTGTGATTACGAGATCGAGAGCGTGTCGAAGCAACTTCCTGAGGGGGTTTACCAGTTGTTGGCACGGGGCGAGACCACGTCTTTACGACATACCAAAGACGGGTACTGGGTGGCAGGATAGCCTTGGGGGAAGTGGAGCGGAGTGGAATCTGATCGAGGTTGGGGCGGGTCATGAAATTGCTTGACGATATAATCGAACTCGGTGCTGGCGATAAGAGTTCGGTGTCAACACTGCTGCGAAAGTGCTTGGTGCTCGCACATACCTTGAAAAACGACCGACTAAAGGACTGGGCTGAGAATGAGTTAAACGGCTACACGTCGGATGACGACAGCGTGCCGGATTACAGAAAGACAAGTGCTCCGGCGAAAGGGCTGTTCTTAGGGCCTTACGGCGCGGAGATTAGAAACCAGCCAATACCCCCGGCAATGCTAAGGCCAGAGCATAGGCGCTTTGCAGAATCAGCGGTCCTGTTTCAACCGATAGCGTCGTACGAGAATGTGGATGGCGGTCACCGCTTTATGATCGAGTGGCCAGCGAATTTGACCGGACTATACCAAGCCGCATTTTTCGAAGGAAGCTATGCCTTAAACCGGGCATGGCAGGAGGTTCCAGGCTCCGTTTTTGCGGGGCTAATGGACACCGTCAGGACGAGAGTCTTGCGGTTCGCGTTGGAGCTTAAGGACGAGTTGGGGCTGGTGAGCGGCGATGTAAACGAGTTACCGAGAGAAACAGTTGATCGGTCCGTCGTAACATACATCCTTGGTGGTGTGAATATATCCGGCGGCCATTTTCAGCAGTCTCCCATAGGGATTGGGGACAATATAACCCAGTCAGTTTCGGCAACATCCGGCGGGACGATCTTCGCGGACCTGCATAGGGCGGTTAGCGAAGGAAGTGTTGAGGGTGGGGATCGGAAGAGGCTTCTCGCGGCCATCAAGGCCATGGAGGACGCACAGACCAAGCCAAGCTTCCGCAATGAATACAGGGAGTTCATCGCGCTTGCTGCCGACTACATGATACTTATAGGTCCCTACGTGCCGGCTCTGGCCGCGCTCCTGGGGCGCTGAAACAGGGGTAAGTGATGAGCAGAGTGGAAGAATTATCAAACGAAATCTTACGACACCTTCTGGCTGACTTCGTGGGCAGGACCCTTACGTCAGAGGAGTTGACAAATGGATACGTAGGTATGACGCTCGCGTTGCTGAAAGAAAAGCTTTTAACCGAGAAAAGCCTATCGTCTGTGGATTTCGACCTTGCGTTTAAAGACCTGGAAAGGGGCGACTTGGTCCATACAGGGCCTTTGGTTCCTTATGACAACCCGCCCGGTTCAACGGTCGTTGTCATCGGGATATTCAGCAACCGCGAATATGCGTATCTCACCGAAAAAGGATACAAGGCGGCTCAGAAGGTTCGAACCGAGAGCGGCCGGAAGCCAGGGCACACGTACGTAAGCATTTCTGGGGGACATTTCCAGCAATCTCCGATTGGGATTGGAGAGAACATAACACAATCAGTTACAGCGACGTCCGGCGCGGCGCCCGTCTTCGCGGACCTGCACAGGGTGGTCAACGAAAGTAGTATTGAGGGCGATGATCGCAACAGGCTTGTGGCAGCCATCGAGGCTATGCAGAACGCGCACAACAAGCCCAGCTTCCGCGATAGGTACAGGGAATTTATCGCGCTTGCTGCGGACTACATGACCCTGATAGGTCCTTACGTACCGGCGTTGGCTGCGCTTCTTACATCCCGTCCATTTTGAGCGGAGCCTACAGGCGGGATTGAGATTTGAGACCATAGAGCACGAGAGTAAGAGTGATGGAAGCGGTTTGGCATGAATGGATCATGGACAGCCTCGGCCTCGACCGATGTATATAAGGCTATCTTCGAGACATGGCGCTCACAGGTGGACTCGTACTGGCAGCGCAGCAATTACTTTGCAGTATTCGAGACGGCGGCCTTGGCGGGATGCTGGTCTCTGACGGACCATAAGCATCCTGCAATGGGCTTGCTCGCCGCAATCTTGGGAATCTGCCTCACGGTTGTGTGGTGGTGCAATAATTGGGTAGTTCATAGGTATGTGGATTACTGGTGGAAATCTCTTAAGGACAGTGAGCGGAACTTGTCATTGCAGAGTGCGGGCTTGGCTTTCGCAAGTAATCACCCTGGGAGCGGCTCTCGCGTTGGCTATCGCTATCTGGTGCAGATTATCCCTGGGCTTTTCATGGTTGCTTGGATGGCGCTGGCCGCATATGGGATCAATTCGGTAAGGGGAGCAATAACGCGGGGAGGAGCGATGACCAGTATGACTGACCTGGCGACTATTTTGGCTGCGACGGCCGGACTGTGGGCAATCGCCCTTGCATGGCTGACCTATGTAATGATGACGTTGAATGACAACAAGAGGCTATTTGAGTCATTGAAAAGTCTTGTGAGTGGCGTTCGCAGTGAACTCGACTTGATGACGTCGTGGGCCTCACCGGATACGGATGGCTATTCGAAAGCGACACGCCCTGAGGACTGCGCGCCTAATTGGCGTGTGCCTCAGAGGATCATTTATAAATTTGGGTATGATACTATTAGGGGTTTGCCTTCTTCGCCCTATGTCTACCATCTGGACGACGTTGGCCCTTTCGTGCGTCTGAGCTTTTCGATTTCGAGGCTTTTTCAGTATTACGATGAGTATCGTACGTACGCTTTAAGTCGCCTGGAGTTTTACGAAGATCGCTCCGTTGGCCCAATGTCTCAAGAAAGACAGCAGTATCATAACATTATCTTCGATTATAACTATCACATTCACATGGACTTAATCGGGGGAAAAGATTCGCCTGATGAGCAATGCCTGTATAAGGCATACAAGGCTGCACATGCGGCTCTTAACAGGCTTGAAACGACACTTAAGCCAAAAAGCCTTGCAGTGTGGTTCTGGTTGGGACACGTAATAGCGGCGCTGTCGTTTTGTGTGGGTGCCTATTTACTGTACGCGCTGTTCTCCAAATGACAGTCGTGGTCAGATGCGCCCCGGACCAACGTCAATCGGCAAGTGCACGATAAAGGGTCGTCCGGTTTACATTGAGAAGCGCGGCCACCTCGTCGCGGCGTTCTCCGGCGTCGATCATCTTGCGGGCGAGCGCAAGCTGCGGCGGTGACAGCTTGGGCTTTCGCCCGAATTTCACACCGCGCCCTCTGGCGGCCTTCACGCCGGCGCGGGTCCGCTCGCTGATTAAACTGCGTTCCAACTCGGCGAGTACGCCGATCATCTGCCACATGGCACGGCCGGTCGGGGTCTCGGTGTCAATTGCTTCCGTGAGCGAGCGGAATTTAACGCCGCGTATTTTTAGGTCGTCGAGCATCGATATCAGATCGCGCAAGCTGCGGCCCAGGCGGTCGAGCTTCCACACAACGAGCGTGTCGCCGTGTTCGAGCTTCTTGAAACATCGGAGGAGGGCGGGGCGCTTCGTTGTCGCTCCCGATAGGCCATCGTCTTTGAAGACGATTTTGCATCCGGCCTTGTGCAGGGCCGCCAGTTGCAAAGCAGGGGTCTGGTCATCGGTCGAGACGCGGGCATAGCCGTATTTCATGCCCTGCATTTTGCACTAGACATTTGCACCATGGCAAACCCTTTGTTTACAGGGCTGCCGCCACTGATGCAAAACTTACCCATTTCGCAACGTCGTTCTAGCGATTGAACATATTGACAACGTTTCGAGCGGCGGTGCTTGCCTATTATCACTGTCTTGTGGTAGATGGCTTTCCTGTTGTCAATCTCATTTGAGAAGGAGGGTTTTGATGATTATTATAAAGGTCGATGAGAATACGACTCTCAATCCATCCATTGCCGCCGATCAGGGCACAATTGTCGATGAACTATGCAAGCCAGGCGTTATTGAAAGCCTATATGCCACCAGACAGGAAAAGGCACTTTCGCTTGTGGTCAAAATGCTTCCGTATGAGCTTGCGAACCGAATTTACGAAAGAATTGATACAGTCGAAGCCGACCCAAGTACGCAGCTTTCAAGAGGCCCTCAGGAACCGCGGTGGAAGCAACAGCTTCGTCTAGCTTTAACCGTTCCGGCGCAATAGCGGCAACTCAACCTTTACAGGAATCCCGACAGTTACCCATTTCGCTGAAAAACTCAGCGCGCAAGAGCGGCTGACTGTCGCCGCTGCGGGTGTTCTTCAGCAACATCTAGGCGAGCCCGGCATGGCTGTACCCTATCCCGATACCACACCGTGCTGGCTAGTTGTGCTGGTCATCTTGTATCGCTGTCGGTGGTAGTTGTTTTCAAAAAACTTGATTATCTCGTCCTTCAACCCTCCGTAGTCTCCCGTCCGATATATCAAACATTCCCAATTAGACAGATCTGATGGCAAGTCAAAATCCTTATCAGTTGAAATGAGAAGCACGTCTTTGTTCGCTCCCATGGCGAATCCTAGCTCGTAAAAAATGTTCATCCGCTTAGCATCCACCTTTGCGACGATAAAACGCGCGCGCTTCATCTGTTCAAGAAGTTTCTCCAGTATAGGGCGGGATTGAACCAAATCGTCTCCGCGGGTAACTTGTATCCCAACTGCTTCCAGCGCAGGGCGAATGGCCTCTTCGAACGCTCTTTGATGTTCGCTGCCTGGTTGAAATCTCATGACAACGAACGCTTCGTCCCAATTGACTTGCTCTCGACAACCAGTTGCCGCCGTATGCACGTAGTGCAGAATGCGCCTTATCGCCTCAATCTGCCTTTTGCTCGCCCCAAGTCGTTCCATCTCGTCGGCACATTCTCCGCAGAGGTAGCCCGCCATCATGCCGCGTTTGATGTCGTCCTTGTTCTCACAGAAATCCATGCGGCACCCACGAGTGTCCTCATGAGTTAAGGCGTTGTCGCTTGCATGGTTGGCCGCCCAGCAGACGAATGCGAATGCAAATTGGTAGATCAGGTACGTTTCGAGACCTGGCGGCGCGTAATTGTCTTCCCAATCGTCTATCGTCAGGAGCGAGCATCTTTCATTCGCGGTCTGGAATTCGTTCCCACGGAAGCGCCGGGGCGTAACGCAGAACACCCGGTCCTTTTTTGCCCGGCGCTCCAGAGCGTCGAATGAAGCACGCTGTTTCACCAGAGCCCGTGTCGCCGGCAACTCAATTTTTCGAAGGACTTCACGAACGACAAATTGGGACTGTAAGCCGTTAACGGTAGTGACCGCATCTTCGAGGCATTCGGTTTCGCGCACCGTCAAACGGTCTGCAACAACCTGAACGCCGATATAATTCGGGTGACGCATTTGGTTTCCCAGAGCCTATTTTAATTGGCTGTCCAGGCAAAAGCTATGCACTTTGGTTATGTCCAGCCGCCGCTTCGCGCCCACCCGCCTTCCTGCGGAGCTATAATGTGTCCTCAGCGGAGTGCTTGCGATGTTGACACCCGAAGATCGTCAAAAGATCGAAGAAGAAGAGCGCCAGCGGATCGCCGAAGAGCAATACCGCGCGGAAGTGCGCGCAAAACTTCAGCAAGAGCACGGCACACCCGTCAAGAAATCCAACCCGGTCCTGTGGATACTCGGGATAACTGCCGTGCTCATCATCGGAACCCTCGCGCTGAAAAACAGCAGGAGCCAACCGAAAACGGCAGATGAGGGCGGGACTTCACCGCCGCAGTCCGCTTCCACCCCCGCGCCTGCGCCGGCGGCGGCGCCCATAGCGAAGACTCGCTATGTGCCGGTAAGCCAAAAAATCGCTACGGGACAGATCATCGTGCGAGCGAAAGGCTACGTCCAATACCGGATTACAATCACGCCGGAGATGCTCAATCCCACAGTCACGGGCAATTTCAACGCTTCGGGGGGTGCAGGAAACGATATCCTGGCTGTCATCGCGGATGAGGAGAACTACACCAACTGGATTAACGGTCATCAGGCTCAAGTCTTCTGGAGCACCCAAGGCAGGCAGACCACCGGTAATATTGCAGCCACGCTCAGCCCCGGCGTGTACTATCTGGCTTTCAGCAACAGATTCTCCGCGTTCACCGGCAAGCAGGTTTTTCTCGAAGTCGATCTGAATTACAAGAAGGCCGAGACGTACTATTGATCTTCCCGGCGAAATACGGCACGAAAACCTTCTTGCTCGAAGCGCCGGTCATTACGGACCAAAATAACCGGACTCCAAAGCGGCCTTCACCGGCTTGCAACTTCGATCTCCGTATAACTTCCCGGCTCCGCATTGTTGATCGCCGCAACAATTTTCCGGACCACCCGCTGAACTAAACGCCAACTGTTACGGGTGATAACCACAATGGCGATTTTGCGGCCTTCGAGATTCTGCTGATAGGCGAGATTATTGTCGGCGGTCACTAGAATATCAAAACCGGCCCGTTCCGCTTCGGCCAGCAAATCACCGTTGGAAAGCCTGTCCCATCCCCTGTCCTTCGCTTCTATGACCGTGTGGCCGGTCAGGTAGGAAGACAAAGGGGCCGGCGTGCTGTGATCAAACAGGATGAGCATCGCGGGATGGCGCAGAGGCCGGCGCTGCAACGCTGCGTGCCGCAAATTCCAGGATCGCGAGGACTTTCTCCTTCGAGATGCGGAACCATTCCGTAATTTCGTCGACCGTGGCCCCATCTTCCAGGTTTTCAAATACAGTGGACACCGGCAGCCGAGTGTCGCGGAAAACCCATGCGCCGCTTAACCTTCCCGGCACACTTTCCACGGCGGGGCACTGCGACCAATCGAGGGCACCGGCGCGGCCGCCCGAGGACGCCGACAGCGCGTCGAGCGCCTTGGTGAGCAGTTCGTCCACGTCCTGGAATCGGCCGCTCTGGATGCCTTCCCGGACCCGGCGTTCAAGCTCGGGTGTTTGGATTTCGATGCTCATGGCAACCCCCTCGTTCCATCCTATCAATTACCGGACCACTCTACGCCAAAAACGGCCACCGGGCAAACCTGCCGGCAACCCTGGCGCACATGTCGTAATTCGGCCATCTGGTCGCGGCGACGTCAGAAAGCATAGATGGCGTCAGTTGTGGCCGCCGGTTTCACGTAAGGCTTCAGCCCGTCGCGGTTCACCACGTCCACGCGGCCGTCGAACAAGGCGGCGATGTAATCTTTCAAACCGGCGTAATCGAAAACCGTAATGCGGGCCGTGGGATCGAATTCGATCATGATGTCGGAATCGCTTTCAGGCCGTTGATCGCCTCGCGCCCGCGAACCGAACAAGGCGGCATGAGCTACACCCCGCTGGCGTAGCGCCGTTTCGTTTTCCCGCAGCCGGGCGATGATCTCCTCACGGTTCATGATCTACCTTCATCTTAACCCGCCCAAATAAATACGCCAGAAGAGCGCCTCTTGTCACCAACCTTCTCAGAGCCTGTTTATCGTGTCAGCGTCCGCAAAATCACGGGTCTGTTGCCGCGTATCGGGATGCCCCAAAAGCCTTCACATCGCGGAATCTAGCGCTCCTGGGCAAGCTCGCGCAAATAATTGCAGAGGCCGCAACGGGAATCAAAACCGTTTTCGTGCTGGTGCGAAGGTAGAGGCTTGGGAAGATTAAAGGGCGGGTTCTCCCCGGTGGTCGGGTCGTAGCCGGTCTCCTTCCAGCGTTCGAGGATTTCGGAACAGAGCACGATGCAATTTTACTTTACGAACCGGGGAAAAGGGCAAAGAAGACTTCCAGCATGCCCATGCGCTTGTAGTAGTCGTAAAGCTCGCCGCGGCTGCTGGCTCCCCCGCGCGCGGGCCGCGCCGGGGGCTGTGCTGCAGGTGCGGAATGAAGTCCGGACGTAACCTCGAAAGCGGTGCCTTGAAACATCCGCGTCCGGCTTGGCTGGCATCCTGCCGACAAACAGAGCCCGGCCTGTTTGGTGCTCCCGCCGCTGCTGCGTATTTGTTTTCGCCGGGGACGCTCTGAGGCACCCCCGGCCTTCATCGTTGGAACTCGTCTCGCGCCTGCTCGTACAATTTCTGCTGGCGTTCCTCTTCGAGTTTCCGCTCCCGCTGGTCCTGGCTGCGGCGGTCCTCGTCATCCTCTCTACGCAAGCGCGTCCAGTCCTTGAGGCGCTGCTCGGCGGCTTCCTCCCTGGCGTCGAGCGACGCCTGAATTCGCTCCGGCGTCATTGCCGTTGCGCCGACCATGTCGCCCAGCATTTCGATGGCTTCGCTGACGGCGTTGGCGAGAGTGTCAAGCCCCCGCCCGGCCAGTGCTCCGGCCCGCGTTTGCAATTCCCGGACCGCCGTGTCTTTACCCCCCATCTCGCGGCTGGCGTCGGCGCCTTGATCGGGGGCTCGTTCCATCAGGGCGGCTTCGCGGCGCTGCGAGACCGCTTCAAGCGCTTCCCCGAGGGTGGGAAGGGTCGCCTGTTCAAGCCCGCCCATGAATTGCTGAATGTCCTTAAAATCCTTTTCTCCGGTGGTGCGGGGCGTGAGGCGGTACACCTGGCCGTGATCGGTGACGGCGACAATTTCGCCTTCTTTGAAAACGGGTTTCCAGTAGCCGTGACTTGTGGCGGCGGCGCTGTCGAGCTGGCTCCGCTCGGCGTCGTCTTTCGAGACTAGCGCCAGGTCCATATGGTCTGCCCGCAGCGCGGCGAGAAAACTTGAGGCGCTGTCGCTGTGCTCATAGGCGGCGCGAATAAGCTCCGCCGGCGACACGGCGCGGTCCCGCTCGGCGGCAATCAGCTTTTCGATGTCCGCAAGCTCGGCTTTGAGGTCGGCGAGCGTGGTATTCCGGTCAGCCGTGTCGCGGTAAACGTTGCCGCGCTCGGTGTCCATTCCCTTGCGCTCCAGGGCGTCCACGTGCGGCCCGCGGTGCTCGGTCGCCTCGCGGTTGATCGCCTCGGCGTATTCGAGGTCGCAACGTTTAAGCGCGGCCTCGCGCTGCTCGGGCAGGGTCCGATGACCATGCTGCCAGCGGTCTGCCTCGATCTGATACCCGGCACGTTCCAGCGCCCGCGCGCCCATTTCGGCCCAACGCTCGCGCCACCCTTCCAGGGTCTCCCGGCGGTTCCATTCCCGGTTCTTCCGCTTGGCGAAACCGTCGCCGTCGAGTTCCCGCATCGTGACCAGGACGTGCGCGTGAAAGTTGCGCTCGTCGCGTCCGGGGTGCGGCGCGTGAATGTTGGCATCCGCAATCATCCCCTTGCGCACAAACTGCTCGCGCAGGAAGTCTTTGAGCAACCATTCGCGCTGCTGCTGGTTGAGTTTTTCCGGGAAAGCAAATTCGATATTGCGCGCGGGCTGCCCGTTCTTCTGGCGCTCGGCGGCCTCGGCTCGGTTCCAGAGCTGCTCGCGGTCCTGCACCCATTCGGGTGCGCCCTTCGGCGCGAAGATGCCCGAGAACAGTAATTCGCCCTTACCGTTATAGTCGCGCGTGTTGCGACCGTTCCGCTCGTCGCGCAGTTCCTCGCGCGCATTGTAAGCCGCCGTATGCACGGCGCTTTGACCCTTGCCAAAACTCACCGCCTTCGCGGTGAAGTGATAACCGCATGTGGGCGTGGCCATAGAGCGCGCCTCGGCTACCTCCGTTCACACCTGCGTCCGCGTCGTCGCGGGCCCTAAACCTTGCCGGATGGCAAGGACCTGTCTGGCCGAAGTGCCAGACCGCACGACACTCGCCGCGCGGGAGTGTATAAGTGCGCCCTTCACTTCGTTCCGGGATGTCACTGTCCGAACTCTGGAAAACACTATCAGCCTTTCAGATGCTTCGATCTCTCTTTACGCACGCGAAACAACCACACGCTGCGCCACAAACCGCTGCCGCACTCACCTGTCCCCTGCCTCATCATCCCGTTCGCCTAATCCGGGCCGCGGCTCTGGTTTACGCAGCCAACGGGGAGCACTGGCGGCGGCTGATGTCCAGACGTGGTCATTTTAGCATCATGCTGTTGCCTCCAGCCATCATGCTTGATTTCGGCGTATAATTGCATTGATGAAGGAATCCGTACAAGTGGAGGTACCCAGAGGCCGAACGCCAGACATTCCCGATCCGAGCGAAATGCGGAAAGTAGCACGCATGTATTACCTTGAAGACCTTCCTCGCCAAACTATTTCCGCCCGTCTAAACATGGATGCCCGCAAGGTGACGCGGCTGCTGAAGGAGGCGCGGCTCAGAAAGGTTGTCAGGATCGAGATTCCTGAACCGGCGGATGAGGGACTCGGCGCAAGGCTCCGGGAGAAATATCCGCACCTTGAAAGGGTCCTTATTGCGCCAGGCCCGAAGGTCGAGACGCGCAAACAATACGACGATCTTTTCCCGCGCTTGGGCATGCTGGCGGCGGATTATTTTGAGGAACTTGTCGATAATCACCCACGCGCCGCCCCTCTCAGGATCGGCGTCACGGGTGGTCACCATCTCCTGGCGTTCGCCAATGCCGTTCCTCAACAGGAGCGCGAAAATGTGTACGTCCATGTCACGGCGCTTGTGGGGCGGGGCAGGCTGGAGAAATCGGCAACACATATAGAAGCAAACGTGGTGGCCTCGATCCTGTGGAGCCGCTGCGGAACGCTGCCTGGCCACTGTGAATACGCCACTGTGTCAGCTTATGATCCAGCGCAAATGCTGACGGGGATGACGGGGATGGAAGTAATCCAAACCGAGCTTACCAAGGTGGAAAAGAACCAGACCGTTAGGGATGTGATCGAGGGGATGAACGCCCTCGATGTGGTTTTCGGCGGTATCGGTGTCGGCAATCCAGCCAGTGCTCCACCGCACTTGGAAGACCGCCTTACGATGACCACGCTCCTAAACCGGTTAGTCACCCCCCAGGACCTTGAAGGCGCGATCGGCGACTTTTCGCATTGTCCGTATGACGAGAACGGAAGTCGAGGGAACAGAACAAACTGGCGCCTGTTCCTGACAGCGGGCCATTATTCTGGGCATTGGGGAATTGAGTTTTACAAGCAGATGGTGGCAACCGGCAAGAAGGTCGTAGCGTTCAGCACCGGACCGCGCATGCTTCAAGCGACTAAGAGCGCGCTCGCCGGCAAAATCGTCAACGTGCTCATCATCGACGAATTCACCGCGCGTCAGATTGTAAAAGCCAATTAAAAAGCGGTCCTGCCTCCGCCCGCTCCTTTCCCTTGAGTTAACGTCAAATTCATGCATGATGCATGGAATGCAATATGCTAACTGGCGTTAGCAATATGATCGCGGTAGCTTGACACAAAAGTGGCCACGGTGATAAAATTCCGACAATAGGAGGCCACGCATGCTTCTAGGCAGTCGGTACCACCAGTTGCCGCAGGGTACGGTAACGGCGGTCCACGGTGTCTCTCATCGCGGCGACCTCTTCCTGGGTAAACCTTCCTCGCCTTTTTTGGTTCCTCCGCTCGTCGGAGCAGACCTCGCTGATTATGTCGAGGGCCATTCTTACGGAACTCTCAGAAATGACCAGTCTCGTTTTTCGTTGAGGCGCGCGCGGCTTGTCGTGGCCGGTTCTCAGCAGAGGGATATACGCAATTTCCAATGGCAACGAAAACGACGTAGCCCCCCGGGTCGCCCAGTTCACCCACGTTCCATGTGTGATGCAGCCACGGCGCTCCGCGTTGCGCGGGTCCAGCCAACGCTTTCCATTTTCATCCACGTACGGCGCATAAGACAGCACTTCACAAGCTCGCGTTCCAGAGAAAAAGGGGCGGGCTGATGGTAAAGGGCTGGAGTATCTAAGTAAAGGAAAAATCCAGGCCTGACTGCCAAGCAACTGCCAAGTTAACCAGACGGCCAGGCCTCGGATGTTATTTGAACACAAGGGGTTTGTGGCCCTTTTTGCGTCCGCTTTAACCATACCACTTTGGTATCGAAACTTCAATAAAACCTCCAAAGAGCGGACGGCCATCAACCCGAGAAGACCATAAGGGGTGCTGAATGGCTGCATTACCGAACATCTTGAACGAGACCGCGGCAGAAGCCGTGGCAGACGCAGATCGAGCGAACCGGAGTGTTTACCGGGCCGGGCATTCGATCTACCTCATGCCCGCTGCGCGCAACCGCGCTACAGAAGCGTTCGCGCCGTTGTGGCTGGCTCCACCTGCGGCCCGTGTTGTGGCCGTGGGTAGACACGAATTCCTCGATGTGTCAGCCGTTGCATGGATCAACGACTGCAACGAAATCGAGGTGGCCGTGGATGCGGACATGATCGAAAGCGGGCGCACAGTGCTTATGAGGGTCTATACCAGGGAGAGCGATAGCCTATGCCGCGCCGCCGTGTTCGAGGCGCGTGGCGCGCGCGCCGTAGCCACGGCAGTACTGACGACCTGGAATGGGCTGCCGGTCGCGGGTTTCCTGTCGGTTATCCGACAAGGCGGTGAATTATGATCGGGCCGCGCAATGCAGGTGAAGCGAGCTTGACTGAGACAGGCGGACACCTCCGGCCTGCCTCAAAACCGAGTGCGCCGATTACCAGCGGCGCATTCAACCCTACGGGAGCCGGCGCACTTGCCGGCTCCCTTTCCAACACAAACCCGGAGCATGGGTTATCCCAGGGGACGCCGAGCACGGAAATTTGGGATCAGATATGGCCCGCTCGCCACAATCATGAACTCTGGCTGAGCAGGCCGGACGGGACTTGCGGGGACGCCTGGCGGAACGACGCCACGGGGCATTCCTATGACGAGGAGGCCCAGACGGAAATACGTATTGCTCCGGCGACCGAATCCGATATCTCAGAAATCCTAACGTGCATTTGTGGTCTGGCTGAGCATCACAAATTGCAGGGAGTGATGGCCACGGAAGAAACCCTCCGGCAGACGCTTTTCGGTTCGCGGCCCGCCGCCGAAGTCCTATTGGCCTTTTGTGGCGGCGAGTGCTCGGGATTTGCGCTGTTTTTCCCTACATACTGCTGCCGCCTGACCCGTACCGGGATATATCTGGACAACCTCTATGTAAAGCCCCAATGGCGGAGCGCCGGAGTGGGCGACGCATTGGTAAAAAGACTGGCAAGCATAGCGTGGGAGCGCAATTGCGCTTGCATCGAGTGGATGGTCGCCGATTGGAACCAGCCCGCCATCGAATTCTATAAGCACCGGGGCGCGGTTCTGTTGGATGACTACACAAAGTTCAGGGTATCGGAAGAGGGCATCCAAAAACTCGCTTCGCGGAGCGAAACAAACGGCTGACGGAGGGCGCGCTTCAAAAATACGCGTTCCGCCGAAAAAAGGAACTTGGGCCGAATCAGGGGCGCGTCTAAAATCCGGTCCGCATGCGAGGCAGGAAGGGAGGAACAGCCGATGTATGAGAATCCGAGACTGACCGAACTGCTCAAGAAGAAAGCGCAGCTTGAAGCGCGGATTGAACGGGAAACCGCGCTGGCGAGGCAGAAAAGCCGGAAGCTCGATACACGACACAAGATCATCCTCGGCGCGTGCATTCTGGCCGATATCGCCAAGCATCCTGAGGGCGGGACCGTTATCGAGGACATGCTGAGGCGCGCGGCCAGCCTGCCGCGCGATCGCGAGCTGCTCCGGTCGCAGGGCTGGAAGATTTGAAGGGCATTCTCAATGGAGGGTAACTCTAATCGTGGAAAATCCACCGATCAATCGCAACGCCGAACTAGATCACTTTCAGAACGCGGTGATGCAGTCCTCTGTAAGCTTTGAAGAGTTGAACGGCAGAGCGCGACCCGCCGTGGTTATGGTGGCGATACCGGCAACCATGCCGCCGAAATGCCGCGGTTGGTTCAGCGTGCTGATCAGCAGCGCGTTGCAAGAACTCAATAGCTCGCCGCGTGGCCGTTGGCCGGTCCAAGTCACGGTCGATGAATTCACCATATGGTGCTGACAATTTTTGCCGGTTTGGTCGCGGTCATGTTCGTGCTGCTTCTCCCGACCTTTATTTTGGCTGGTCTATTCGCGGGCTTCTCGCTCCTGTTCGGGAAGAAACGGCCACAGCAACCCGTCGCGCCCGAGCCGAGCGGCGTATATGGGACACAAGGTTTCAGCCACACAGACGCGCACCTGACCGAGGCCGGATTGTTGGGCCACGGCTGGGGCGAGGGCATCCCTGTCTGCGAGAGCCTTGAAAGCGGCGCGGTTCTGCGCTATTGCGGAGAAAACAGTCTTACGTGCTTCGGCCCGCCTGGGGCGGGCAAATTTACCGACCTGATCGCCCGTGCCGTCATCGAGTGCGCCGCCACGCGTTCGCAATTCATTATCGATGCGAGCGGCGGCCAGATCGCGGCCGGAACTATCCACGAATTGCGGAAATACGCGCGCGTCATCGCCTTTAGCCCGTTCTCGGAAGGGCTGCCGCCGGGCGTGCCGGAGTTGCTAGGCCCGTCGCGGAGCTATAACCCGATGCGAACCTTGCTGGACCCCAGTTCAACCGCCTACGGGGTCCAGTGCGACGGCTTGGCCGAGATAGTCATTCCCGACGTATCGGGCAAGGAAAGCGCCAACGGCGGGTTCTTCACCGGGCGAGCTCGCGGTGCGTCAAGCGGCGTCATCATGCAGTTGCGCGCTTGCGGGAAACCCGAAGAGCAAAATCTTGCAGAGGTCGCGCGCATTATCCTGACGCGGAGAATTTTCGCTTTGGCGCGCGAGGTCATGAAGCAACCGAAGGCAAGTCGCTACGTGAAGGACCGCCTCGGCCCCTATGCCGCGCCGACGGCGGAATTGGACCGCACCATAAACTCGGTGCTGCAAACCGCCGATGAAGGGCTTTCGTTCCTGTCCAATGAGGCCATTTCGAACGTGGTGCGCATCTCGTCGCTGCGCTTCGAGGAACTAAAGCACGGGCCGCGGCCCACGGTCGTTATCGTCACCATGCCGGTAACGATGCTGCGGAAATGCCGGGGCTGGTTCGGAATGCTCATAAGCAGCGCCCTACAAGAGTTGAACAGCACGCCGCGGGGCCGGTGGCCGGTGCTTATGACGATTGATGAATTCGGAATTTTGCCCCGGCAGCCTCTTGTGGAGCTGGCCTATGCGGAAAGTCGCAAGCGGGGCGTCCAATTATTTTGTTTTCTTCAGCATACGGGCCAGGCCCTTGAGGTTTACGGAGAAAATGGTCTGAAGAACTTTGAATCTGGGAGCGATGTCTTGATTTATCTGCCCCCGCGCGACCTGGCCACCGCCCAGGCCGTCAGCGAGCGGGCTGGGCGCGGCACTGTGGTTGTGCCGCAATATTCCTACTCGCACGATCTGCGGCGAGGTCACGAAGGGGAGCTGATTGAAAATCTCGGCTACGGCGAGCACCCCTGGGACGTGCTCACGCCTCAACAGGTGATGAGCCTGGGCCGCAATCGCGCGGTGATGTTCACGCCCGGCTCAAGCAACGCTGTGATTGTGGGCCGCCGCCCGTGGTTCGACACGACCATGCCGGGCCATGAGCGGGAGGAGCATGCCGAGCTGCGCCGGCGGATTGGGGCTGACCCCTATCACCGGGCGAAGGCTTAGTGAGACAGGAGCAACGGTTATGGCGGATGATGCGGAGAAAATTCAGGAAGTGCTTGACGAAAACGCGGCGCTGCGCGCGAAAGTGACGGAGCAGGAAAACGAAAACGCCACGCTGCGCGAGCATATGGTAATTCAGGAGCGCGAGATAGCCGCCATGCAGTTCCAGGGGGGCGGCGTGGACGGGCCGGAACCGCCACTAGGCGATGGCATCTATACCGGTCCTCTGTGCAAAGAATGCAACCAGTCATACCGCGCAGTCGGGGTCATTGCCTGGGCAGGCATGTTCTGCTTGTTCGCATGCATGGACTGTTACTCGCTTGCGGCGCAATGGGCGGGAGTTTCACAGGCCGTCAATTGGCTGGGGGACCATGCGGCTGCAATCTTCCTGACGGAGTTGCACAAGGGGCCGCTGCACATCGGCATCATGGTCCTGAGTTCGGGAAGTATTTATTATCTGGCCGTGGCAGATTGGCACTGGAAGCTGGCGCGCTACGGCGAGCGAAGCAAGCTGGAATGGCTCTACAAAACATGGCAGTCCGTGCGAAGCGCTTACGGGAAAATGCATGACGCCTTCCGCAGCGGGAGGCCTAAAGGAAAAATTATGACAAACGAATTCGAAACGCGGTGCGGCGGTCGTGCGTACGGTGCAAAGCTGCTTTTGATCGCCCTGTTGGTCGGGGAAAATCTTTCGGTGGTGCTGGCGCTTTCGGGTTGCGCTACCCACAAAACTCATATTTCGTCGCGCATCTATGTCCTGCCGCAAGCCCCGGCAAACGGATCGTGCGGTGAAGCGCTGGCATCGAGGCTAGACCATCTTCTTCGCCCGGCGCCACAAACCGGAGAATGCGTTGCGGCGGGGCCGGGCGTGACGCGGGAGGTGCGGAGGCCAGCACCGGAAGCCAAGAGCGAGGCCGAAGTCGAGACCGCACCGGAACAGACTGAACAACCGAAGCCGGTTGTCGAAGTTTCGAGGCGAACCAGGGCAGGGAAGAATACCGCAAGACGAAACACGGCGGCGACGTCCGATGTAGTGCCGAGGGTGGCGACATCCGAACCGGCAGACCCGCGCGCGGAGCCACTGAAACCGGCTGACGGGGATAAGAGCGGCGTCATGATGGGACTTCTCGGTTTCGCTCCTCTCGCCGTGATCGGCCTGTGGCGGGCGCTCAGTAAAAGCACGAAAGGCGGAAAGCCAAAATGAGCGGCGAACTGGAACACTGGCGGGGCCGTCTTCCGGAGAGTGTCGAGAAAAGATTGGAGCGTTGGCAACCGCTCGTCTTGCAAGCGCGACCCGAGCCGCGCGAATTCCTGGGCCGGGACTGTCCCCTTCGCGGGAATGTCACGCGCCGAAGAGAAGCCTTGCCGGCCACACTCGAATTATTCCGGTACTGTGCAATCTTCGACGGCGAAATGTGGCTTTCGCGCTATATCTGGCGAAACGGAAAGTACGAATTCAACACAAGCGTGGAACTGACGACGCGACAGCAGAGCCGCTATTCCGCTGAAGACATGCTGGCGCTGCCGGATAGTTTCCAGCCGGATGTGGAACGGTGCGCCTGTTGCTCGACCTGGACGATGGACGGCGCGGTGGGCTCGGTATGGTGTCCCTCTTGCAGTCCACGCTTCAAGGCGCGGGTCTGCTATGGCCGCACGTCACGAAGCTGGCTTTTCCAATGTCGAGATAGTTGTGGCTGTACGGGAAGAATAGCAAGTGCCGAGCATCCCGAGGTCGCCCTGGTGCCGGGGCGTCGGAGCTACGGAAATTCAATTGGGTGTGGCTACTTTGGAACGACGCTCCAGGCATCGGGGTATAGACGTCGTTGATCCTGTGCGATGTGGAATTCCCAGTAGCGGTCGAAGTCCC
>Ga0073928_10004253_pt1 | contig 21432 bp, 11 predicted proteins | sample PaiPotPPA55metaG_FD_76969 | JGI IMG/M metagenome (GOLD analysis project Ga0073928, IMG submission 76969) | Iron sulfur acid spring bacterial and archeal communities from Banff, Canada, to study Microbial Dark Matter (Phase II) - Paint Pots PPA... ...
CCGGGGCGGAACAGCCCCGATGGATCGTCACCTCCATGACGCTGCACGTCAACGACACGGACGGCAGCATCACCGACACCGCGTGCCGGATGGTTGCCGTGCTCACGAACCATTGACGCACGCCCGCCGAGGTCATCATCGCCAGCGCCGACAATTGTCAGCGCAGCGTTGAGCGGAATGCGACCTTTTTCTGCATCCATTCAGCAGCGGCGCAAGCAGCAAGATTATTTTTTTCCGGACGGCCTGTGTCTCCACCAACGTGTGTCAATCCGCCACTGGCGACCTGTGAAGATGATTGTCTTACGAGCGTGGAGGAATTGCCTGCGTTACCCGACGCTCCGCGTCCGCAAACATCTCGCGTAGCCTTTGTCGTTCGTTGTCGGTCAGATGTGAAACCGCAGCCGGCATCGTGAGCACCAGTTGCAGCGTCAGGTCGCCGCGCGAACCGTTGCAGTCCGTGAGCCCATGCCTGAGCAGACGGATCAAGCTGCCCTGGTGCGCGTTCGGCGGAATCATCATCCGCAGCGCGTGGCCCAGGATTTGGGCTTCGAAGTTGCCGCCGAGCGTGGCCGTCACGAAATCAACCTGAACTTCGCAAGCGAGATTCAACCCGTCGCGCCGAAAGGCCGAGCCACACGCAATCGCGACCGAGAAGGTAGCGTCGCCCGGCGGGCCGCCATTGGTTCCGGGATGGCCAGCGCCTTCGACGACGAGACGCTGACCGTCCCACGCACCCGGGGAAATCTTGACTGTCTCAGACTTTCGGTAGGTCATGACAGCCGTGCCGAGACACGTTGGACACCAGTCACTCTCCAGCGGGCGCCCGTTCCCTACACAGGCGGTGCAGCGCATACCCGAGACCGACTGGCCGCTGCTGCCGCCGCAGCGCGCACACTGCGAGACTCTTTCCTGACATTGGCAACACGGCCCGTTTACCGGGTAGCTCACCTCGACTTCGCCGCCATGGATCGCGGCTTCGAGCGGCACAAAGAGTCTGATCAGGCAGCTCGCGCCGCGCGTCGGCGGGCCGCCGTGTTCGCGTGAGCGGGCTGCTTTGCCGCGGCCCCCGGGCGACGCTGCCACCGGGCCGGACTGCGGCTCACGCTTGCCGATCAGGATCTCGAACGCCTCCTGAACGCGCTTGAACATCGGCTCAACTATTGATTCGCGCCCCTTGTTGCGGTCCGGGTGGTACTTTGCCCTCATCCGTCGGTATGCGCGTGTGACGTCTGCCGGCGACGCAGTGTCTGGTAGTTCCAGTCGCCTGTAGTATTCGTCGAGGCTCACGCGTTTCCCCCGGTTCCTTTCTGAAAGTGCAAGTCTATCAAGACTGAAGCAAAGGGACTGCTGTCGATGACGCGAGTTTGTCAGCGCAGACGGCCGTGGTTGACCGCCAGACCGGTCCGAGCGAATGGAGAGACTTCTCGCAGTTCGCAGCGCGTTGAGCCATGCCGCATTGCTGATCTTTTTGGCGACCGCGCTAAAAAGATTTGATATCACCGTTGCGAACCTGTAGTCCGAATGCCATCCATCCGCGGACAGCCTCAGGAACTCCGTGGCTTCCCTGAAGCATGGGAACACCAGGAACTTCGGTGCGAGGTCGGTCGATAGACGTTTCCAATCATCGCGATCGTAAATACACCGAGCAAGTCCTCGTGGGCCGATATCAAGGCACAGATTTCCTTGGGAGCACTGAAGCTTTCCAAGCTGAATTCGCTTCTAGCGACAAGGGAAATGACCTTCGGCCAATCGTTGTCCGGCGGATCGCGCTGTACTGGTGGCTGACGAAGGCTATGTTTTCATCTGGCAATAGCCGCCGAAATACCCTATTTTTTTTCTTAAATGGTCGAGTGCACGAATCACTCTTAGCAACAGCGGTTGCCGTGAAATTTCGTACGTGTGTGTGAAGTTCAAAGTCGTCGTTTCAAATCACGACACTCGGATAACACTATAGTTTGGATTGCAAATTTTTTTCGATAATCAACACATACCTTTCCATAACCCGACAGACTGGTTTTTTCTTGGGGCAGAATGGTGGCGTCGCGTATTTTATGGTTTTGTTAATGAATTAATTAGTAATGCTAATAATTTTACAGTATTGGTGATAACTCTGCTTTACCTATTTCGACTTGACGAGGTTTTCCTTGACAGTAGCGCTGAGTTGCTCAGCGAAAGGAACTAAAATGTCCGGAACCTGGAGTCCTCTTACACACCAACCTTCATTCGGCGTCGGCACAATGCTTTTATTAACCGATGGCGGTGTCATGTGCCAAAACTCTGGCACGAATCAATGGTGGAAGCTTTCCCCAGATATCAACGGCAATTATGTAAGCGGTACGTGGTCTGCCCTCGCCAACGGTCCTAATGCACCACTATACTTCGCGTCGGCTGTTCTTCGGGACGGGCGCGTGTTTGTGGCCGGCGGCGAGTACAACAACTCAGTGACGGCCGACCTGCTGGCCGCGGAAATCTATAATCCCGTCACAAACACTTGGACTGTAGTCGCGACGCCCCCCGGTTGGACAGGCATCGGTGATGCGCCCTGTTGCGTACTTCCGGACGGACGCGTTATGGTTGGCTACATCTTTGATAGTAGGTGCGCGATCTACGACCCTGTTGTCAACATATGGACAGCGGCCGCGAACAAACTCGATGCCAGTTCGAGTGAAGAGAGCTGGACGCTACTTCCGGACCAGACAATCATGACCGTTGATTGCCCAGGCCATCCTGCGACGCAGAAGTATGTCATCGCAGCAAATCAGTGGATCAGTTGCGGAAACACGCCGTTCGACCTAGTCGAAGCTGCCTCGATCGAAATCGGGCCGGCTGTGTTGCTGCCGGATGGCCGCATTTTCGCTATCGGAGCGACAAACCATAGCGCGCTCTACACGATGCCACCGAATTCAAACCAACCGGGTACGTGGACAAACGGTCCAACGTTTCCGCTGCCAGCCGGGGTCGCGGCGTTGGGTGCGAAAGATGCTCCGGCATGCCTTTTACCCAACGGGCTAGTCCTGTGTGTTGCCGGCCCGGTAGATGGTGTAAGCGGGGATTACCTTAGCCCCACGTATTTTTTCGAGTTTAATCCGTCGACGAATTCGCTTAGCCCGATTACGAATCCACCCACAAGTGCAGGACCTCCTTACGTCGGTAGATTCGTACTACTGCCTACTGGCCAGGTACTGTTCGCGAATGGGTCATCGAACATCCAGGTCTACACTCCCTCAGGTGCCCCGGATCCGATGTGGAAACCCAACATTACCAGCGTTCCAACTTCCTTGATTCGCGGTAGCACGTATACGCTTTACGGACGCCAGATCAACGGTCTCTCCCAGGCGGTCTCCTATGGAGACGATGCGACGATGGCAACAAATTATCCGATTGTCAATCTGCGCAACGCTGCCAGCGGCCATGTTTTCTACTGCCGTACTCTCAACCATTCGACTCTCAGTGTGAACACGGGCACCGTCATCCATCACACACAGTTCGTGCTCCCGGCCAGTGCTGAGCTCGGCGCGGCAGACATCACGGTGATAGCCAACGGTATCGCCTCCAATCCGGTTCGTGTGACAGTCTCATTGATCAAGAAGGTTGAAATCAAAGAGCTTAAGATCGAAATTAAGGAAATCAAAGAGCTCAAAGAGATCGAGACTGCTCAGGCACCTATTGGCGGGCAAACGTCTGGCATTGATCCGGATCTGGTCGCAGTCATTCGGATGTTAGCGGAACGTGCGGATCAGGCCGCAGCTGAAGTTGAGAATGGCAAGCAGCCGTTTATCCAGCTGGCGGATCGACCCGCCGTGGGCGAAGCGGCGATCGGTCCGCTGCTTCCACCATCAAATCCCAATAAGAGGCGCCAGTAGGCGCACTCCATGATCGTCCTCGTTGCAAGCGGCTACGACGCTCGCGCGCTGAGGATCGCAGCACACTGGGGTTCTCCGTGTGCTGCGATCCTCAGCGCCGAAGACTTATGTATGCCTGGGTGGCGCCTTCAACTGCAGTCGCCCCCTCCTACGGCTGTTATCGACGGGAAAGTGATTTCCTCCGAGCAGATTGACGGAATTCTCACGCTTCGACCTTGCGTCTTTCCTGAGGAACTGCAGAACATTCAGCGCGCCGATCGTACATACGTCGCGGCGGAATTGAATGCGTTCCTCCTAGCGTGGCTGACTGCGCAGTCATGCCCTGTGCTAAATCGGCCAACATCAGTGTGCCTGGCCGGGCCGAACTGGTGCCCTGAACAGTGGGCCCACGCGGCTGCCCGGGTAGGCATTCCAGCACACGCCCGGCGTCACGTTCCAAACGAAGATGCTGCTGCAAATGCAGAGGAAGCGTTGGAGGTGATCGCGGTCGGAAAGCGCTGTTTTGGCTGCGACGACGCGGTTCTACGAGACCGAACCCTAAAACTGGCAGATGCAGCCGACGTCGAACTGTTATCGGTCCGATTTTCGGCAGATCGGTACCGTTTCCTCTCGGCTAGCGTTTGGCCCTCGTTCGCAGATTCATCCGTACTGGAGGCGGTACGTAAACGATTGGAGCATGGGTGATGATCTTCGTATGGGGCGTACCAAGAGATCCTCCCGTCGCGGCTGTCGGCGCGGCATTGGCGCGCATGGGGACGCCGATATTCTTGTTCGATCAGCACGACTCGCTCGCAGCGGAAATGGATCTCTGCGTTGACGGCGAGGTCAATGGGGTTTTGCACCTTCCGTGCGGCAATGCCGATCTGGCGAAGATTTCGGGGGTATACGTCCGCCCCTATGAGACATCGCGATTCCCAGCCGTCGCGCAGGCGCCACCGGCACTTCAAAGGCGAGTTGCGGAATTGGACGAAGCCATATTGAGCTGGCTTGCGGTTACCCCGGCGAGGGTGGTGAATCAGCCAGCCGCAATGTCGTCCAACCATTCCAAACCTTACCAATCAATGTTGATTCAAGCTCAAGGCTTTGACGTCCCGGTCACTCTCGTAACCACGGATCGGACAGCCGTCGAAGCTTTCTTGGAGAAATACGGGCAAATCATTTATAAATCGATCAGCGGAATCCGGAGTATTGTCACGTGTGTGAAGGCTAGCCACCGCGAGCGCTTCGCCAATCTTTCCAATTGTCCGACGCAGTTCCAACAATGGATCCCCGGTACCGATTTTCGGATACACGTCGTTGGTAACGACGTATTTGCCTGTAAGGTGGCATCGTCCGCGATCGACTACCGCTACCCGCGGAGCGAAGATGAGATACCCGAGATCCAGCCATGTAAGCTTCCAACGGATCTCGCTGACCGATGCCGGCAGCTCGCCGCTTCAATGTCACTCCTAGTGGCTGGGATCGACCTGCGTCGGACACCCGACGGTCATTGGTTTTGCTTTGAAGTGAATCCCTCACCCGGATTCACTTATTTTGAGCAGCCGGCCGATCACACGATTGCTGACTCGATCGCCCGTCTTCTCGTCGGAAAGGCATCCGTGCCAACCTGTTAAGGATCCTAAATGACTAGGAAGCTTTCGCCGGTAGATTCGATGCTGCGCGTTAGCCGCGGGCTTCCCTGCGTTATACCTTGAGCGGAACTCACGTCCACATACGAAGCTGCAGCGTTACGGGAACCCTCGTGGCATTTCCGTCTCAATCGAACGCATAGTCGTTGTAGGAAACCGTATCCCGGGGCTCAGTGACATAAATGCACTCGGGGTATATTCGGATAGTAAAATTCTTATCGATTCCTAACCTTCGTTAACCAATTTTAGAGTTGAGTGGGGCCGCCGCCGATCCCGCGTGGCTGCGCCTTTTAATTGCGTTAATTTCCGGAAGTACGAAATGCACACGTCGGAGCCGCGGGGCCAGCTTGTTCAGACCATTGGTAGGTACTACCTTTTATTCAAGCGACTGCTCGTATCACTCAACTTTTTCATCCTAGCATCGTGCACCACCCCGTACGGGTCGGCCATATTTCAACCCGAGAATGGAGTAGTCACTGGCATTCAGCAAATTTTGGACGCGGAGCGCGAGTCGGGACTTAAAACGGCCCAAGCGCACGTCCTGATGATTCACGGCATGTGCTACCACGATCCAAGTTGGGTTGAGCAGGCGAATGCAAATATGGCCTCCGTCCTAAACCTGAGCGTGGTCCCCGAAAATGAACCGCCGATTCCTATCGGCACGGTGGTTGGAGGGGACATTCAACCTGGAGTATACGTGCGGCACCTGATTAGCGCGGACGTGGACGTAACGACCTTTTCCGTATTATGGTCGCCAATCAGCGCCGCTCACACGCGACAGCTATGTTACGACACGACCGCGGTCACAAGTTTATGTACCCAAGCAGGGAACAGTCAAACGCGCGCGAAATTGAATGCGCTACTAAAAAACGAAATTATCGATTCGTGCCTGTCCGACGCGGTTTTCTATGCTGGGCAGACTGGCAAGACAGCTATTCGAAGCGCTATCAAAAAGGCAGTTTTATTGTCGTTATCAAATCAGAAAGATCGCACTGCCGGTTCAGTGAGCGTGGCCGATCTTGACGATGCAGCTCCTCCACTATTTATAGTTAGCGAAAGCCTGGGAAGCAAAATGCTGTTTGACTCTATATCGGAACTCCGTAAGGACGCATCTGACGGGTCAAAGCTTGAAGTAGCACTGTCCCGTACGCAACAGATCTACATGATGGCCAACCAAATCCCCATTTTGTCACTTGCCGATGAGCCCGCCGGTTCGAATGTAGACGTGAACAGTTCTGGCGGGATAAATTCCCAAGAACGCTTATATTCGTCGTTGAATGAGGTCGCAAGAATTTATCAGGCAGGCGCCGCAGCGCGCAGCGGCTTCAATAAAAAATTCGGCGTGACTGCGCCGTCGCGACTACGGATCGCAGCCTTTTCCGATCCTAACGACATATTGAGCTTTCATCTTACCGGAGCAGGGCTTGATACATCTGCTGTAGAAGCCGTTGACATCACCATCTCTGTGGCTCCGACGTACTTTGGATTAGCTGAAAATCCAGAGGCGGCGCATCTAAATTACTTAGCCACAAAGGCAGTAAAGAGCGTTGTCCGCTGCGGAAAACCAATCGAAAACAGTGCACATTGTGAAAAGCACTCCGACTAGCCAGTGCAAGCTCGCGAGACACTGGCGGTTTCTGTCTTCTCGGGTGCTGATTTTTCTATATTTCTCACGCGCTGATTATGAGCACTAGTTCCTTGATAATTCCGCGATCATGGTTAGTGGCGAAATTGCTGCAACAATTTGGACTTCCGTAGCCGCGTCCTAAAAGCTGCTAGATACGGTTAGCGGATACAGTAAGTGACAATGCGTCTATGTTCTAAATAGAATGAGTACATTCCGGCGATTACTACTGCACTGTTACGGTGAAGCTTTCCGAGGTAGATAGTGAGGGCGTAAAGCCGTTAGTCGCCGTCACCTTTAGGGTCAAGCTCCCAGCAGCGGGCGGCGAAACACTCGAAAACGTCCTAGTAACGCCGTCGAAATGCAGCCAAGCAGGTAGCGCAAGCCCATTGGACTGGGTTGCCGAGTAAACCAGCGCTTCTCCTTGGGGATCTGTGAATGTATCAGCGGCAAGGATCAAACTGACGTTTTTGTTTTGCTGCCATGTCTGCGCGGTGGTCTGGTTAGTCAACCTCGGTGCGAGTGCAGTCGCGGTAACTGTTACTGTAGTCGTCTTCATTGTTGCCGTGGCATCTGTTATAACCATATTATAAATCCCCGGCTTGAGAGCAGATGAACCCGTTAAAACGACGGAGCCGCCGACGAGCGATTTGGTAAAAACTTCTGGGGTTAGGCCTGAACTCCCCGCTGTTATTTCCAGCTTATAGGGTATCGTTCCGCCGGTGATAGTTGCGGATGCGGAACTGCCTGAATTCGGGACTATCAGTCCTGACACCGCCGATAACTGCAAAGGTTGCGTTACGGTGGACACTGCACAATTGATTGTCGGAAGCGGCGCGTTCAACTTGATTGGCCCCAACGCCTCAAGGGCGGATTTGGCTGCCGCCATATCAATATTTAGTCGCGTCGCGAGATCGGATAGATCTTTCTTTGCTATCGTCACTGAAGCTAGTTCTCGCAGACTGGGGGTTATTATTTGCGGAACGGTCTGCTTAGGCACAGGCGGCGTTGTTGTGGGAGTTACTTGCGGCGGGAACGAAGTAGAAATTTTCGAAAATGCAGAACCGTCAGGGAGGGCGGTATTTAACTGATCGACGGTGGTCTGCAATACAGCATTTACACCGATTTTTACTCCAGTGTTGACCGTAACAACGGGGATCGTTTCGATGGATACCCACAGTTTTGCCGCTGCGAGGTCAGTTTGAGCTTGGGTGAGCACATCTGAAAAACTGCCGTCGGCATTCTGGCTCTTTAATTTATCGATTCCAGTTTCAAGGTTTTTAATATCCTGATCGATTAATGCCAACACGGCGTCAACCGGCCTTACCGAAACATACGCAGCCTCGGCTTGAGATTCAACACAGTTCAAGGCGTCAAGCCCTTTGTTGATGATTTGTTCCTGCGTCTTTAACGATAGAGTTGATTCCACGCCGAGTACTGCGCCGGTGAATATTCCAGCTTTGATAGTCGAATGTCCGCCCCAATGCAATGCTGTTCCCAGCGCAACAGTAATAGCTCCGCCCACGATTCCCGCGTCTAAACCGTAATCGATACGTTGAAGTACATCCCTTTCGTCTGCCATGTTCTTTCGAACTATTTGCAAATAGGCTCGGCCTTCCGCGATCGTATTTAGTGGAGGGATTGTCTTCGCAGTGTTGTCGACTTGCGTTTGCGTTGGATAGGACCCTGCTGCACAGCCGACGAGACTCGTGACCACGCAACCGATAATCGTGCCCTTGGTCAAGTTCGCCACGATCAGATTTGACTCGCGCCTACAATTCGAAAGTCTGAGCTGCGTGCCAAAACATAGAAAGACTAACGTTGCGCCAAAATCATCCGAAAACCGCATATACCCCCCTGCCGAAATACAAAACCGCGCTAGACGAGATGATCCATACGGCGTTGGCTTCGCCTGACCGAAAAAGGCGCTTGGTACTTGCGTGGACGGCTTGTCGGAACGAAGCGATCTGACAATTTTCAACCAAATGGCTAGGTCAGGGCAGGTTGCACCGAATTTGAATCAAGTATTTCGATGGAGACGCCCAAATAGCGAGTCCAACAATTTCATTACAAATTTTTATCGGGAATCGGTCAGAAGACCTGATTCGGATCTACGATAAATAGCTATGCAGGTCCGGGTCTGTGATTCTAATCCCGCTACTACATTCATCGAATTCGGAACCGCGGTATGGTGAAGAACGGCAGTGGTTACCAAAGCGTTCTTAATTTTGATAATTCATCTGCTCAGTCACTGTCTGGACCAGATACCAGGTAATTCTGCTGCGTCACCTCGCTGCGAATTGATCACCGCGAGCTGTGTAGTATGGCGGGGCGACTAACACCGTATCCGGCGAATGCAATCGGCGTCCGTCTGTAAGGGATGTCGAAATTTATGCCGCGACGCGAATGCGTACTCACTACAAACGTTAGTGCGCGCCGAGGGCCAATACAACACAAAAATATAGCATCGATCCGCCACCGTCCTTCGAATGCAATCCCCCGGGACAGTAGGGTATCCGATCAAACTCAAATTCTTCGATCATCTCCACTGCTTGGACATCAGAGCTTGTTCAACAGTCCCTTTGAAAACGAGGCCAAACTCGGAGAGTCGTCCCTTGATATCGGCCCACGAGGGCTTGCTCGGTTTGTTCACGATCACGATGAGTGGAAACGCCTAGCCGGCTTGCTGGCGCGACTATCTGAAGTAGATGTTACCGCAATCGAATGCCGCCCTGCTCTCGATAATTAAGCAGTTGCTGGTGCGTCGGAGCCAATATCGGCGAGGCTGCGGGTGGGGCATCGAGAATCTTCAGTTATTTGCGCACAGTGATCGAACGTGCTGTGCCTTGGCGTTGCTATCCCGATAGGTGGCGCAAATGCGAGTTGATTTCATGCTGGCGCTCCAAATCGTGATCGGAATGGGCGGGAGCTAACCGGTCAAACCGCTCTCGCTAGGCGGCGTCCAAATGGCTCAAAGCCTCGGGTTTAATGCTTCAACTGCAAGTTAATCATGGTTGCACTAACTTTGGCGCGTCCGTAGCCCAGTCTCACTAATTTAGACAAGGGTTGACCGGTTTTGTGGCGCGGTCACTTCCAAGTCGTTGATTTTCCGGGAAGTGCAGGTGCGCTTTTTATGGCGCCCTACGGCTATCGTAGGGCGCCAGAGTAATTGCGACTGGCGCCACAGTTCTGCGACTGACGGGCGTTAGTTGTTGCGACTGACCTATACGAACGGGGTGGTCTCGTTTTAAGAGCGTTGCCCTCCAACTCTTGATCCGTAGGTCGACAGCTCGAATCTGTCACGCTCCACCATCGATATCAAGCACTTAGCCCGGTCATCGCGACTGGGCTTTTTGTTGTGTGCTCTCGCGTGCCGCGCACCCGCACCCGCACCCGCGACTGATCGCGACAATCGATCTACTGCTCGGCGACAACAGCGCGCTGGACAGCGGCGCGATTTATTTTGCTACGACGACGCGCCTCTTTCCGGATGGGACCAACGAGCCCCCATCTGCAACGGAACCCAACGCGCGCTGTTTACGAACAACCCGCGCTTTCCGCATAGTACCGATTCGGTGCGGGAAAGACGCCGGTCATCACTTCGATCAGGAATGGCCCGTCGTATCGCGACGCTTCGCTCAGCACATCTTCCAGATCATCGAGGCGCTCGACCATGCGCGCCGCCACTCCGAGCGAAGATGCAAAGGCTGTCCAATCATGGCGAGGGAGCTTGGTGAATTGCTCCGAAATCGATCCGTTGCTGATCGCGTCGATATGGATTGCGCCATGCGCAGAGTTATTCAACACGACGTAAATCATCCTGACCCCGTAGCGCGCGGCGGTCTGAATCTCCATTCCGTGCATCAGCATGCATCCGTCACCAGTCACGACGATACATGGGCGCTTTGGGGCTGCAAGCTTGATGCCGATCCCGGCGGCGATTGCCCAACCCATCGGCGCGAGGGAGCTGGACGAAAAGTAGTTGGCCATGCCCGACGAAAGCCAGTAATGCGCCATGAAGATACGGTGGGCGCCGGAATCCACGACGACGTTACTGTCCTTCGGCAGTAGTTGGCACAAGCGCTTCACTACGTCTCCCGGATAGAGCGATCGATCGCCGCGCGAAACCCGATCACTCACTCGCTCGAATTGATGGTCGTACAACGGGGTTTGGTTGACCTCGGCGACCCACGCTTTTCTTGTTTCAAGCACCTTCACGAAGTCGGCGCGGCTGTCCGTATCCGTCTGGGACAGCACACGGAATGTGGCGCCAATCCCGGAGAAAATTCTGCCGTGCGCGACGTGCCCCATTGCGGGCGGGTCGAAGCTGTCGTCGAAGATGATCAACTCTTTCCCGGCAGCCAGCTTCTTACTCCAATTCATGCTGTCGCGCTGGTTCAAGTCGCTGCCAAACACGACAAGGGCGTCGAGCGCGTCCGAATTGATCACGTGAACGGCCCGCGAGTGGCTGGAGAATCCGTAAATGCCGAGAGCAAGGACATGATCCTCGGGAAACGCGCCCTTTCCCGATAGTGTGGTCGCGACGGGAATGTGAAATTTTTCGGCGACCTCGAGCAGGTCCCTTGCGGTTTCCGTGTCATTGCCGCGACTTCCGATCAGGAAAGCGACTTTCTTCGATTTGAGGAGATACTGATTGCACAAGGCATCCAACGCCGCGCGATTCGCGGGGACTTCGCACACATTGAATTCGCCATGATCGTACAGCCGCCTTGCTACGTCCTGACCGGATGCAACTTCCTGCTTTTGAACATCAATAGGAATGCTGATGAAAGACCGCGCTCGGTGCATCCAGTTCAACCCATCCGTCGCACGGCGCATTTCAGCTTGAATATTTTCCTTGTTCTTTAGCTCGATGACATTTTCCACCAGGTTTCTCACCACGCCGCTTTCGAAAATGCCACTCAGCGTAGCGTCCTGGAACGCGCCTTTCCCTTCTGCGCGCGACGAGACACCTCCGGCAATATAGAGCATGGGAATCTGGTCTGCGTGAGCGGCCGCCATGCCCGGCACGAAGTTCATGGTGCCGGGTCCGGAAATCCCTATGCATACGCCGAATTTTCGGCTGGCCCGAGCATAACCATCGGCCATGAAGGCACTGCCAGTCTCATGGGCGCCGACGATTGCGCGAATCGACGACGACTCGTCGATTGCCTCCAGCAACGGGTAGATCAACTTCCCCGGGACCAGGAAGACATGGTCGATCTTCGCGGACTCCAACGACTTCACGACTGTTTTCGATACACTGAATGGAGCGGGTGATCCCATAGTTTCGAGTACGATCTGAGCAGAAACTGTCAATTGGATCTCACCATCTCTCATCCGGTCGTCGCGTGCAGCCCTCGCAACGGCGACAAGACGAAACCGGCGGCAACCGGCGTGTGGAGACGGCGAGACGGCCTTGAGTGCGCTGCAAACCAACTGCAGTCGCGTCTCGCGCTGCTTCATCGTGCCCGCTTGATCAACGGGCCCGTGTCCCCATCCATGAGTGCTCTTCTTCTGCTATGACGTGTTCAGAATGTCTGCCAGTCCGACGCGCCATTGGCGCCGGTCGCGCCCACCGTGCTCCTGCCAGCGACAAGGGCTGGAGGCTTCCCGAGTTTTGTCGACATCGCAGGCGAAGATGCGTGAAATTTCGGCGCCGTCCGGTGCGGTTCTTTTCGAGGCGTATCCGCTCGTAACACGGATACCCGCCTGTCGTGGACCTTGAAGAAGGCAACCGCTTCACGCAGGCTTTGGGCCTGCTGCGCCATCGACTGGGCCGCTCCCGAAGCTTCTTCCACCAGTGCGGCATTTTGCTGGGTTACCTGGTCCATCTGGTTGACCGCCTGATTTACCTGCTCGATTCCGCCGCTCTGCTCTACCGACGCCGACGAGATTTCGCCCACGATGTCCGTCACACGTTTCACCGACTCGACTATCTCCTTGATCGCACCGCCAGCCTGCTCGACAAGAGTCGAGCCCGCTTCCACCCGGTTAACCGAGACGGCGATCAATTCCTTGATTTCCTTTGCTGCCGTGGCGCTGCGTTGCGCGAGCGTGCGCACTTCACCGGCCACGACGGCAAATCCACGTCCTTGTTCGCCAGCACGAGCCGCCTCGACCGCCGCGTTGAGGGCGAGAATGTTGGTCTGGAAAGCAATACCCTCGATCACGCTGATGATCTCGGACATTTTGGTCGAACTTGCAAAAATCTCGTGCATCGTCTCAACCATCCGCCCGACGATTTCACCGCCTTGCTGCGCGACGCCTGAGGCCGTGGCGGCGAGCGTAGCTGCCTGCTTCGAGTTGTCGGCGTTGTGACGGACCGCAGCAGTCAGTTGTTCCATGCTCGAGGCAGTTTCCTCCAGCGATGCCGCCTGCTGTTCTGTACGACTCGACAGATCCAGATTACCTTGCGCGATCTGCGCACTCGCAGTCGCCACACTTTCGGCGTTCTCGCGTACATCCGAGACGACCCGCAACAGCGCATCGCGCATTGCCTTCAGCGATGCCATCAGGCTGCTCGTGTCGCCAGGCCGGAGGTCGATGCTTACGCTGAGATCGCCGGCGGCCACGCTTCTCGCCAAGTCGGCCGCTGTCGCAGGCTCTGTTCCAAGCTGTCGTGTCAGACTTCGCGTCAAGTAGGCGCCTAGCCCCAAACCAGTCAACACAGACAGGACCACCAGAACAAGCATCAGATTGCGGCTTTGGTCGTACACCTTCTCATTAGACTCAGCCGCATTTTGTGCGTCGCCCTGTTTCAGAACAACCAGGGCGCTCATCAGGACCAAGGTCTTGAAACCCTTGTGGTGATATTCGTTCAACAGGTAATCAGTCAGGCCGTCTCGATCCTCTAGCGCAGCTGCGTTAATCCTCCCTTTCATTTCATTGAAGGCCTGCGTGTAATCCTGCCAGTTCTGATCGAGATCGGTAAAGGTAGCCTTCCCTTTATCGGTGTAGACGAGGGGTTCCGCTTGATTGAGGTGCTCGCGCGCCGAGGCGAGGGCTTTTTCAGCTGCATCCAGCGATGCAGTCCGCTGCTCAGCAGTGGAAGCCAGAATGGCGTTGCGTAAATATGTGCCGGTCCTCAGCACATCGGCGTTCGCCTGCTGGATCAGGTTAAGCCCCACGAGATCCAACCGATAGGTCGTATCTGCATTTGCGCTAACCTGCGCCATGTTGTGGAGGCCGATCCCGCTGACGATGGCGCTGATGACGGATATCAGGGTGAAAGCACTGATTAGTTTGGCGCCGAGTTTTATATTGCCGAAATTCATAGTTCGCTGTGACAAGGTGAAAGAGCCGGAACAGATTGACAGCGCTGGCCGCAATGTACTTCGCGCAACCTGCCTCTTGGCGCGTATAAGTGCCTCATGTAGGGGTTAACGACAGTAAGAAGGAAATCTTCATACAAATAAATGCTTACATCATCTTGCGGGTACGCGAAACCTGAACTGGAGTGACGTACCCAGCAATTCGAGCGGCGGGCGGGCGCCAACAGGCCGAGCCGCCCTCACAAGGCGTCGTCCAGATGGCTCAGAACCGCGGATTTATTGCTTTCACTGAATAGGTAATTCTGGTCGCACTAACTTCGGCACGTCTGTAGCCCAGTCTCACCAATTGGGACAGAGGTCGACCAGCTTTGTGGCGCGGCCCCTTGCAAGAAGTTGATTCTCCGGGAAGTGCGGGCGCGCTTGGTATGGCACCCTACCTATCTTGAGATAGTCGGCAGCACGATCAACAGCTTGCTTGGAAAAAGCCAGTCACATCTTTAAATGCGACTGGCTTTTTGTTTTTGGGCGATGGCATAGGTACGATCCAGACCGAAGCCCTCCAGGTGAGGAGGAGGCGCTTTCACAATGACTCACGGGGAGGAATTCCTTATCCCCGGTGTTTCTTCAGACTTGGCATCAAGCACCGCTTTCGTTGCCCTCTCGATCGCCTCGAACACCGCCTCCGGCACCACTCCCGCGAACTGTTTGCGGCGGTTTTTCGAGACCACACCGCCGTTGTCCAGACACATCATCACAAGCGTCGAGAGCGCACTGCCGCGCACATCGAAGCGTTCATTCACGACGCGAAGCACCGTGTCGTAATGGCGAAGAAACTGTGTCTCGCGCCGCAACTCGACTTCAAGGGCTTCGTCCGCCATTCGCAGGACGAATTCAACCGCTGGCGTGGCGTCCCAGTACCGGTACATGGACGGACTGCCAAGAAACTCGAACTCAAAGTTTGCGTCGTCGATCCAGAGGACTCGCCAATGCTCGCGCAGCGGCTTCGAAAAATCCTGGAGTGCTTCCAGGTACTGCAGTTCATGGCGCTTCATCGCGATTGATACGGGAAGCAATAGTCCGTGTTGAAGCTTCCCGGAAGAACACAGCGCCTGATGGATGAGAAAGCGTGAAAGCCTGCCGTTGCCATCCATGAAGGGGTGAAGAAACACGAAGCCAAACGAAGAAATACTTGCCGCGACGATTGGGTCAATCTGGGTCGGGGCGGCGTTCGCAAACGCCAGCCATGCGTCCATCAACTCAGGCAGCATGTGGGGGGGAGGGGGGACATACGTCACCCCGGCCGCACCTCGAAGGCCGTTTTGCAGATGATTTTGCTGGCTCCGGTATCCTGCGGCCTGATCGAGCGGATTGGTAACGCAGATGTTCTGCAGCTCGACCAGATAGTTCTCGTTCAACGGATGACGCTCGTGGGCCTGCCGCAAAAGCGCCACGAAGCGGCGTGCTTTGTCTTCGGTGGGGGACTCTTTCTCAATGGCGAACGAATCCTGCGTTTCGTGAAGATAGGCCCAGTTGATCGCCCGATCCATCATCTCAGCTGGCAGTGACGCCATGAATTCCTGGGCGCGGCCCAGAATGTCGGAATCGAGGAGGCTGACGACCGCCGGTGTTCTTTCGACCGTTGCACAATAGCGCAAAGATCCGAGGCCGTTGAAATCGACGCGCCAACGCGCATTGCGGACCGAGGGGCCGGTTATGTAACGCTTCGGGTCGAAGAGTCCGACGGCTGCGCCGCCAACCGCGGGAGCGTCGGGTAGCTGGTCGCCAGTGAACGATTCCCAGAGAAAGCACGCTTTTCGGATGAAAATACCATTTGGTGCCCGCTTTAGTGCCGCGATCAGAATGTCGCCGCTGATCGCCGGCAATGCTTGCGCGAGAATGCCAAGGTTGGTGCCTTCGTGTTTCAGCGCGAACAGGAGATGCTCAAGGTAGGCGCCGTCGCGCGGCGCAATATGCTGTGGCACCGCTAGGCATCCGTTGATCTCCGTCAAACGGGTAACGGGCTTCACAAGCGCCGGCCGTCGCGGTGCTTGTGCGCCCGCGTTCAGCTTCTGGTGTAAGTATTGATAGCCAACAGCCGTCATCCCGGCTCCACAAAAAACGTGCAAAACGCAGGAGTGCGTGCAGATTTTCTTATTCAACTACAGATTTTCTTACGATTCGGCCTTTTGCGCCATTTTTTCTTACGCGGATGAATCAAAAATCATAAAACCCAGTGGCGCAGCAGATTTTCTTATCCGCGCGCAGATTTTCTTACGATTTGACCTTTTTCCACAGATTTTCTTATCCGCGCCGAAACTTGCGGGTCCGCTGTTTCAGTACCCATCGGCCTCTCGTAGATCAACCGAAGCCAAGTCACTTGCGAGCCCGCGCGACGGCCATCTCCCACGATTTCGCCTCGCGAAATTGTGAAAAACGATCTCAAGCGTCGGCAATGGGCACCGCGCCGTTTAAAGTCCACGGTTACCTCCGAGCGGTTCGGCGCTGCGGCACAAGCGTGCATACGAACAATGCCCGCTCGCTAAATAACCGATAAAACGCCATGGCTCGACCCAATTTTCAACAAGCGAAACAATCCGGCGGCATGCGCCAGCCCCCGGCAGCCGTGCAAGCGCGGTTCGCGGGAATCGCGAAACAGTTCCAGGCGGCGTACGCGGCCGGGGATTATCAAAGCGGTGCGAAATTTGCCGAAGAAGCGCTTCGAATCACACCGGACAACATGGTGATCTTGTCGGACTACGCGTTGTGCCTCATGCGTAACAAAGCCTACGACCAGGCGTACAAGGTCTACATGGGCGTCCACAACGCGTCGGCGAGCAAGCGCAAGCTGGCGTCGGTGACGTGGCTCGATGGCTCGGTGGAAGTCTGCGGCTGGCTGGGCAAGACCGAAGAAATGCGCGAGTACGCACTGCGTTCACTACGCGCCTCCGATGCCAAATACGGCGCCAACCCGAGCGTCCCGATTCCTGATCACGCACCGCCCGCATTCAACCCGGCAAACCCTGCTGAGAACGTGATTGCCTACTCATTGTTCGGATCGAATCCGCGCTATTGCGAGCCCGCCGTCATGAACGCTGAAATGACGCGTGACGTTTTCAAGGGTTGGACATGCCGTGTATATCTGGACGCTACCGTCCCGGATCACGTTCAGCGAAGGCTCAGGGAAGCCGGCGCCGAAGTCGTTTTCATGGACAGCGATTCGGGCGTTCATCCGCTGATGTGGCGTTTCCTGGTTGTCGACGATTCCAGCGTCAAACGCTTCCTTCTCCGCGATGCCAACGCACTCCTTTCCGAGCGCGAATACGCTGCAGTACAGGAGTGGGTCGAAAGCCCGTACTACTTTCACATCATCCGCGACTACTTCACCCATACGGAATTGATTCTTGCCGGCTTATGGGGCGGGTGCGCAGGCGTCTTGCATAACGCGGTTGAATCGATGCAGCAATTCGCTGCGACGAATGCGGATAGCGGCCGTTTTATCGACCAGCACTATCTGCGTGAAAACGTGTGGCCAACGTTGCGCAACAGTGTCCTGTCTCACGACGATCTGTTCGGTTTCCACGATGCCAAACCGTTCCCGCCGCATGCGCCGAATCGACGCAATACGGATAATTTCCACATCGGCAGCAATACAAGCTATCAAGCGATAGGCGCCCAAAGTGCGCTGCCGCAAGGCGCTGCGCAACGGTTGATTTTCAGCTCGCCAGACGGCAACCCGCTGTTCGATTACCAGGCCACCGTGCAGAAAGGCGAATGGCGCCTGGACATGCCGTTCTTTGTGGTCGAGAAGATTGCGTCACAGGAAATCGTGGTGCGTCGGGAGGAATAGCGGCCTGTCATGCGCCCACCACTTCCACCGTCGAAAAGCCGATCCCCACGCTTTTCGCTACTCTGATCTGCAATGGAATGCGCTCCTTGAGCGCTTCCACGTGGCTGATCACGCCGATCATCTTGCCACTCGCGTTTAACGCATCAAGCGCGTTGAGCGCAATCTCCAGTGTCTCACCGTCCAGTGTGCCGAACCCTTCGTCGAGGAACAGGGAGTCGATCGACGTCTTGAAACTCACCAGGTCCGACAAAGCCAGCGCCAACGCAAGACTGACCAGGAAGCTCTCACCGCCCGACAACGTGCGTGTATCGCGCGCGACATCGCCTTGCCACATATCGAGCACTTCCATCTCGAGATCGCCCGCGAGCTTGCGATTCAATTGATAGCGCCCATGCAGTTGCGTGAGTTGCCGGTTCGCGAGATAGATCAGGTGATCGAGCGTCAGGCCTTGGGCAAACTTTCGATACTTCGCGCCATCGGCGGAACCGATCAGACTGCTCAAGCGTTGCCACAAGTCGTAGCGTGCGCGTTGAGCATCAATCTGTTGATACAGCGCCTGCTTTTCCACGCGCAAGCGATCGTCGTTCTTGAGTGTCGCTCGAAGCTCGCCTTGTGTCTCGCTGAGGGTCTTCGACGTTGCCAGCATGTCGTCGAGCGTACGTAGCAGGGCGTCAGCATCCAGCTCGCTCTTCGGCTCTTTCAATAATTCCGCGCGACGGTTTTCCGCGGTCGTGCGCAGCGTATGAACCGTTGTGCGCAGTTCATCTAGTTCGCGTTTCACCGTTTGCAAGCGGTCCCGTTCTTCGTAGGAGAGAAGCGCTTCTTTAAACACCGGCTCATTCGCGAAGACACTCTTGGCTAACGCTTCGATCCACGTCGCCGATGTTTTCTCCGCGCGTTCCTTCTCTTCGTTCAAGCGCATAGTCAACGTGCGCTCGGTGCCTTCGAGCAGGCTGGCTTTATCGCGTGCGGTTTCGTACCGTTGTATTGCCGATAAAAACGCAGCATCCGGATCTGCGGTCGTGGCAACAGCTTCGGCTTCCAACTCCGCATAATCTTTCTCGCAATCGACCCATCGCGCGGACCACTTTGCGGCTTCAACTAAAGCAGCATCGCACGAGTGCCGCGCGCGATCGGCTCGCTGCGTCAACGCGCGAATTTGCTCCGACGCCTTCTGCCACGCCTTCCATTCTGCTTCGCGCTCCATGAGCCATTGCTGCCAATGTATCCAGGTATCCGGCCGCGCATAGCCAACAGACGTCACTGATTCATCAAGCGTTTGCTCTCGCTTGAGCAACGCGGATTGCAACGCGCCTGATTGATCAGCGGCTTCCTTCAAGGACTTTTCTGCCGCGCTGTGTCCTTGTTCCAGCAGCTTAAGTGCGTGTTGGAGGTCGAGCGCCGTTCGCTCTGCCGTATGCCGGGCAGTTTCGTGCTGCTTGATTACCGCAATCTGTTGATCGACCGCTGCAACGGTTTCCTGCGCCAGCTTCAACGTCGATGCGTGGGCCCGCACGAGCGCATCGAGTTCGTCACGCTCAACGGCTCCGAGTCCAAGCTCGACGCACAGATTTCGCCAGCTCTCCGTGTGGCGCGCTTCGTCTTCAAGCCACGTGCTGATACGCGTTGCAAGCGCCTTGATCTCTGCGCTCGACGCCGCGATAGCGACATCGGTCGCCAGGGCTTCCTTGCTTTTGTTCTGCAACGCGAGCTGTTTGTCCTTCAACGCCTGCTCGGTCGACGAAACATCGAGCTCGGCATACGCGGTGATGGACGGATGTTCCGTCGATCCGCACAGCGGGCACGCTTCGCCGGGCTGCAACGCAGCGCGATGCCCGGCAAGATCGAGAATGCGCTGCTCCTGATGCAGCAATTTGCGTTTGTCTTCCACTTGCTCGGTAAGCGTCGCCACGTCTTTCGCAAGAAGATCGCGTTGCCCGTTCAGCGACGCGAGCGATGCATTTTTCCGAGCCAGTTCATCACGGTCAAGGGCGGCTTGCCGGGTTCCGCGTGTAACCGTTTCGCGGATCTCCGCCAGCTTGCCGAATAAATGATGCTGCTCGCCAAGACGCTGGCAACGCGTCTTCAATGCCGCTTCATCCTCGCTGCCCAGCACGCTCGAAAGCTTTTCACGCTGCTCGCTTTCCGTCTTGCGTGCGAGTTCCGCTGCTGCCACGGCGTCACGTACGGCAATCTGTTTGGCATTGATCTCGCGTGTCTGCTTATCGATCTCACCACTCAATTCTTTTTGCTTAGCGGCGTTCGCCTCGATGTCACCTAGCGTCTGCTGGCGCGCGGCGAATTGCTGTTGCCACAACACGATCTGCTCGCCGAGCTTGCTTCGATGCGGATGTTCATCGAGTGCGGATTGAACCGCTTTGGTTTCCCGTAACACGCCATTCAGCGAGTCTTCCCGGATTTCGACGATTCGTCGGCTGGTCGATGATGCCGAGCGCAGACCACGCGCTGCATCGAGCGAAGCGGCGCGCTTTTCGTCTTTTGACACCACCAGTTGACGCGACGTTTCCGCAAGTCTGTCACGCGCAGAAAGCATCGCCGTATGATCGGCGCGCAGCTTTTCGGCAGGCTCACTTGCGGCGAGACGATCGAGCGAAGGCCTGGCCTCGGCGATCTTCACGTCTGCCTGCCGCTGGTTAGCCAGCGCCCGTTCAAGCTGCGTTTCCGCTTCCGATAACGCGAGGCGCCAAGCCCGCATGGCGCGTGTCGCCTCGATCTGTTTGCCGAGCGCGGTTTCCTGCGCGGCAAGGCCGATGCATTGCTGCTGCAACTCAGTCCGCTGCTCTTCAGTCAGCAACTGGACCCCATCGGCGCGCACGAGAAGCGTATCCAGCGCAAGCTTTTCATTGCGCGTCCGCTCGAATACGTTCTGCGAAATCGTGCCGTAGATATCGGTGCCGGTGAGCTCTTCCAGCAATTCGGCGCGTTCGTTCGCCTTCGCTTCAAGGAACGCGGCGAAGCCACCTTGCGCGAGCATCATCGACTTCGTGAAGCGGCCGAAATCCAGCCCGGTGATGCTTTCTACAAGCCGAAGCTTGTCCACGATCCGCTCGGTCACGATCGTGCCATCCAGACGCGCGAGTTCCACCTTGGGCGCTTGCAGATTCCCATCGGCTTTATCGCGTGCGCGACGCTGGCTCCAGAACGCCCGATACCCCTCGCCCTTCACCTCGAACTC
>Ga0073928_10004256_pt1 | contig 21424 bp, 19 predicted proteins | sample PaiPotPPA55metaG_FD_76969 | JGI IMG/M metagenome (GOLD analysis project Ga0073928, IMG submission 76969) | Iron sulfur acid spring bacterial and archeal communities from Banff, Canada, to study Microbial Dark Matter (Phase II) - Paint Pots PPA... ...
GCCGGCGACTGGCCCGGCCTCGATCGCCTCGAGGAGAACCGCGACCTGCGCGTCGCCACCGATTCACGCCGCGTGATGAAGGCGATCCTGCGCGATCATCTCGGCCTGGACGCCGCCACCCTCGACCGCAAGGTGTTTCCGGACACCGCGGCGCTTCGGCCGATGGATGGGCTGGTGCGGGTCTAGCGGCTCGTCCCTCACTCCTACGCCACGAAGCGCCGATATTCCTCGGCGATGTCGCGCACGGCGGCATCGATGAAGCGCGCGCCGTGCTCGGGCGAGGCGAGACCGGGGTGCGAGCCGATGCGGCCGTCGGGGAAGAGGCGGCGGTAATCCTCGGCGTCGGTGAAGCCGCGCACGCGCGGCGCGGGCGGGCCCATCTCGCGGCGCTTGATCGCCGCAGGATAGACGTGCTGCGTCACCGACACTTCGCTGGGCGTCGCGTGGCTGCCCTCACGATCGCCGTAGAGCTCCTTCGCCAGCTTGCTCACGCCCGGCGTCTCCCACCAGTTCTTGAGGGCGCAGCGCACCGGCGGCGCGTTGCCGCCCGGCTGCAGCGAGGCTTGTGAGTAGATCTCGGCGAAGGCGGCGCCGATTGTGGCGATGTTGCCGCCATGGCCGTTGAGGAAATAGAAGCGCTCGAAGCCGTGGCGCGCCAGCGAGGCGACATAGTCGCCGATGACGGCGATGAGCGTCGATGGCCGCAAGGTGATGGTGCCGGCAAAGGCGAGGTGATGCTGCGCGTTGCCGACATTGATCGTCGGTCCCACCAGCGCGCCCGCGGCCTCGCCCACGCCCGCGGCGATCGCCTCGGCGCAGATGGCGTCGGTGCCGATGAGGCCGTTGGGCCCGTGCTGCTCGGTCGAGCCGATCGGCACGATGATGCCTTTGGCGCTGCGGAGATAGGCCTCGACCTCTTCCCAGGTCTGGAGATGGAGCAGCACGGGATGAGCCTCTTTGCCAGCTGACCGGCACCATAGCATGGCGAGCATCCCGCCGCAGCGGATCCGCCGCGGGTGCAACGCAGCGTTGCCGAAGTTTCGCTTGCCGCAGGATTTACGCCGGTCTACATCGCAGCGCAGCATGAAACGGCCGGGCACAGAGCGGATCGGCAAGCTGGCGGTGGCGCGCAGCGTCGCGGAGCTGCGCCGCCGCGTGCGCGCTTGGCGCCGCGCCGGCGAGACGGTGGCCCTGGTGCCGACCATGGGTGCGCTCCATGCCGGCCATCTGGCGCTGGTGACGCGGGCGCGCGATCTGTGCGACCGGGTGGTGGCGAGCCTCTTCGTCAACCCTATGCAATTCGCGCCCAACGAGGATTTCGCCCGCTATCCCCGCGACGAGAGCGGCGACGCCGCCAAGCTCGCCGCCGCCCGCTGCGATCTGCTCTACGCGCCGCCTCTCGAGGAGATCTACCCGCAAGGCTTCTCCACCAGCATCAGCGGCGGCGCGCTGGCCGAGGGGCAATGCGGCCGCTTCCGCCCCGGGCATTTCTCCGGCGTCGCCACGGTGGTGACCAAGCTCCTGCAGCAAGCGCAGGCCGATGTCGCCTGCTTCGGCGAGAAGGACTACCAGCAGCTGCAGGTGATCCGCCGCGTCGTGCGCGACCTCGATATCCCCGTGCGCATCGAGGGCGTGCCGACGGTACGCGAGGCCGACGGGCTCGCGCTTTCCTCGCGCAACGCCTATCTCTCGCCGGCGGAGCGCGCCGCCGCGCCGGCGTTGCAGCGCACGCTGCGCGACATCGCGCGGCGCATCGAGCGCGGCGAGGCGAGCGTCGCCGCCGCGCTCGAGGCGGCGGTCGCCGAGCTCGGCCGCGCCGGCTTCACCAAGATCGATTATGTCGAGGCGGTCGACGCCGAGACGCTGGCGCCGCTGGCGCGCGCCGATCGCCCCGGCCGCATCCTCGCCGCCGCCTGGCTCGGCCGCACGCGGCTCATCGACAATGTGCCGTTGCCGCCGGCCGGCTAGGGAGAACCCGCGTTCCCCGGAAAGAGCGCACCGCCATGGCCTACGAGACCATCCTCTATGAGCGGCGCGGTCCGGCCGCGCTGATCACCCTCAACCGGCCGGAGCGGCTCAACGCGATCAACGCCGCGATGCTGCGCGAGCTTGACATGGCGATGGACGCGGCGGAGGGGGACGAAGCCGTCCGCGCCATCGTGCTCGCCGGCGCCGGCAAGGGCTTCTGCTCGGGCTTCGACCTCAAGGAGCAGGCGGCGGCGCGGCCGAGCGGCGTCACGCAATGGCGCCCGCTGCTGCAGCGCGATTTCGACGCCATCATGCGCTTCTGGCACTCGCCCAAGCCGACGCTGTCGGCGGTGCGCGGGCCCAGCCTCGCCGGCGGCTGCGAACTGGCGCTCGCCTGCGACATCACCATCGCCGCCGAGGATGCCGTGTTCGGCGAGCCGGAGCTGCGCTTCGGCGCCGGCATCGTCGTCATGCTGCTGCCCTGGCTCACCGGGCCGAAGCGCGCGAAGCAGTTGCTGCTCACCGGCGACGACACGCTCTCGGCGCGCCGCGCCGAGGCGATGGGGCTCGTCAACGAGGTGGTGGCGACGGGCGACGAGCTGACGCGCGCGCTGGCGATCGCCGGCGATCTCGCGATGATCGATCCTATGGCGCTGCGCGAGACGAAGCGTGCGATCAACCGCAGCTACGAGGTCATGGGCATGAGTCATGCCCTGGCCGCGGCGCTCGACATCGATTTGCAGATCGAGGGCGAGGGCACCGCGGACAAGCAACAGTTCATGGAGATCGTGCGCCGCGACGGCCTGCGCGCCGCGCTCGCTTGGCGCGACGCGCGCTTCGCGGCGAAGCAGCGCTGATCCGCGCCGCTGTCTCCTGACGGCGTCGGGCCGCGGCTATTCCGCGGCGGCGGCGGTGGTGGTGGTCGCGCGACGCGTCGCCTCGCGCGCCGCCGGCTGCCACACCGAGAAGCTGTCGAGCAGCGCGCGCGTGCTGAGATCGGCGATCTTGCCCGCCTCGCTGAAATACTCGCGCACAGTCGTGCGCGCATGATCGGCCTGCAGCTCGATCGCCTCGTCGAGGCTGCTCGAGCGCGCGATCGCCTTGCTCATTTCGAGAGTGCGGTCGAGACGCGCGCGGCTGAATTCGAGAATCTCGGAGCTGACCGCCATCCAGGTCTCCAGCCATTTGTTGCTCGCCTGGAAAATCGGCTCGATCCCGTGGAGCGCTTGCGAAGGATCGAATGCCGCGGTGATCTGAGCTTCGCCGCGCTTTACGCGCATCTCTGCCGCCTGCGTCTTTGCCATCGCCGTCCTCCGTCCAAACCTGCGTTAATTTTGTTGCCGGGCGCGGTCTTCGATCGTCGAGCCACGCTCAAACATATCGCAGCATACTCTGTGTTGCCGCGATGGCAACGGTGATCACAAATGAAATGATGATCGCGACAGTTTCAGCGAGCGCGCGTGCGTTGATATGAAAAATATCGACCCCTTCGGACGGGGCTTTACCTTTTGTGGCACCATGTCAGGCCAGCACCGCTGCCGCAGCGACGCATTCGCGCAAGCAGCGTCGTCGGCGCGAAGATGCGCGGGCGGCTCGCGATCGAGCCGCCCGCGCACCACGTTGGTTCAATCGCGATCGCGCACGGCGCCGGTGGTGGGGTCGAGGATCAGCGGGCGCAGCTCCGGATGATCGTCGAAATCGAACATGTTGTTGAGCGTCCCGGCGATCCGGTCGAACGAAGCCTGTCCGGGCGGCGGCGCGGTCGGGCCATCGATCAAGCCGAGATCCCAATTGTCCTCGATGAAGCGGAGGCTCGAGGATTGATCGGTCGTGGTGTGATCGACGAAATTGACCTTGGCCCAGGGCGAGATGACGACGAGCGGAAGGCGCGGGCCATAGCCGCAGCGCGCGGCGAAAGCGCCCGGCTGTGGCGTGCCGCAGTTGCCGGCGCCCGCGAGGAAGTCGAGCGGGGTCGCCGACGGGCTCAGGATGGGGCCGTTGACGTGATCGTACCAGCCGTCGGAATCATCGTACGAGATGACCACCGCCGTTTCCCGCCACTCCGGCGACAGCTGCAGTGCATTGATCACCTGAACCAGGAATGTCTGCTCGGACAGCGGGTCCGAGTTTCCGGGATGCCCATCCTGGAAGGCGGGCGCCTTGAGGTAGGACACCGCTGGCAGGTTGCCCGCTTTCAGCGCGCGGAAGAAGTCGGCGGTGTCGTATTGATGGTTCGCCTGGTCGGTCTTGCCGATCATCGCCGTCGAGCTGGGTCGCAGATGATGCGGGTTCCGCGTCGAGGCATAGTACATGAAGGGCTCGTGGTGCGACGAGTAGTCGGTGACCGATGTGTGGATATCCGTCGGCGGGATGGTGGTGTTCCCGTCCGCTGCGGTCGGATTGGGCACGCCGGGATGACCCGCATGGGCCGAGGCGCAGACCGCCGGCGTGTTGATCGACCCGTCGGCGTTGAGGGTGGCGGGCTGTGTTGGGGCGAAGCCGCCCTGGAACCAGCCCCAGGTGATGCCCTTGCTGTTCAAGAGGTCGCCGACATTCTTCCCGGACATCAAGATCGTCGTCGCGCTCGGGACCGTGCCGCCTTTGTCGACACCGCAATCGTCGAGAAACGCGTCGGCGTCGCCGAAGACGGTGCCGGTGCCGGGATCGACGAAGACCGCGCTCGAACTTGCTGTCAGCGCGACGCCGCCCTTCACGGCGGTCGCGCCGTGCGTCTGTCCCGAGATCAGGTTGATCGCACCGGGCGTCGACGGGCCGAACGTCGTATCGAAGGAGTTGTCGCTCATGGCGAAGCGCTGGGCATAGTTCCACAGCGCCGTGATGGTATTGCCGTCGTAATAGCCCATGACGGTCGAGCCGTCGGGCCGGCAGCCGAGGCCCTTTCGGCCCACCGCCTGCACGAACTTGTCGAGGAGGCCGCCATCGACCGCCTTCTGCTCGTCGCTGTAGCCGTGGTCCTGATCGCAGGTGAAGGCCTCGCTGCGATCGAGGCGGAAGGGGTTGAACTGGTTGGGGTTGTCGGTCAGCAATCCGCCCGTCAGCCCGTTGATGGCAGGGGTGTTGTCTTGGGCGGTGAAGCGGGGCTCGCCCGACGGGTTCGCCGCCTTGGGATATGTGCCGAAATAGTGATCGAAGGTGATGTTCTCCTGGAAGATGACGACGACGTGCTTGATCGGCGTGTCGGTCGGAAAGTCGTCGGCGTCGCGCGCTGCGGCGGGCGGCGTGGCGCTGCCGGACAAGATCGCGGCGGTGCCGACGGTCGCGAGTGTCCAGTGGCGCAAGCTGCTGCTGCGAAAGATCATGCTTTACCCCCGTGTTGAATGATTGTAACCGCCTGCCGAAGGCGCGACGGCGATGGACGCGATCAACCTAAGGGCGCGTCGTTGCCGTCACGTGATCATCCGATGACGGTTTTTTGACAATCGCGGGCAGAACGAGGCCGGCGCACGCGTTCACCCCTTTAATGGAGCGGCGCGGGAGGGCGGGCATGGACGGGCAGCAGGCGATCCGCACCGATGTCCCGGCGCGGCTCGATCGGCTGCCCTGGAGCCCCTTCCATCGCCTCGTCGTCGCCGCTCTGGGCATCACCTGGGTGCTCGACGGGCTCGAAGTGACGCTGGCGGGATCGGTGGCGGCCGCGCTGCAGCAAAGTCCGCAGCTGCATCTGACGGCCGAGCAGGTCGGCCTCACCGGCACGGCCTATCTCACCGGCGCGATCCTCGGCTCGCTGGTCTTCGGCCACCTCACCGATCGGCTCGGGCGCAAGCGCCTCTTCAACGTGACGCTCGGCCTCTATCTCGCGGCTACGGCCCTCACCGCGCTCTCCTGGGACTTCGCCAGCTTCGCCGTCTTCCGCTTCCTCACCGGCGCCGGGATCGGCGGCGAGTACACGGCAATCAACTCGGCGATCCAGGAGCTGATCCCGGCGCGACTCCGCGGCCGCACCGACCTCGCCATCAACGGCAGCTTCTGGCTGGGCGCGGCGCTCGGCGCTTCGGGCTCGATCTGGCTGCTCGACCCGGTGGTGCTGTCGCCGGAGATCGGCTGGCGCTTGGCCTTCGGCATCGGCGCCGTGCTCGGCCTCGTCATCCTCTATCTGCGCCGCTTCGTGCCGGAGAGCCCGCGCTGGCTCATGACCCATGGCCGCGTCGCCGAGGCGGAGGCCGTCGTGATGGAGATCGAGGGGCGCGTGACCGCCGCGACGGGCGCAGCGTTGGCGCCGGCCAGCGGCGGCATCATGCTCTTGGGCGGCGGGCACATCTCGCTCGCCACGGTGGCGCGGACGCTGCTGCGCCACTACCCGGGGCGCACGGTGCTCGGCCTCGTGCTGATGGCGTCGCAGGCGTTCTTCTACAACGCCATCTTCTTCACCTACGCACTGGTGCTGACGCGCTTCTACGGCGTGCCTGCCGGCGATATCGGTTGGTACATCCTGCCCTTTACGCTCGGGAATTTCTGCGGCCCGCTGCTGCTGGGCCCGCTCTTCGACACGATCGGCCGCAAGCCGATGATCGCCGCGACATACACGATCTCGGGTGTGCTGCTCGCCGCCACCGCCGCGCTCTTCGCCGCCGATCTGCTCGACGCGGCGACGCTGACGCTGTGCTGGACGGTGGTGTTCTTCTTCGCCTCGGCCGCCGCCAGCGCCGCCTATCTCACCGTCGGCGAGAGCTTCCCGCTCGAGCTGCGCGCGCTCGCCATCGCGCTGTTCTATGCCTTCGGCACGCTGCTCGGCGGCGCCTTCAGCCCGTGGCTCTTCGGCGTGCTCATCGAAAGCGGCTCGCGCGGCGAGATTCTCGGCGGCTACCTGCTCGGCGCCGGGCTGATGGTCGTGGCGGCGCTGGTCGAGCTGAAGCTCGGCATCGACGCGGAGGGCCGGCCGCTCGAGGACGTGGCGCGGCCGCTGTCGAGCTATGATGGCGCGGAGGTGGTGTGACAAGCGGCGATCGTGCCCATATTCGCCCTGCCCGTTCGACCGCCGCTCCATGAGTTCCGCCAAACCCGAAACCTGGCTCAAGCCGACGTCACAGGGCCTTTACTGCGCGCCCGGCGATTTCTTCATAGATCCGGCCTCGCCGGTCGCCCGCGCGGTGATCACCCATGGCCATGGCGATCATGCGCGCCCCGGCAACCGTCATGTCCTGGCGACGCCGCAGACGCTCGCCATCATGCAAAGCCGCATGGGCGAGGAAGCCGGCGGGACGCTGCAGCCCTTGGCTTACGGCGAGACCCTCCGCCTCGGCGATGTGACGCTGCGCCTGGTGCCCGCCGGCCATGTGCTCGGCAGCGCGCAAGTGGCGCTCGAGCATGGCGGATCGCGAATCGTCGTCTCCGGCGACTACAAGCGCCGGCCCGATCCGACCTGTGCGCCCTTCGAGCCGCAGCGCTGCGATGTCTTCGTCACCGAGGCGACATTCGGCCTCCCGGTCTTCCGCCATCCGCCGGACGGGCAGGAGATCGCCAAGCTGCTCCATTCGGTGCAGCTTTTCCCGGAGCGCTGCCATGTCGTCGGCGTCTATGCGCTCGGCAAGTGCCAGCGCGTTCTGGCGCTGTTGCGCCGACACGGCTACACCGAGCCCGTCTATCTCCACGGCGCGCTGCTGCCGCTCTGCGCGCTCTATGAGGAGCAGGGCGTGGCGCTGGGGCCGCTGCGCCCGGCCACCGGCGTGCCGCGCGATGAGCTCAGGGGCCGCATCGTCCTGGCGCCGCCCGCCGCCGTCGCCGATGTCTGGTCGCGCCGCCTGCCCGATCCGGTCGTGGCGCTGGCGTCGGGCTGGATGCGCGTCAAGCAGCGCGCCAAGGCGAGCGGCGTCGAGCTGCCGCTGGTCATCTCCGACCACGCCGACTGGGACGAGCTCCTCGCCACCTTCGACGACGTCGCGGCGCCGGAGATCTGGGTCACGCATGGCAACGAGGAGGCGGTGGTGCGCCAGGCGACGCTCCAGGGCCTCAAGGCGCGCGCGCTGTCGCTGCGCGGCTTCGAGGACGAGGCGGAATGAACCGCTTCGCCGCGCTGCTCGATGCGCTGCTGTTCACGCCGTCGCGCCTCGGCAAGCTGCGGCTGATGGGCGAGTATTTCGCGACCACGACCGATCCCGAGCGCGGCTGGGCGCTGGCCGCGCTCACCGGCGAGCTCTCCTTCGCCGAAGTGAAGCCGTCGCAGATTCGCGCGCTCGCCATGAGCCGCGTCGATGCCGAGCTCCTCGCCTGGTCCTATGATTTCGTCGGCGACCTCGCCGAGACGGTATCGCTCGCCTGGCCGCCGCGCCCCGACGCCGACCCCGTGCCGGGCCTTGCCGAGATCGTCGCCGAGCTCAACGCGGCGACGCGCGCCAGCGCCGGCGCGCGGCTCGAGCGTTGGCTCGATGCGCTTGACGCGACGGGGCGCTGGGCGCTGTTGAAGCTCGTCACCGGCGGCTTGCGCGTCGGTGTCTCGGCGCGGCTCGCCAAGACGGCGCTCGCCGAGTGGAGCAAGGTACCGCTCGACGACATCGAGGCGGTGTGGCACGGCCTCCTGCCGCCCTATACCGAGCTGTTCGCCTGGCTCGAGGGCAGGGGGCCGAGGCCGGAGACCGGCAGCCGGCCAACCTTCCACCCGCTGATGCTGGCACAGGCGCTGGAGGACGGCGACCTCGATGCGCTCGATGCCTCGGCCTATCGCGCCGAATGGAAGTGGGACGGCATCCGTGTGCAGCTGGTGTCGCGTGGCGGCGAGCGACGTCTCTACTCGCGCTCGGGCGACGATATCGGCGGCGCCTTTCCCGACATCCTCGACGCCATGCCTGACGACGTCGTGCTCGACGGTGAGCTGCTGGTCCTGCGCCAGGGCGAGGTGGCGCCCTTTAACGATTTGCAGCAGCGCCTGAACCGCAAGGTGCCGTCGCCGGCGATGCTGGGGGACTATCCCGCCTGGGTGCGGCTCTACGACATCCTCGAAGAAGGCGGCGAGGATTTGCGGCCGCTTCCTTTCGATGAGCGGCGGCGCCGGCTCGAGCGCTGGTTCACCGCGGGCCTGCGCTCGCGGCTCGACCTCTCGCCCCTCGTGCCGTTCGCCAGCTGGGACGAGCTGCGCGCGCATCGCGAGGGCGCGCGGGCGCGCGGCATCGAGGGGCTGATGCTGAAGCGCGGCGATTCGCCGTATGTGCCGGGCCGGCCGAAGGGACCGTGGTTCAAGTGGAAGCGTGGCGCGCTCACGGTCGACACCGTGCTCATGTATGCGCAGCGCGGCCACGGCAAGCGCTCGTCCTTCTATTCCGACTACACCTTCGGCGCCTGGCGCGACGGCACGCTGGTGCCGGTCGGCAAGGCCTATTCCGGCTTCACCGATGCCGAGCTGAAGCGCCTCGACCGCTGGGTGCGCGACCACACGGTCGAGCGCTACGGCCCGGTGCGCGAGGTTTCGCCGCAGCTGGTGCTGGAGATCGCCTTCGACAGCGTGCACCGCTCGACGCGGCACAAATCCGGCCTCGCCATGCGCTTCCCGCGCGTTCATCGCATCCGCTGGGACAAGCCCGCCGCCGAGGCCGATACGGTCGAAACGCTGGAGCGGCTGCTGACGTAGCGGTCCGCGCGGAGAGAGTCGTGGCCTTTAGGTCGGCCGCGCGGCGTGTGCGACGATCGACAACCCGAACGGCCTCGCCACGGCCTCGACCGCGCGCAAGAGCGGCACGATCGCTTCGAAGATCCGGATCTGCTCCTGCGGCGGCGTGATCCGCTTCAAGACGCGGCCATTGAGCCACCATCCCGGGACGCCCGCCGCATTGAAGTAGCGCTCGTCACCCGGAACGAGCCCGGCCTCCGCAAAGGCCAGGCGCAGGGTCTTCTTGCTGTAGCGCCGATGGTGGCCGATCGTGGTGTCCAGCGGGCTATAAAGCCATTCTCCCGCGGGAACCTTGACCACCAGCCGTCCGCCCGGTGCGAGACAGGCGGCGAGTCGCCGCAGAAATTCCACATCGTCCGCGATGTGCTCGAGCACGTCGAGCAGCACGACCGTGTTGAAGTCGGTGGGCCAGCTCATCTTGGTGGCGTCGCCGGCGACGATCGAGACGCGATTCTGGCTGGCCAGCCTCGCCTTCGCCTGTTCCACATAGCCGGGATTGATGTCGACGGCCGTCACCCGATGACCAGCCAATGCCATCAGCGCGGTGAAGGTCCCGGTGCCGCAGCCGACCTCGAGGATGTCGCCGGCGAGCCAGGGGGCGATGCTGTCGAATACCCAGCGATTGAAGCGGCCGGCGTCGCCCAGAGTCGCGAGCCAGAAATCTTGCGCGGCGGAAGTCGTCATCCTTGACCGGAAACCCGAGACAAAGCATGTGGAGGGCCACGGGTGGCGCCGCGGCGATCTTACGCCACCTTGCCCAATCGGTCGACCTCAGCTATGTATCGGCGCGATAGATTGCCGGGGAATTCCGGGTCGCGCGATGGATGTGCTTGCCACCGAGCGGATGCATGAGCGCTCCGCCTCGATCGCGTCGAGCGAGGACGCATCGGGGCACCAGCAAGATTTCTTGCTGACCATCGTCATCCCCTGCTTCAACGAGGCGCGGACGATCCGCGCGGTGGTCGACGCGGTTCGCGGCACCGCCATCCGCCACAAGGAGATCATCATCGTCGACGATTGCTCGACGGACGGCACCGCCGAGCTGTTGCGGAACGAGATCGAGCCGCTGGTCGCCAAGGTGATCTATCAGCCGAAGAATCGCGGCAAGGGCGCGGCGCTGCGGACGGGATTCCAGCAGGCGACGGGCGACATCGTCCTGGTGCAGGACGCCGACCTGGAATACGACCCGGGCGAATACCCCAGGCTCGTTGCCCCCATCCTGAAGCACGGCGCCGATGTCGTATATGGCTCGCGCCTGATGACCGGCCAGGCGCATCGCGTGCTCTATTTCTGGCACATGATCGGCAACAAGTTGTTGACGCTCGTCTCCAATATGTTCAGCAACCTCAACCTGTCGGACATGGAGACGGGCTACAAGGTGTTCAAGCGCAGCGTGATCCAGTCGGTGACGATCGAGGAGGATCGCTTCGGTTTCGAGCCGGAGATCACCGCCAAGCTCGCGAAGAAGGCGCTCATCTTCTACGAAGTCGGCATCTCCTATTACGGGCGCACCTATGACCAAGGCAAGAAGATCGGCATCAAGGATGCGTGGCGTGCGCTTTATTGCATCCTGAAATATTCGCTGCTGCGATGATGCGCGCGCTGGTCCGGCGCCACGGCGTCGCCCTCGCCAAATACGTCGTGATCGGCGGCGTGAGCGCGCTGGCCGAGTGGTCGGTGTTTTGGCTGCTGCTCAAGATTGCGTCGCTGCACTACATCGCCGCGGCCATGGTCGCCTTCGTCGTCGCGACCCTCGTCAATTACCTGCTGTGCGTGAGGACCATCTTCGTCTCAAAGACGAAGTCGAGATGGAAGGACGCGGCGATGGTCTATGCCGCGAGCCTGCTCGCACTCGCCGTCAACCTGGCGACTCTGACCCTCCTGGTGCGACAGTTCGGTCTTGATCCGATGCCGGCGAAGATAGCCGGGACAGGCGCCGCGTTCCTGTTCAACTTCGCCAGCCGGCAATTCTTCATCTTCGGCCAACGGCAAGGGCCCGACTTGCGCGGCGTCGGCCATTCGACCTGGTCGCGAGCGCTTCCGCCCTGAGACGACGTTCCTGTCGGGATTCGGCGGTGTTTCTGCCGTCCCATCGCCCTGCAAGTCCTAATTCTTGTCCGCTTGCCCCGGCAGTCGAAACACGTGCAGCCTCTCGGTATCAAAGGCTGGCAGAAAGACTCGGCCGGCGAACGCGACCCGCTCGGGGTTTGGGCTGCCGACCCACAAGATCGCGTTGGGCGTAAACGGCCCGAGCGGGTAAGCGAGATTGCCGCGCGCGGAACTCGATGGCAGCTGTTCTATTCTGAAGGGGGTCGGTCCGCGCTCCGCCATCGCGCTGAAGATCGGGGTTTCCCACGCGTCTTCGCCGGCCACCAAGCCCACTTGACCGCAGCCGCACTGTTTCAGGTAGCTTGCGATGGCGGCGTACTGCGCTTCAAGCCCCGGCTGGTTGACGAACATCGTAGCGTGTCTCGGCAGCTGCCAGATCGGCGGCCGCCCGTGGAATGCGATGAGCGGCTTCGAGGCGTTTAGGATCACGAAAGGGACGGCGCCGCACAACAGGATTGCCGGCAACATGAATCCGGTCATGCGCGCCGAGAAACGATCGGCGACGATCTTGCCGACCAAAGGGGCAGAGAGGAGAATGCCCGGCAGCATCAAACGCGACCCCCATGGCTGCCACTTCAGAAGGGCGGAAAAGATCAAAAAACCGGCAGCGACACAGGCAGCATAGGCGCCGTCGAAACGGCCGCGGCGGGATGTGCTCCAAAGCAGCATGATAAATACCGCAAAAAGGATCGTCGTGTGCAAAGCGTCGCCGGCCAATTCCTCATGCCGGACGTTTGGCCAGAGCGCGAATTCCAAGCGAGAGAATGTCGTGTTCCTGTCGCTCAGATCGAGTCCGAATGCCGCTGCCATTGTCTGGAGTCCGCTTACCAGGGCCTGGTTGGCGGTCACGCTGGGTGTCGCAAAGTTCAGTGCAACATTACGGATCGCATTCGTGGCGGCGGCGGTGATCGTGATGGGCTGATTGACGGCAACCGCGGAATTCGTCCCGAATGGTGCGCCGTAGGCGATCATATTGCGGGCGGCGTGCGGCAGGTTCGGAAGCAGAACGGCGAAGCCACACAGCGTCAAGATGATAGCCTTCGATCGCAGCGATGCCCGGAACACCACAAGAAAGTCGGCGAGCAGCCATAAGCCAAAAGCGGGCGCAAAGGCCAGCGCCGTCCCTTTGGTGAGCACCGCGAAACCAAGGGCGATGCTCGCGAAAATGAGATCGCCGATCGACCGATTGGAGAGCCAACGCGTGAACTGCGCGATAAAGGCGAGCAGCCAAAACCCGAGGCAATAGTCATTTTGCGTGCTCGATGCCTGAAGGACGCCCATCGGGATGGTGGCAGCGAAGACAACCGCGAGTCTCGCCCCCAGCTTGCTGGCTCCCAGCGTCTTCGTGATCTCAAAAACCGAAACCGCCGAGCCGATCATCGCGAACCACTGCGTCAAATTTGCGAGCGCGTAGGTCCCGCTCAGCAGGCGGAAATTCAGAATGATGTACTCGGCAAGCGGTCCAGGCTCATTCTGTCGCCAATTATTGGTTTGATAGAAAGCGACCGAGTGGTCCTGTGCCCAGTGATCGACCCGCGCAACGTGATACGTCAGCGCATCCCACGTGTTCGGCAAGGTCAGTACGGCGATGATGCCTGTGGGAAAGATCACCGCGAGCAAGATCGCGGTCAAAGCCCAACTCGGCCGCGTCGGGCGCAATGATCGCGTCAGGCGCGACGATAATGTCTGCCCGCGCCAACCGTAGCCGCGGCGCAGCTGATGGCCTGTAATGCCGACAAGCGCGATGCCCCAGCCAAGCGCCAGATTGGCTTGTGTCAGCGCGCGAAACGCGCTTAGCCCTTCGACCAGCGTCAGGAGCAGGCATGTCCATGCGACGGCGGCCTTGACCACTCTGTCACCGAGGGGCCTCGACTCCAAGCCGACCAAGAGCAGCCAAAAGACCAATGCCGGAAGCGCCGGCAAGAGATACGTCAGCATGCGCCGCGGTAGCCTCCCCTTGCACTGCCGCGTCGCGGCCATCATCGCGGTGCGACGTAGCGGCGGCAACGGTTATTTCCGCGGCCGGTAGCCGCCCGCGGGCGGCTGCGGAAGCTGGCGCAAGGCGGTTCGGGGCCGTTAACGGGGATGACGGCCATGGCGCCCATCTCGCGGTGGCGCTCGCCGCTCCGAGGCCTCATAAGGTCGAGGGACCTTCCGTTCTCAGTCAGGGATCCGTTGCCACATGCTGGCTGTCATCGGCTGCCTTGCCCTGATCATCGTCGTCCTCGCCGGTATCGGGGCGCTGATCGGGGGGCGGCATGGTGCTGCCGATATCACGTTCGGCGCCTACGCCATCCTCGGCCTGGCGCCGCTCATGGCGGGCGGCTTGGTCGCCAATTTTCTCACGCCGCTGACGCATGACCTGGCACTCGCTACTGTCGCCTTCGGTCTCGTGTCGTTCGCAGTCAGGCGCCGGCAGATCTGGTCGTCGCTGGGCGCGCGTCCGATGCTGATGCTCGGCATATTGGGGGCCCTGCTGGTCGCGTTCGCAGCCGGTGCCGCCATCACGCCGCCGGCCTTCGACACGGGGCTCTATCACCTCCAGGCCATCGAATGGCTGGAGCAATCGACCAAGGTCTTCGGCCTGGCCAATCTGCATCTGAGGTTCGGCGTCAATTCGACCTGGTTCACCACCGCGGCGATGCTCGACCTTCCATCGCTCGGTCGGCGGAATGTCTTCCTGCTCAACCCGGCTCTGCTCCTGGCCGTACTGGCGGCGATGCTGCAGCCGGCGATAGCCGGCCCGCAGCGGATGAGCAATGTCTTCGCGGCCGTCGTCGCCATCGTGCTCCTGGTGAACGCAAAGATCCTGTCGTTCCACCGGATCCTGTCGGTGGTAAGCGCGAGGGCGGCGATCGGCGCGCGGTCCTTGACGTAGCGCACGGTGAGTTCGGTGGCGAGGTGCTGAGCGTCGGCCGCGCTGCCGCCATTGCCGAAGAAGAGGATCTTGCCGCCGCCGCGAATCGCCGCCAGCGCCGCGTTCGCCGATAGTGGCCGAGCGGGGCATTCAGTGAGCTATAACGCCATTCTCACGCGGGAACTTGATTATCAGCCGTCCGCCCGTGCTAGACAGGCGGGGCGTTCCATCGAGGCGGGCTAGACGGCTCCCTGAGCGCCCAGAAATCGCTGGTCAAGAGCGGCGGCATCCGCTATTGGCAAGGCCATGATCCCCCGTGCCACTGACTGGGATGCCTACTACGCTCGGCCATATAAGACGGCGAGCGTCACACGTTGGTATACCACGCGAACGCTGGTGAAGCTTTTCCGCCGATTCGGCGCATCCAATCCGTGGATCGTCGAATTAGGCGGAGCCAACAGCTGCTTTTTCGAGACGCTCGTCTGCGATCTCACCCCATCGCGCTACACGATCATCGACAACAATCGCAAAGGCCTCGATCTTTCACGTTCTCGTAGGGAAGGATCATTCCGCGCCGACGTGATAAATCTCGATCTTGCATCAGCCGTGCCCAAGCTGGCTGCGGACATTGCATTCAGCATCGGGCTGGTCGAGCATTTCGACGAGGTAGGTACCTGCCGGGTAATAGACGCGCATTTCTCGGCCGTGCGACCAGGTGGGGTCGTGCTGATCTCAGCTCCGACGCCTACCCTGCTCTATCGCGTAGTGCGTGGTATCGCGGAGCGCCTGGACGTGTGGATATTCCATGACGAACGCCCGATCGCCACGGCCGAACTGGAGCGTGGTGGTCCGCACGACGGGTCGATGCTCTTTAGCAAGATCCTTTGGCCGCAAATTTTGACCCAGCGCTGCGTGGTCTGGCGGGCAGGAACGGCTTCAGCACAGGGCTCGAGCGGACCGGAAAGCCGCAGGAATGCTTTTGCTCGAGTTGAACGAGTTTAACCTGCACCTGCTGCGAGCGGCCGCCGCCCATGAGCCGCTGCCGCATGTCCAACGGCTATTGCGCCTGCCGCGGTCCGTGATATTCACGCAAGATCGGGACGAGACGGGATTCCTAGAACCCTGGGTACAATGGGTCTCAATCCATACGGGCGAGCCTTCGCCGAACCACGCGGTCAAGCATCTCGGGGATCTTCCGCACACACGGCACAAGTTCATTTGGGAAACACTCGATCAACGCGGCATTACGACGGGGATCTGGGGCGTAATGAACGGTGCGCGTCGGGAATCCAAGCTATGCACTTTTTTTCTTCCCGACCCGTGGACTTTTTCCGAACAGGCGTACCCGGCGACGCTCGCGCCGCTGCTAGCGATGCCGCGGTATCTGGCGCGAAATTACTTGAATATATCCGAGGCTAAAGTCGCGCGGCTGTTACTTGGCTTTGTTTGGACCTCCGTCCGCTCGCTCGGACTATGCGATTTCACAGCGAGCCTCGGCTTGCTTATTAGGGGTGTGAGGCAATTCGGCATGCGGCCTCTCGTCTTTATCACCTGGTTCGAATACCTCTCGACATTGGCGTTCCTCCGTTATCGCGCAGGACATCGACCGGCGTTTTCGCTGCTCTTCCTCAACATCCTCGCGCACGTGCAACATCACTACTGGACCGCAGGGGTGAAAGGCGTCACGCCTGAAATCCGCTTTGCTATCCGTGCTGTGGACCGCCTCCTCGGGCGCATATTTGCCGCAATCGGCGAGGCGACGCCTCTTATCGTCACCAACGCACTCTCGCAAAAGAACACCAAAGGGGAACGGACGTGGATTCTCTATCGGCAGAAGGACCCGCGTGCTTTCGTCGACGCGATCGGGCTTGGTGCGGCTACGGTCGAACCGCTGATGACATACGACGCCCATGTTTTCTTCCATACCGCAGCAGAGCGTTCGGCAGCCGTGATGCTGCTGAGTGAGGCACAAGTTAGCGGCCGACGGGTATTCGAGGTCGAAGCTGACAACGGCAATCCCTTGAAGCTCTTTTATCGCATCAATTTTACCGACGAGCTCCCGGTCGACGCTGTGCTAGAGGTTAACGGTCGGCGCTTGCCGTTTTTCGCCTGGTTCACGATGGTAGTCAAACGGACTGGTCGACATATACGCGCCGGCACGGTCTTTGCGCGCGGCATAGCTTTGCCGGCGAAATTAGAAAATCACCGATTGCACGACATTATTGGCCGATATTTCTATGCGGGTGACGCCGCCGCCCAGATGGGGGATGAATCTCCGCGGCTCGCATCGACCGCAACCTGAGGGGCCGGAAGCAAACACAGTCTCATGTCGGTTGTGGCGCTAATACCCGCTTATCGTCCCGACGAGCAGCTGATCGACATTGTAGCGGCGCTCCGACGAGAAGCGACCTTCAGCAAGATCGTCGTGGTCGACGACGGCAGCGGTGACGCATATCGGGCGATCTTCGAACGGCTGCTCAGCTTTGGCGACTGCATTACGGTATTGCGTCACGCCGTAAATCTAGGCAAGGGAGCAGCGCTCAAGACTGGAATGAATTTCGCACTCGTAGACGATCCCGGGCTGATCGGCGTCGTGACCGCCGACGCGGACGGGCAACACAAGCCGCGCGATATCCGGCGCGTCGGGGAGCGGCTTCGCGAACGGCCGACAACCCTCATTCTTGGGGCACGCGGCTTTCAGGGCAAGGTGCCGTTGCGGAGCCGCGTCGGCAACGAACTCACCAAACTCGTTTTTAGGGCGATCATCGGCCGTCGCCTCGGCGATACGCAGACGGGGCTCCGCGGCATCCCGGCAAGGTTGATCGATAAGCTGCTTCCACTGCGCTCGAGCCGCTATGAGTTCGAGATGGACATGCTCATCGCCGCCGCCCAATCGGGTTACGACTTCCACGAGGAGGCCATCGAGACAGTGTACATTTCCGACAACAGAGCATCCCATTTCAATCCGTTCTTCGATTCCTTCCGGATCTATTTCACGCTACTCCGATACGGATTCTCGTCGTCGCTGACGTACATGGTCGATATCGCAGTCTTTTATCTGGCTTATTCTACGACGGGGACGATACTATGGGCCCATATTCTGGCGAGACTCGGCGCGGTGGCGCTAAATTTTCTTCTGGTGCGCGATTTCGTGTTCCAGGCTCGTCGTCGAGGGCTCCGGGAGCTCTCGGCCTATTTGGGCGTGGTTGTGGTCTCGGGCGCGGTTTCATACGGTGCCCAGATCGCCCTCATCGAGGGCTCCGGCATGCATCCTTTGTTGGCAAAGTGCGCCGTCGAGTCGCTCCTGTTTTTTGCAAATTTCCTCGTCCTGCGTGATCTTATCTTCTCCGATAGGACGAATTAGGCAGAGATCGGAAGTGTTTGAGAGGAGTGGCGGGTGATGGCGTGTCGTGGCAAGTGGCAATGCAGACGCCGGATATCCTCCTCGTGACTGGGGTTCTCGGCCTGTGGGGCTTTCTTTATGTGACAATCATTCCTGGGCTCTTGGCGGTTCGGCTGCTCCGGTTGCATCGGGTGTTCGCCGGGCTGCCATTGGCGTTCGCGCTGAGCCTGATCATTAGCCACGCGACAGTCTGTGTTCTCACTATAGCCGGTCTCTACACGCGACCAGTGATGCTGATTTTGGCCGTTGGCGGAACCATCGCCCTCTTCCTGGTAGCCGCTCCTTGGCCTGAGACCGGATTTGCTCGCTTGATAGACCTCGTACCTCGGGTCTTCCGCTATATGAGAGCCGCTTTTGCCGAGCGGCGATCGCTGCCTCGGATGGCTCCCCTTGTCTCATCGGTGGTGACGGTCATCTCCTTCTATGAGTTGGTCAGTTATGGCAGCGCCGCGGTCCAGAACTTCGGCGATGTGTTCACCGTCTGGGACTCCGTGGTCTCGTGGAATCTATGGGCCCGCTCTTGGGCGGCCGGTGTCGTGCCGGATGCCACTTATTACTACCCGCAGCTTTTACCAACAACTTGGTCGGTTCCTTACGTGTTGATGGAACGCACGGACCTGCAGCTCTTTTCGGCGTCTATCGACCGCTTCTACCTCGTCTTCATGATATGGGCGTTGTTCGAGTACAGCTTGCGCCGGCAGCGCCTCTGGCTTCTCGCCGCGATCCCCGCGGCTATTGTTCTGCTTGCGACTTGGAACAGCCCCTACATGATGAGCGAGAGCCTCGCCGACGTGCCGGTGGCGTTTTTCGCGCTGTTCGCCGTAATGCTTGTCATCCTGATGCGTCAATTGTCCGATCGCGCCGATATCGTTATGGCCCTGTGGCTCGTCGCTGCTATGGCATTCGGCGCAGCATCAACCAAGCAGGCGGGGATCGTCATCGCCTTGGCCGCGCCGTTCCTCGTGTGGTTCTATGGCATACCCAGGCGTGAGGCTTTGTCGCGAGCGGACATGCGGTCTATTGCGCGGGCGTTCGTGCTTTCGACCGTCGTAATGCTGGTCCTGTCCGCGGCATGGTATGTTCACTCTCAGCTCATGATTCTTGCCGGCCGGAATGTGTCGGAAATTCATCACGTTACTTGGGGTATCTACGAAGGGCGCAGCATTCCCGAGCGCGTGATCGCTGCGGTGACGATGCTGGCGCGCGCGCCGGCGAGCACCGCGATCATCCCTATTCTGCTGCTCGCCGCGTTATCGCTCCGTGCGGGTTCGTGGCGTATTCCGCTGTTTGCTATTTCGGCAGGTTTTCTTGCGCTCTGGGCAGCATTCTTCAGCTACGACGGCCGGAACGCGACTCTTGCATTGCCGATTCTCGCATTGCTCGCGGGCGAAGGGCTCGTCGCTTGGCGATTACCGTTTTTTCGGCTGTCGCGACAACTGGCCGGCCACTTATCGGCGCACGTCCCGTCATCCACCCTCAAGACCAAAGGCAGGTGGTTCCCCGAAGCCTTGCGCACTGTCGGCACGCTCCGCATGGTCGCCGTGCTGGCCTGTATCTTGGTCGGGCTGATTGCAGTCTTCGAATTTCCGACCGAGCGGCTACAGGCGCGCGAGCGGTATTTCGAGGAGACGCGGATTGGCGACGCGGAACTCAACGCCCGTCTTGAGGCGGCCATCGAGCGCAATGGTCCCCATGCCGCTCCCATATTCACCGAATACCGGTGGGCCTGTCTTATTGACCGGATTTACCAGGGCCATCCTTGCCGACTGTCGCATTCATCTCATGATGTGGCCGACAGCATTGCCGTTGCTCGTGGCGCGATGATCGTCGTCATCGGTCGAGCATCGGCGCACGCGTTGGCGCCGGACCTCCTCAAGCGGGGCTTTACCTATATCGACGCGGCGGGCGGTTATGAGTTGTGGGAGCGCGTGGACTAGTGCCGGTTATTCCCGTTAGACCAGACCCAGCTCGCGCTCGAGCGCGCCGCACAGCATCTGGCCGAGCAGGATGTGCATCTCCTGGATGCGCGCGGTGGTGCGCGAGGGCACGATGAGCAGAGGCTCGGCGAGACCCGTCAGGTGGCCGCCATCGCCGCCGCTGAGCGCCGCGGCGGTGATGCCCATCTCGCGCGCCGCCTCGAGCGCCAGGATGACGTTGCGGCTCCGGCCGGAGGTGCTGATGCCGAGCGCCAGGTCGCCCGTGCGGCCCAGCGCGCGCATCTGCCGGGCGAAGAGCTGATCGAAACCGAGGTCGTTGCCGATCGCGGTCAGCGCCGAGCTGTCGGTGGTCAGCGCGAGCGCGGCGATCGGCGCGCGGTCCTTGATGTAGCGCACGGTAAGCTCGGTGGCGAGGTGCTGAGCGTCCGCCGCGCTGCCGCCATTGCCGAAAAACACGACCTTGCCGCCGCCGCGAATCGCCGCCAGCGCCGCGTCGACCAGTTTCGCGAACGCCGCCTCGCATTGCGCGAGCGTCGCCTTGAGCACGGTCTCGTGCTCGGCGAACTCGCTGCGGAAAAATGCCGCTAGGTCCATGATTGCCTCGCACCGCCGCGTCGCCTGCGATCATCGCGGTGCGGCGCGGCGGCGGCAACGGTTATTTCCGCGGCTGATAGCTCCCTGCGGGTGGGCTGCGGAAGGTGGCGGCGAGGCGGTTCCAGCCGTTGATGGCGATGACGGCCATGGTGAGATCGACGGCTTCCTTCTCGCTGAACTGCTCGCGCAGCGCCGCGTAGAGCGCGTCCGGCACGGGCGACTGGGCGAGCAGCGTCACCGCCTCGGTCCAGGCCAGCGCCGCGCGCTCGCGCGCGCTGTAGAACGGTGCCTCGCGCCAGGCGGGGAGGGCATAGAGGCGCTGCTCGGTCTCGCCCGCGGCGCGGGCGTCCTTGGTATGCATGTCGAGGCAGAAGGCGCAGCCATTGATCTGCGATGCCCGCGTCCGGACGAGCTCCAGCAGCGCAGAGTCGAGGCCACAGCTCCTGACATAGGTCTCGATGCCGCGGAATGCCGTGATGGCGGCGGGTGATGCTTTGGCGAAGTTCAACAATTCCTTCATCGATCTTCCCTTCGAGAGGCGAACGGCGGCCAGGCGATAAACGCGAGCGCGCTTGCCTGGCCGCGGGCCGTGGGATAGGGCTTGGTGATGGGCATCGCAACCGGCCGCCGACGCGGCCTCATCCTCGATCGTGACGGGGTGATCAACCAGGACACCGGCTATGTCCATCGCGTCGACCAGTGCCGCTTCGTCGAGGGCATCTTCGCGATGACCGAGGCCTTCGCCGCGCGCCGCTTCGCGATCGTCATCGCCACCAACCAGTCCGGCATCGGCCGCGGCCTTTATGGCGAGGCCGATTATGCCGCACTCATGGATTGGCTGCGCGGCGAGTTCACTCGGCATGGCGTGGCGATCGCCGCCGCCTATCACTGCCCCGACCATCCCACCGCGGGGATCGGCCCCTACCGCCGCGACAACC
>Ga0073928_10004257_pt1 | contig 21421 bp, 14 predicted proteins | sample PaiPotPPA55metaG_FD_76969 | JGI IMG/M metagenome (GOLD analysis project Ga0073928, IMG submission 76969) | Iron sulfur acid spring bacterial and archeal communities from Banff, Canada, to study Microbial Dark Matter (Phase II) - Paint Pots PPA... ...
AAAATGTCGTCGGCAACGTGTGGCCATGCATCAGTCTTGGTCCCGTTTACGGCAGCGGCTCGGCGGGAGGCGATGCGGACCTCTACCAAATCGATACCACCTCGACGACGAGCCATAATTACGGTTATAGCGATTACGGCCTCCATAGCAAGCGATTCAACTACCTCTTTCATGACAACCACGTCCAGGCCCTCAGAATCGAGCAAACCGTCGGCACCGGCACGCTTCTCGCACCGAAGGGCATGTGGACTATCGCACCGGGAGACTGAGCGTAAGAGCGGCCAATCGCGGCAACCCATGCGTCGCTACTGTTGCTGCACCCGGTAGAACTTTTGGGACGGCGTCGCCGAAGGATCACTGAGCAATCTCAGCGCCCCATTTCCGGAAACGGTGGGAAGCGAAATCCAATTTGTAGTGCTAAGCGAATTTCGAGACTCCAGCACGTAATTCTTACGGTTCAAGGTCTGGACCACGACGCTGAATCGTCCTGTTTGCCAGGACGGATTGAGCAACCGGTCCACCGGGAGATTTCCGGCCAGAAGCACGAGCGTGTGGTCCTCGCCCGCGGCCACAGCCACCGCATTCGTCAGAGTCGGGGGCAAGCCGCACTGGCCGCTCGAGTTTGCTCCCCACGCCGCCACGGAGCCATTCGAGGCCAGCGCCACGGAATGCGCGCCTCCTCCGGCAAGAGCCGCTGCCGCCGCGAGGTTGGTGGGGACGGCGCACTGGCCGCTCGCATTCGCGCCCCAGGCCGCGACGCTGCCATCCGCGCGCACGGCCAGACTGTGGTATTCGCCGGCGGCAATCACTATCGCATTGGTCAGGTTTGTGGGAACGTCGCATTGTCCGGCGTAATTTCCCTGCGCATCAGTATTTTGGCCCCAGGCGATGACCGTCCCATCGGAGCGCAAAGCGAGGCTGTGATTGCCCCCGGCAGCGATCGCCACGACGTTGCTCGCAGCGGGCGGCAAATTGGTTTGACCATAGGAATCGTCGCCCCAGGCGGCCACGCTGCCGTTGACGAGCAAGGCCACGCTGTGCCAGGTGCCGGCGGCGATGGCGATGACCTTGGCGAGGCCAGGGGGCACATTGGTTTGGCCATAAGAATTGTCGCCCCAGGCCACCACAGCGCCGTTGGCGCGGATGGCAACGCTATGATAGCCGCCGGCGGCGATGGCGAGCGCGTCGTTGAGGGCCGGCGGCACTTCGCATTGACGATTCGAATCGTCGCCCCAGGCGAGGACGCTGCCGTTGTTTTGCAGGGCCACGCTGTGCCAGGCGCCGGCGGCGATGGCGATGACGTTCGTCGCGCTACCGGGGACGTCGATTTGTCCCCAGCTATCGTCGCCCCACCCGCCCAATGCCACGATCGCCAGCACGGCGTTGGAACTGACGAGGCCGCCGAGCGCATTCGTCACCGTGACGGAATACGCGCCTTGATTCGAGACCTGGACTGAGGCCAGGGTGAGCGACGCCGAAGTCGCCCCCAGGATGCCGGCCCCGTCGAATTGCCACTGGTAAAGGAGCGGCTCCGTTCCGACCGCAGTAATGGTGAAGGTCACATTCTGTCCGACCGCAACGCCTTGTCCTTCGGGCTGCGTCACGATGAACGGCGGGCCGTTGATCGACAACACCGCGTTCGAACTGGCCACGCTGCCCACCTGGTTGCTCACAATGACCGAATACAGCCCGGCGTCGCTAATTTGCACGTTCGATCGCATGTATTTGGAGCCGGTGGCGCCGGCGATGTTGACCGCATTCGATTGCCATTGATAGTAAATGGGAGCCAAACCCGTGGCCGTGACGCTGAACGAAACCGTGCTCCCGGCATCCACGAACTGGCTTTGCGGCTGATCGATAATTGTTGGCGCCTGATTCGTGATCAGGAAACCGGCGCGAATGGTGTCGTTGCCCGAATCCGCCGTGTAGAGATAGCCCGTGCCGCTCGCGGCCAAGCCGGCGGGAAAGTCAAACAGCGCGCCGGAGCCTGTGCCGTCGGCATTGCCGCTCGTTCCCGCCGTGCCACCCACTGTGCTGACCACCCAGTTGGTCCCCATCGGCGTGAGCTTTCGAATCGTGTGATTTCCCGAGTCAGCCACATACAAATTTCCGGCGCCGTCGCTCACGATGCCTTGCGGCAGGTAAAATCGCGCGCTGCCGTTGATTCCGTCCGCTGCGCCCCACACGCCGGCCAGGCCGGCCACCGTCGTCACCGCCCAATTTGTCCCGACGGGCGAGAGTTCGCGAATCGTGTGGTTGAAATAATCAGTGACAAAGACATTGCCCGATTCGTCCACCGTAATTCCCGACGGCCAGTCGAAGCGCGCGCCGCCGTTGGTGCCGTCGACGCTGCCGAGGCTGCCCGGCAGGCCCGCCAGCGTGGTCACAGCGCCGGAGGGCGTCACCCGGCGAATCGTGTAATTCCACGCGTCGGCCACATAGAGATTTCCGGCGGTGTCGAGCGCCACCGACTGGGGTTGGTAAAATTGCGCGGCAGGGCCGGTGCCGTCGGCAGAGCCAAAGCTGCCCGCCGATCCCGCCACAGTGCTTACCGTTCCTCCCGATGAGATCTTGCGAATCGTGCCGTTCGCGCTGTCCGCCACGTACAAATTTCCACCACTATCCGAGGCCACGCCTTGCGGTCCGTAAAATTGCGCGTTCGCGCCGGGACCGTCCGCGCTTCCCGTGTTGCCCGCCGATCCAGCGAAAGTGCTCACGGCTGCGCCCGGCGCGAGCTTACGAACCGTACTGCTCCCGGTATCGGCCACAAAGACGTTGCTTGAGCCGTCCACCGCCACGCTCTGGGGTGAACCAAACCGCGCGCTCGTCCCCGGGCCATCGGTGCTGCCATTCGCAGCCGATCCCGCCAAAGTGCTCGCCACCCAATTCGTTCCTGAGGCTGTCAGTTGCCGAATCGTGCCGTTCATGGTATCGGTCACATACAAGGTTACGGTGTTTGTGCCGCTGGCCGCCACGCTCTGCGGTCCCCAGAACCGCGCATTGTTATTCGTGCCGTTGGCGCTTCCACTGACGCCCGGCAAACCCGCCAGTGTGGTCACTACGCCGGCCGCCGTGACTTTGCGAATCGTGTTGTTGAAGTAGTCGGCCACATACACGTTGCCCGCGCCATCGACCGCCACTCCTTCGGGTTGGTAGAACTGCGCATTCGTGCCGGTGCCATTGGCGCTGCCATAATTGCCGGCGAGGCCGGCCAAAGTGCTCACCGCTCCGGCTGGCGTGATTTTGCGGATGGTGTTGTTGGCCGTGTCGGCCACATAGACGTTGCCTGCGCCATCGACCGCCACGCCTTCGGGTTGGTAAAACTGCGCGTTCGTGCCGGAGCCATTGGCGCTGCCGAAGTTGCCGGCCAGACCGGCCAAAGTGCTCACTGCGCCACCGGGCGTGATCTTGCGAATGGTGTGGTTGCCGTAGTCCGCCACGTAAACATTGCCGTTCGTGTCCAGCGCCACGCCTAGCGGTTGGTTGAACCGCGCGCTGGCTCCTGTGCCGTCAGCACTGCCGCTGACGTTGGTCAGGCCCGCCAGGGTGCTGACGACCCCAGCCGGTGTCATCTTTCGAATCGTGTCGTTTGCCGAATCGGCCACATAGACATTGCCCGCGCCGTCCACGGCGATGCCGGCAGGTTGCGAGAAGCGGGCGTTGCTGTTCGAGCCGTCGGCGCTGCCGCTGGCCCCGGCCAAACCGGCCAACGTAACAACCTCCCCAGCCGGGCTGATTCTGCGAATCGTGTTATTTCCCGAATCGGCGACATAGACATTGCCGGTAATGTCGAGAGCAACGCCTTGAGGCATCCGGAATTGCACGTTCGCTCCAGCGCCGTCGGAACTGCCCGATCCGCTGTAACCGGCCAAAGTGGTGAATGAAAGGGGTTGCGAGTTGGCCGTTTGCGCCAGTCCGAAAATCAAGGAGCAAACCAACGAATGACGAATGACGAACTCCGATAAATCGCGAGCAGGTGACGAATGACGAATGAATGACGAAATCCGAAGGAACGAATTCATCGTTCCATTCGAGATGCAGATTTCGTGCTTGGTCATTCGGGTTTCCTTCGTCATTAGGCATTCGTCATTCGGATTTCTTAATCAGGCGTCGATTGTAATGGCTTCGTTTCATGTCAATTCCAGTTGGTCAAATACACCGTGCCGTTGGAGGCCGTGCCGCCGCGGCTGGCGATGGATGCCTGGATGGTGTATGTCGCGCCGGGTTTGAAATTCGCCAGGTGCAGCACGAACACCGGCAGCCTGTACGTGGGGATGCCCGAAACGGCCCCCGAGAACGTCGTGAAAGTCTGCGTATCCACTGGCACGCCGTTCACCAATAGCGCGGCCGAGTAAATCCAAAGCCCGTCCGCTCCCGTCGTGTAGTGGAAATCCACGTCGATCTCGCCGGCCTTCGTTACGTTGGCGGTGATGTCGTAATTCACCGTCGTCGCATTCGTCGAAACCGGCTGCGCCCACGTCCCGATCTGCACGGCGTTCGTCAGATCGTAGTTGGCGCCCATCTGAGCCAACCGCTGCTCTTGCGTCGCGAGCCGTTGCGTGAAATTCGTGTAATTCTTCATCGCCGCCGGGGTCCACGTCACTTCCGCCATCGCGCACATGCGCGGCAGCGCCTTGAGCTCGACGTTCTTCAAACCGGGAATGAACTCGGCGAATTCCGTCCCCTCCGCTCCCAAAATGAACGAGTTGTATTGCGCCGGCAGACCCGCCGGAATCGGCTCGAAATTATACACCGCGTCGAGGAGCAAATAAGCCGGCGAACTTCCCACTTCGAAATACGGTTCCACCGCGACGTTGGTGGTCATGTAATAATTCATGTAACAATTCGTCTCCGGCGTCATCACGACGTATTGGCCTGCTTCCGCCGTCGCCAGCGCGGCGCTGCTGCTGCCGGTCTCCCAATCCGTAAGCACCGCGTTGATCACCGTGCCTCCCGCTTCGATCTCGGTCCAGCCCATCATCGTCCGCCCGCTGGACTGGAGGAAGCTCGCGATATTCGTCGAAAACCAGTGCTGATACGCGATGATCGACGCGTTGCCTCCGTTGGTGCTGATGCCCAGGGCCTGCATCTGCGCGACATCATAAGTATTGGTCAGCCATTGCTTATCAAACGTGGCGACGACCTCGTCCCCTCCGCAATGGATGTACTGGCTGGGAAAGAGGCCCATCAGCTCGGTCAAAACGCCCTGAAAAAACGCCATGCAACCGGGTCCGGCCAGACTGTAGAGATCGTAGTGGTAATTGATCGTGTCCATGTTGTAAACGCCGACCGGGTTGTCGCAGCCGAATTGCGGATAGGACGCCAGCCCGGAAGTCGAGTGCGCGGGCAATTCCACTTCGGGCACGATGTTGATATGGCGTTCCGAAGCGTAAGCAACGATTTCGCGCACGTCGTTTTGCGTGTAAAAGCCCCCGTACTGTCCCGCTGCATTGAACGCGAAGGGTGATGCCGACGGGTTGAGCCCATAATCGACCGTGTTCCGCCACGCGCCGATCTGCGTCAGCAGCGGATACGACAGGATTTCCACCCGCCAGCCCTGGTCGTCCACCAAATGCCAGTGCAGCGTGTTCAACTTGTGCAACGCCATGACGTCGAGGAACGCCTTCACGTCGTCCTTGTTGAGAAAATGCCGCGACACATCCAGCATCCACCCGCGCCATGGGAACCGCGGCAAGTCGTAGATGTAGACGCACGGCGCGGTCCAGGACACGCCGCGGACGGGCAGGGGAGAGAGTATCTGCGGCGGCAACAATTGCAGCAGCGACTGAAGGCCGTAGAAAACCCCGGCCTGCCCGGTCGCGCGCACCAGTACTGAGTCCGGCACCACGGTCAGTTCGTAGCCTTCGGCACCCAGGTTCGTGTTGGCGTTGACGGTCGTGAGCACGATCGCATTGCGGATCGCCGCGCCGCCGGCATTGGTTACGATCTGAAACTGAAAACCCGTGGAGCGGAAGAGCAGGGCGGCCAGGTATTGGGCGTTCCCCAGGGAAGCGGCATTCGCCAGGATTCTGATGGCGGCCGGGGCCGGCGCGCCGGGAATGGCTTGCGAAGGGCAAAGAGTAAACGTGCCGGCCCGGACCTGCATCTGCTGCGGCAAAGGAATGATGGCCGGCGTCCCGCCGAAAGCCGCTCCCGCCAACAATCCCAGAAACATCCCGAGGATTTGGGACTTCATCATTTTGACATTCCGTCGCGGTCAGCCGTGCCGTGCGAATCGCGGGCGTTCAAACTCATGGTGGGCGACTTTAGCTCATCGAAACTGCGAACGCAAAGCATTGTCGTAAGCGCTTGCGGCGCAGGAGCTTAGTCAATGCCATTCACTGTAGGAGTCGAGGTCACGAGACTCATTCTCTCAATTTGATTTTAAGTTAGAGACTCGTTACGGGCGTGTTGCCCAACTCATATAATATTCTAATTATATGAGTTGGGCAACACGCCCGTGAGGAGGCTCTAATCTGTCCGACACGTTTTCATCCAGGAGCAGCTTCACGCGGGAGCCACGAAAAGCTTCCGCTCGCGATCAGCCGCGAATGCCGGGCACGCCCTGATATCCTCGCGGTTCAGCTCAGAGAAATCACGTAAAATTTCGTCCTCGCTCATGCCGCCGGCGAGATACTCGAGGATGTCCTGAACAGTAACCCGGCTGCGCCAACCATCGGACCGCAACCACATGAAAAACGCCGCATGGCAATACACAAACACGCCTACAGAGTCTTTTCGCCCGCCTCAAAAACCGCCGCGCATTCAGCTTTGCGAACTAAAACGCCCCGTCCTCTTTGCGCGTCAAGCGTCTGCAAAGATCGCTTGGAAGCGGCGGCGAAACCCGCCAGATTTGCTCATGCCGACAGTTCTTCGTTCAGGTCCATATCGTGGGTTCTTCTATGCTGGAGACCGCCATGAGCCGCCTCATGTGCATGTCGAGCGGGACAGGAGCAACGCAAAATACTGGCTCGAACCTGTCACGTTGGAGTCCAGCAGTGGTTTCAGCCGAAGCGAACTGATGGACATTTACAGGTTGATTTCAGAGCATCGGGTGGTACTGTTGCAGAAATGGCATGACTACTTTGGTAATTGATAGCGCAGCCAGCAGAGCGACGGCAGTCCGATTGACAGACGACACTTTGATCGTTGATTTGGCTGACGGACGATCGGTTTCGGTGCCGCTGGCTTGGTATCCCCGGCTGTTGCAGGGTTCATCGGCTGAGCGCGCCAACCACAGGTTCATCGGCGAGGGTGAAGGAATTCACTGGCCTGATTTGGACGAGGATGTCAGTGTGGAGAATATCCTGGCAGGCAGAGTGTCGGGCGAAGCCTCGAAATCCTTCGAGCGGTGGCTCGAAGCCCGCTCAAGCAGACCCGTCCGCTGAAAACTACCGCGTCTTCCGCCTCGTAGATTCGGCTTTCGGACTTCGGATTTCATTGCGCATTCACGCCTCATTTCGCCAGAGGCGAAACCAGCAGCCACACATCAATCCGTGGCGCCTCCCAGGTATAAGGTTTGTCCAGGATGTCCGGGTTCCCGTCGCCATCGATATCATTGACCGCGCCGCCGGCCTCGACCGTCAGGAAATTGGTATCGATCACATAGCGTTCCCATCCCGATACGCATCGCCGATACCAAACGAGCGCAGGCGCCGTCTTGCGGAAGCTGATCACGAAATCATTCGTGCCGTCCTTGGCCAGCTCCGCCACCAGCGCGCCGGTCTGTTCGGTCGAAGGCCCCGGCACCGGCAAATCCCCCATCGCGCTGGAAAGGTGCTTCCATTGCGGTTCGTCCGCACGCACTGAGCAAGCAGTGAAAACCAAGGCGAATGCCACGAGAATACGGGACGATTTCATCGAATCTGCCGGGCATTATGTGCGGCCCATGAATGATGTAAAGCCGCGCAAGCTGGCAGGTGAAGGCATACTCTTGAATGACCGCCTAATTCCTGTGCCGTAGGGACAAATGATAATAGCCCAGCGATTTATCGCTGGGTAAGAAGCCACAAACCGAAACAAGTCCCGTAGGGACGACCGAACTCATCCGCGTTCATCACGGGCTCAGTGGCTTGTTCTTACGGTTCCGTGATTTCCTGCTTTCGAGATTTTCTCTGTATCTCTGGCGCCGGCCTTTGGTTTAGTTTTCGTGGCATTCGCGACAAATGAAATCGAAGCGCCGAAAACAATCTGCCACCCTTGCGCGCCCGAATGCTCCGAAACCGGCTCGTTCGCGCCACGAGGCCGGCAACTTGCCGGTCGTGAGCGTAGACGCCATCCCTCGGTGGCAGCACGCGGTTGTGCTCGTCGGTTTTCTGCTGCTCAACCTCCTGCTTTATCAGCGAACCTTCGGCATCGGCTTTCTCTCGGTGGACGACGGCGATTACGTCCAAAACAATCCGTACATCGGGAGCCTCCATGCGGCGACGCTGAAGCCGATCTTCACCGCGCCCTATTTCGCGAATTACGCGCCGGCGAACCTTCTCAGCTACGCGCTCGACGTGGCACTGGCCGGGGGCAGGAGCGCATTCGCGTTCCATCTCTCGAATGTCTTGTGGCATGGCGCCGCGGTGTGCCTGGTTTATCTGCTGGCGCTCACGATGGGCGCCGAAATCCTGCCCGCTGCCGCCGCCGCGCTGTTGTTCCTCCTGCACCCGGCCCACGTGGAAGTGGTCGCGTGGATTTCGAGCCGCAAAGACCTCGTCGCCACCGCTTTCGCGGTGCTCTCGATGATTTGTTATTTGCGCTACCGGCGGCAACAACCGGACGGCCAGCGCGATTATTCCGTGGCGTGGTATGCGGCAAGTGTGGCGGCGTTCGTCGTCGCGAGTGCGGCCAAACAATCTGTTTTGCTCCTTCCGGCCGTGATGCTCGCGTGGGACATAATCGTCGAGCGCCGACGGGGTTGGAGAATGGCCGCCGACAAGATTCCATTCGGATTGGCGGCCATGTTCTTTGGCTGGATGACCTGGAACGCACAACCGGCCACCGGCCAGGCCCTGCGCCCCTTCGTGCTGGCCGCCACGGAATTCGCCAACCTTTGGCTCCTCACCGGGATGGGCAACTACGTCCTCTACCGTGCCGCCCCGGACCCTGCTGCATGGGGCGCAATCGCTCGGTTCGCGCTCATCATAGCCGCCACGCTGGTTTGGGTCTTGCCACTCCTCCTCTGGCGCCCAAAGTCACCAAGTGCCGGAACTCCCGCTCCCGCACTATGTTACTGGGTGCTGGTCCAGATGGTGCCGCCGATGCTGCTGAGCTTCATCGTGCCGATTACCGACCGTTACCTGTTCTTGCCGTCCGTCGGTTTCTGCCTCCTGTTAGTGAACGTTGCCCTTTCCGTGGAAAGAGATCGGCTGCCATCCATCGTCGGCATTTCCGAAAATCAAAAATCAAAAATCAAAATTCGAAAATTCTGCGCCTAGGCTTTGATAGCCGGCCTTTCACTCCTCTGGGCGGTCAAAACCTCCGCCTACGTTGCCGAGTGGGCGGACCCGCGTTCGGTGTGGCACGGCGCCCACTTGAAAACGAAGGACGCGCAAGTCGCCCAGTTTCTGGGACAGCTCTACCAGGACAACGGCGAGCGGGTGGACGATTTCGTCAAAGCCGGCGCGATGGTCGATATGACCAATCAACTCCGTCTGGCTGCCGCCGTTCTAAAAGACCGGCAACGTGTCGAGGGCTTGCGCGCCGAATGGCTTGGCCAGGCAGGCAGCCGCACCAACTCGATGAGCTATCGCGACCGCCTCTGGGAGTTGGCCTGGGAGCAGTTCGAGGCTTCCGTTGCGCGGCGCGGCATGCTCAGCACGCCCAATCTTTTCATGTGCCGCGGACGCCTGCTGGTGCGCGAGGGAAAGTTCGCGCCGGCGATTCCGGAGTTTCGAAATGCGCTGAGTCTCGCCGAGGTCAGCCATTACCAGAGAATCCGTTTCGAAGGCGTCACCCACGCGCTCTACGCCATTGGCGTCGCTTACTGGGACATGGGCAACTATCGCGAAGCCCGGCAATGGCTGCTCCAGGCGCAACAGGTTCAACGAGCTTCCGAACAAGTCTGGATTGGTTCGCTCGACAAGGATGTCGAACGCATCCAAGTATTGGCTTCTGGGCATTGATGAATTTGTGACTTTAGTCAAAGATTGACAATGTTTGGCACATAGAGCATCGTGCTTTCATGGCGACCAAGACGATGAATATTTCGTTGACGCCGGAATTGAAGGCGTCCATCCAGCGGCGGCTTCGCTCCGGCCTTTACGGCAACGCAAGCGACATCGTCCGTGCCGGCCTGCGGGCGCTCACGCGCGAGGAAATGGCTGTTGCCTATCAGGAATGGCGCAAAGTCGCGGCAACTTTGCCGCGAGAACCGATCACTCCCAAAACCGAAGCTCGCATCGAGCGCATGATTCGCGCCCAGCGACGCCGGCGGAAGAAAAGTCGGGGATGATTCGCGCCGTGCTTGACTGCGGCGTGCTGGTTTCCGCCATCGGCTGGGTCGGCAATGCCCGCGCTTGCCTCGATCTGGCGGCTTCCGGGCAAGTGTCGTTGTTTGTGACGGACGAAATCTGGAACGAGTATAGCGAGCGCATTCCGCCCATCCTCGCCGCGGAAAGGCGGAGCGTCGACGCCCAGCCGATTCTCGCGTGGCTATTGACGATCGCGCGTTTCGTCGATCCAGCGGCGCTCGGCAAGCAACGCAGCCGCGATATTCGAGACGATTGTTATCTGGCCTGTGCGCTGGCAGCTAGCGCAGATGCCATCGTTACCAACGACCGGGATCTGCTGGTGTTGGGAAAACCGTTTGGCATTTCAATTTTTACGCCCATCCAATTTCTCAAATTGGTTCGGAGCACCACGTGAGAACAGGACTTGCCTTTCTTGCCTTGAAAAGCCGCTTACAGAGGAGTCCGTAACATGGCCTACACCTGCGAAATGGCGATGCTTCTCCCTCTCCCCTTCAGAAGGGGAGAGGGCCGGGGTGAGGGGTCCGTTTCTGTCGTCTATCCTGCGGTCTCCTTTGTAAGCCGCAATTCGCTGTTCGGCATGGCCCGCGTTCGCGCGCTGGTTTACGTTCGTCTTGGCCAATTCCGTCAGCATTCGGTCGGCTTTTTTCTCCTCGCCGAGAGTTTGGACCAGCAGGTTCTTGATGTCCTGACGGCCCAGCATGTCGGCCCAGGCCGCGGCGCTGCCGTAGGCGGCAATTTTCATAGTGTTCGACTTTTTGGGCCGACGCCACAATGGCAGCATCGAGCTTTCACCTTTCGATTGCGGCGCCGTTCGAAAATGACGTCAGATTGTAATTTTCGTCGTAGTGGTAAATCGCTGCCTTCGGGCCGTTGGCTTCCTCCCAGGCCGTGGAATCAAAAGAGCGCAGGTGTTCGAGCACAGTCGGATTGGCGTCGAACATCAATCCGCCACTCGGCACTAAGCTCAGGTATTTTAGCGGAACAATCATCATATGCCTCGGTTCGAACAGCCTCTGGGTCGAGATAATGGCCAGGACCGGCAATTTTCCCGACAGGTCCACGAGCAAGTCGACGACTTTGCCAAGGCCCGCGTGGCCGACGCTCGTCACGCGCTTGCCGAGGAGATCGCTGGCCAACTCAAGGCGTCCGGCGGCTTCGGGCGGTTTCACCGTGGCGCTGGTTTGCCGTCCGGTTGGCGCAAGCTGCGCCGGGGATCCAGTTGGCGCCCCGCCTCCTGCCAGACTCGGGGCATGCCCGGTCTGGCCATAAAATTCATCGATTCGCCTCGCCTCGGCCGGGTCGCGAACCGCCGCCAAATCCTGGCTGCGGAAGAGCGGCGCATGTTCCCAGCCGGAAACGCTCACGTCCAGGGCCAGCGTGCGCTTTTTCGCTGTGGCAGTGGACAATGCCCGCGCCGGAACGACCTTCGCGGGCGATCCGAACCCCAACCCTCCGGCCGAAGAAAAGACCGCGTATCTGATTTGGTCCGACTGCCGATCGATGATGAAGTCCCGAACCGTGCCGAGGTCCTGGCCTTCGTAGTTTTGCACGGTCATGCCGCACAGGCGCGTGGCGAGATGGTTCTCGTTCGCAGGGGGGCTTTCGCCCGCGGTGGCGGCGAACCAATTGGTTTCGCCTGCAAGGCAAAACGCAACCATGCTCCCCGCCAAAATCGCAGATTCGATCCTGATCACAAATGATTATCGTATGAGACAGTTATGGCGTCAGTGGGGTATTTCCCGGAATTGCGTTCGTGTTTTTTGTTTTGTCAGGATCGGGGAACGGCTATACCGCAACGCATTGATTTTTATGGTTTGTGGCGAAGAACGAATCCGAAAGACTGCTAATCGCAGGCTCGCATCGATCTTTCTGGGCTGCCTATTTCTTTGGGAGTCGGCATTGATCGCCCAGCAGCAACAATATGACTCGGCGCTGGTTTCACCGCACTCGACCGTGGTATTGCTGAATGGGGTCGCCGGCGACGTCGAGAGCGAGAATGCCTATCGGGACCAGCTTCGAACCTGGATTGAAATCGTCGCGGCCACGGGGCAGGCCCAGGACGTGTTCGTGCTGTGCGACAACCCGGAGTCCGCCACCGTGCCTTCGTCGATTGGCGGTGGCACTCCCGCCGGCGATGGCCGCCCCATGATCACCCTGCTCAAGGCCGAAAGGGCCGGCTTTGTGAAGCTGGCCGAAACCCTAGCCGGAAGAACGAATGGCCTGCTCATAGTTGCGTGGGGTCACGGCGGCCGGCAGCGCGACGTGCCGGTTTTCCACGTGCGCGGTCCGCGTCTCACGCCGGCCGATTTCAAAACGCTTGCCGACGCTTTGCCTGGTGGCGAGTCGCGCTGGATTTTGCTATTCCGCGGCAGCGGAGCCTTCGCCGCGCAACTTGCCGCCGACCAGCGTTTCATTCTCTCTTCCGAACGAGACACCATGTTCGACAGCGACCCGGTGGGGATGTCGCTGCTGCCACAAATGGCGCGCGGCAAGCCTTCGGTTTCGTTTCGCAAATTGAGCGAAGGCCTTGGGCGCGCCACGACAGCTTGGTATCAAGAGCGCAACCTCGCCCGCACCGAAGAGCCCACGCTCTGGACCGGTACCGAAAAACCTCTCCTATTGGCCACCAATGCTGCAAGCGATTCCTTCGCCTCCGTAAAGGCGGACGAACCGAATGATTCCTCGACCAACAAAACCAGTTCGAGCGCGCCGGCCGGGGCTCTCCCCGACGCATGGAAGGAACTCAAGCGCGTGGAACCGCAGGACTACCCGGGTGCCGATGCGGTCGTTTTGTGCCGGCGGCTCGACTACACTCTAGCCAAGGCGCCCGCCATCGCCAGCGAGCAGGAGGAATTCATCCAAATCCTGACGCCCGAGGGAAAGCGGTTCGGTGATTTCGACATCTCATTTTCGCCGCCGGCGGAGGAGATCAATTTCCTGGATTGCGAAGTGCTGCGCGCGGACGGCAAGCTGGTCCGGTTGGACACGGATGCGATTCGTGATGCGCGCCCGGAATCGGTCGGGGATTATCAGACAGGCGAACGCAAGTTTTTTTCTTTGCCCGGCGTCGGGCCCGGCGCGGTGCTCCACGTGCGCTACCGAACGGAATGGAAGGAGTTCCCGCTGCCATACATTTCGCTGGCGATCCCCGTCGGGGACGATTTGCCCATCGTCGAGGCGAACGTCCAGGTGAGCATACCAAGAGAGGCTTTGTTTCATTTCGCGTTCGACACCTTGTCTGCCACCCGGCAATTCGCCGCCCTTCCTGATCCATACATCAAACACACCAGCGAGAAAGTTACCGATTATGGCGTGACTTATTCGTGGCGCCTCTCGAACCTGCCGGCGCAGGAACACGAACTGCTCGCGCCGCCGGGCGAAGCCTACCGCTTGCTGGTGTCCACTTTTCCGGATTGGCCCGCTTTTGCCGAATGGTATGGGCGCGTCAGCAAACTCACGGACGAAGTCACGCCTGAACTCGCGGCCAAGGCCGAGGAACTCACTCGCGGCGCGAAAACCAACCGGGACAAGGTGCTGGCCTTATACAACTACGTCACGCGTCTGCGATATGTCGCCATTCCACTCGGCGTCAATTCCTTCCGGCCCCATGCCGCCGCCAATGTCCTGCAGAACCAATTCGGCGATTGCAAGGACAAGGCCAATCTCTTCGACACCTTGTTGCATTCGCTGAAGTTCGACGCTCATCTCGTACTCGTGCCGCGCTTCAGCCAGGCGCGCGACGACATCCCTGGCCTGGCCTTCAACCATGCCATTTCCCGCGTGACGCTGGACGGCGAAACCCTCTGGGTGGACACCACGGACGATGTTTGTCGGTTCGGCATGTTGCCGCCAGGCGATGCGGGGCGCAAGGTCCTCGTCGTCGATGGTCAAACCACCACGCTCATCCGACTGCCTGTGCCGGAGCCGAAAGATCACCTGTTCAAGCTGCATGGCGAGGTGGATTGTTCCGGGACCGCGCCAGCGTTGCCGGTTACTTTGAACGCCGTTGCTTCTGGCTATCCGGATTACGAACTTCGCGTAGAGGCCCAGGGAGCCAGGGACCACAACACTTCGCTCCCCTTGCTGTCGGCTTACTTCCATCCTGCCTCGGGCACGTTCGCTCTCGACAAGCAAAAGTCCACCGCCATTGCGGCCCTCGAGGAGAATTTCTCCTGTCACGCCGATGGAACGTATATCGGAATGTTGTCGGTAGGAGGCGATTCCCGGCTGCTGCATTCGCCGTTTTGGCTCCCCAAAGAGTGGGACCTCGCGCTGCACCGGCGCAAGGGTGCCCTTTTCCTAAACCAAGGTTACCCGCTTGCCCTGGAGGAAGATTTCGAAATCACCCTCCCGGACAATGCGCGAGCCATCGTTCTGCCGGGCGCCAGCGAGAATAAAAGTGGACCCTTGAAATGGGGCATCGAATGGCAGAAAACGAACAAGTTGACTGCGCGCTTCTGGGCCGAATTGGCGCAAGGGCAATTTGCGCCGGAGGAAACGGCTGAACTGCAGCGGCAACTCCGTGATTTGCTCTCTGCTCTGGCAACCTGCGCCAGTTTCACCGTCCCGCCATGAGGGGAACGATGTCATCGTCTCGTTCTTTGGGATTCACTTTGACTCCACTCCAAAGAAGTTCAGAATGCCGAAACAAATTCGAGGACTGCGGTGTCCTGTGTGACATGATTAAGGCTCGTCTCTGGTTGATTTTGATATTATGCCTGGTGCTGGATGCGTCCGGCCAGTCGGCGTCGCAGTCCGCGTTTGATGTGGAGAAGGCCAGCAGAGCGTACCTGGAAAAAATGTCACCCGAGAAAAAAGCGCAGAGCGACGCATATTTCGAAGGCGGCTACTGGCTGCAGCTTTGGAGTTTTCTTTACGGAGTTGGTGTTGCGCTGTTGCTGCTGCAAGCCCGGATCTCGGCTCGCCTGCGCGATATTGCGCAATGGGTCACACGATTCAAGCCGCTGCAAACCGGGATCTACGCCATCCAATATATTTTGTTGACGGCGATCCTGAGCTTGCCGCTTGGGATTTATTCGGACTTTTTTCGCGAGCATCAATATGGTCTGTCCAACCAGAACTTTGGCGGCTGGTTCGGCGATTGGGCCAAAGGCTTGATGGTGAGCCTTGTTCTGGGCAGCCTGCTGATGATGGCGCTTTTTGGAATCGTGCGGCGCTTGCCGCGCACGTGGCATATTTGGGGCGCGCTCGTGACGCTGGCTTTCCTTGTTTTCGGGATTGCCATTTCGCCGGTCTATATCGCGCCGCTCTTCAACAAATACACCGTGCTGGACGATCCGAAAGTCGTCGAACCCATCCTGCGCATCGCCCGGGCCAATGGGATTCCGGGGGACAAAGTTTATGAGATGGACGCCTCAAAACAGACCAAGCGGGTCAGCGCGAATGTGAGCGGTTTTCTGGGCACGACGCGCATCACGCTCAACGACAATTTGATCAACCGCAGCACCTTGCCGGAGATTGAGGCTGTGATGGGACACGAGATGGGCCATTACGTGATGCACCACGTGTTCAAAATGATTTTATTTTTCGGGATTGTCGTCGTGGTGGGGTTCGCCTTGCTGCGGTGGGCGACGGAGCGATTGCTGGCGCGTTTTGGCGGGCGATGGGGCGTGAGCGAGGTAGGTGATGTTGCTGTCACTCCGCTGGTCGTCCTGGTGTTCAGCGTCTATACGTTCATTTTAACGCCGTTCACGAATAGCTATTCCAGGATGCAGGAGATGGAAGCGGACATGTTCGGATTGAACGCGGCGCGGCAGCCCGATGGGTTCGCGGAAGCGGCGCTCAAGCTGGGCGAATATCGGAAAATGGAGCCGGGCCCTATCGAGGAATGGATTTTCTTCGACCATCCTAGCGGCGCCACGCGCATCCGCACGGCCATGCGCTGGAAAGCGGCGAATCTGCCGTAAAGCGCGCCGGCAAGCCGCATCAATTTGATAGACTGGATTGGAAACGAAATGCTCACAACATTGAGCCGAATGATTGCTGGCAATGTAAGGCCCGACGCCCCTGTGATCTCCGAGAGCCACTCTGAAAAGCAGCCCGATCCTGTAGCGACCGCCCCGTCCTCCGTAGCAGCACTGCAGAGAGTGGACGTGAGGAGGCGGACGGCCGCGCGATTTGTGGCAAAGAATCCGCCTCGTGACGTCGGCGGCTACGATTTTCGGACAGGCACGGCACGGGGCACGACCAGCAGGAGCACGCGAAGGAAACGGTGCCCACTCACCGTTGCGCTCTTCACGCTGCTCGCTGCCGTCAATCTATGCGCGCAGGCGCCCTCGAAGGATTCCAAAATGGAGTCGTTCGTTTCCGGCCTGCTCGGCAAAATGACTTTGGAGGAGAAGATTGGACAATTGAATCTGCTGTCGGGGGGTTTTGACGTGACGGGGCCGGTCGTGAGCAAAAATGTGGAGGCAAGCGTTCGCAACGGATTGGCCGGTGGCGTTTTCAACCTTTATACCCCGGCGCGTGTGCAAAGATTGCAAGACTTGGCTGTCGGCCAGACGCGCATGCACATCCCGCTCCTGTTCGGATACGATGTGATCCACGGCCATAAAACCACGTTCCCCATTCCGCTGGCCCTGGCCTGCACGTGGAATATGGAACTGATCGAGAAGTGCGCGCGCGTGGCCGCGAGCGAGGCGAGCGCCGATGGTGTGAACTGGACCTTTTCGCCGATGGTCGATATCGCCCGTGATCCCCGTTGGGGCCGAATCGCCGAAGGAGCGGGCGAGGACCCCTATTTGGGCTCGCTGATTGCCCGCGCCATGGTTCGAGGGTACCAGGGAGACGATTTGACGCGCAGCAATGCCGTGCTCGCCTGCGTGAAACATTTCGCCTTGTACGGCGCAGCCGAAGCAGGACGAGACTACAATACCGCGGACATGAGCCGCCTCACGATGCATCAATATTATCTGCCGCCGTACAAAGCCGCCGTGGAGGCCGGCGTCGGCAGCGTCATGGCCTCGTTCAATGAAGTGGAGAGCGTGCCAGCCACCGGCAATCGATGGCTCTTGACGGACCTGCTGCGCAAGCAATGGGGTTTCCAAGGACTTGTGGTGAGCGACTACACCGCCATCAACGAAATGACCGAACACGGGATGGGCGACGTGGAGCGCGACGCCGAGCTGGCGCTCAAAGCGGGCATCGACATGGACATGGTGAGCGAAGCGTACGTCAAATATGCGAAGAAACTGGTGGCGGAAAAGGCCGTTACGGAGGCGATGATCGACACGGCCTGCAAGAGAGTCCTCGAGGCAAAATACAAGCTTGGCCTTTTTTCGGACGCCTACCACGGTTGCAGCGAACTTCGGGCGGCGCGGGAGATTCTTACCCCGGAAAACCGGAAATTCGCGCGTGATATTGCCGAGCGATCGTTTGTTTTGTTGAAGAACGAGCGCGGGACGCTGCCATTGAAACGATCCGGCGTCATCGCGTTGATCGGGCCGCTGGCCGACAGCCGTCGGGACTTGCTCGGCTCCTGGAGCGCGGCGGGGGACTGGAAACTCGCGGTTAACATTTTGGACGGGATCAAGCAGGCTGCCGGCCCGGGATTATCCATCCTGCAGGCGCGCGGCGCAAATCTTGTGGATGATCCCGTCCTGCTGGATACGCTGAACGCCTCCGGCGCGAGCATCGTCCGGGACAAGCGTTCACCGCAGGATATGATCGACGAAGCGGTGGCGACCGCGAACAAGGCCGACGTCGTGGTGGCCACGCTCGGGGAATCCTTCGCCATGTCCGGCGAAGCGGCCAGCCGAAGCGAGATCGGTTTGCCTGACTGCCAGGAGGAACTCTTGAGAGCCCTGGAAAAAACCGGCAAGCCCATCGTGCTGGTCCTCTTGAACGGCCGGCCCTTGACCTTGCCCTGGGAGGAGTCGCATTGCAGCGCAATCTTGGAAACATGGTTCGGCGGAATGGAAGCGGGCAACGCGGTGGCGGAGGTGCTGTTTGGCGATTACAATCCCTCGGGCCGGCTGACCACGACTTTCCCGCGGAGCGTCGGCCAAGTTCCACTTTACTATAATCACAAGAAAACAGGACGCCCGTTCAACGGAGATCCTCGCGTGAAGTACCTGTCGCGCTATCTTGATGTGCCCAACACGCCGCTGTTTCCTTTTGGATTTGGGCTGAGCTACACGACTTTTTCCTATAGCGCCGTGAAGTTGAGCAAGCACTCGCTCAAGGGAGACGAAACCCTGGTTGCCACCGTCGATGTTGCCAATACCGGCACGCGCGCTGGAGAGGAGACGGTGCAATTGTACATCACCCAACCCGTTGCGACGGTGACTCGAAGCGTCCAGGATTTGCGTGGTTTTCGCAAAATTTACCTGCAACCGGGCGAACACGGCGAGGTGAGCTTCCGAATCACCCCGGAGGATTTGAAATTCTATAATGGCGACCTGGTGTATGATTGGGAACCGGGGGATTTTGTGATTCGCATTGGGCCCGATTCGATTCAACTGAACTCGGCCATAGTCCACTGGAGCAAGGCGGGAACCGCGAGCGAGCGCCGGTGAGGGATTGCGGTTCTCTGACGGGCAATCGGATCCGGCGCGCTCCAATTCACCGTCCGGATTTTGGATCTTACCAAAGTTTATCTTCAGTTCGCGTCCTTTGAAACCACTGGCACCTCGATACAACTAGCCCTTTGCGGAGCGTGCCAAATGTGCTGCGTCGCCTTGACGAAATCCGCGGGTTTCGCAAACATGATCTTCGGCACATAGGTTTGGGGATTGCGGTCATAAAGCGGGAACCAGGTCGATTGGATTTGCACCATGATACGGTGTCCCGGCAGAAACATGTGGCAAACATTCGGCAAGCGAAGCTTGTAAGGTAAAACCTTATTGGGTTCGATCGGCTGAGGATTTGCCGGATCCAGCCGATAGCGGCCGCGTAAGATGTCAGCGGAGAGCATTTGCTCGTAGCCGCCGAGTTTAGCGTGATCGGGAACCTCATCGGGCCAGACGTCGATGATCTTCACCACCCAATCGGAATCGCTTCCGCTGGTAGACGCAAGGAGCCGCGCGATCGGCTCGCCGGCCACGCGCAGCGGCTCTTTGAGTGGGTCGGTCTCGTATACCAAAACGTCCGGACGCGAAGCGGCGTTGCGTTGGTCATCGACGAGCCATTCGCCCCAGGTCGAGTCCGGGGCGTAGGACGGCAACGTCGGCCGTTGACGGTATGGAACCGGCTTCGCAGGGTCGGAGATATATTCGTCGTAATCTGTCCTGGATGCCGCCGGTTCTTCGAATCCCAGCCGGCCTCCGGAGAGCAGATAGAGATTGCGCGAGTGCTCCGGGCAACCTTCGGCACATGCGCGCGGCCAGGCATCGTAGCGGTGCCAATGGTCGGCGCCCGTCTCATACACGAGCACGCGCGGCGTCTCAGGTTTCGGCCCGTCCTTCAAATAATAGTCGAGAAATGGCTGCATCACCGTCCTCCGAAACCAGGTCGCGGTGTCGCCCTCGAATTGGATTTCGCCGATGCCGCGCCCCTCGCGCCGTCCTTGTCCGTGGTTCCAGGGTCCCAGGACGAGATGCAGCATTTCGCCTTTGGGATCCTTGCCTGCCAGCGCCTTGAAGAGCGCGGGGCCGCCGTAGATGTCCTCCTGGTCGAAAAGGCCGCAGACGATCAACATCGGAACTTTCAGCGGCTCTTTGGCGAGCAGTTTGTCCACCGCCTGGTCTTGCCAGAACGCATCGTACGCAGGGTGGTCCGCGAGAGCCCGCCAGAAGCCGAGTTGATCGAGCCCGCGGGATGCGGCCATGGCCCCCGCCGAGCCGGCCCGGAGGTAATCGTCGTAAGTGTCGCGGTCGCTGGACCACCACTTCTCGTCGTTTTTGCGCGTTCCCTCCTGCTGGTAGATGTACTCGAGCGAGCCGTCCTGCCGGAAGGCGCCGTTGTGGAACCAATCGTCCCCGACCCAGCCGTCGACCATGGGCGCGAAAGGCACCGCGACCTTCATCGCCGGGTGCGGACGCACGGTGGACATGACCGTGGTAAAGCCTTCATACGAGCCGCCAATCGTGCCTATCCGGCCGTTGGACTCAGGCACGTGCTTCACCAACCAGTCGATCGTGTCGTACGCATCGGTGGCGTGATCGACTTCGGTGGGATTGAGCGGACCCTTGAGCGGCCGAGTCATTACGTAATCCCCTTCCGACCCATACTTACCGCGCACGTCCTGGAAGACGATGATGTAGCCGGCGGCCACTGCAGTGTCGTTCATTTGCGGGACCACTGCCGATATGTGCGGACTGCTCGCGCGCGACACCCGCTCGGATGCGTTGTAAGGCGTACGAGTCAGCAGCATCGGCGCCTGGGTCGCGTCCTTCGGCACGAGAATGACGGTCTTCAGCTTCACGCCGTCGCGCATGGCAATCATTTCCTCGCGCCGCACGTAATCATAGGCGTCGGTCCTAGGCTTGAAAGACTTTGGCGTGTCGCTGGGCAGGTCCAGCGCGTCCCCATCGGCCCACGCGGCTTTTGGCCAGAACAGGAGACATGCCGCTGTGAGCGCCGCATAGTTTGCGAACCTGCGGAACTTCGCGGAATCATTCTTGTAAATGGTGGTGTTTTTCAGGTGTTGCTCGCTCATCTGCCGAGGGTAGTGCTAAGCGATTCCGATCAACGGCTAGTCCCTCATTCGTACACAGGAATAGCACACATTTCGTAACACTTCTTACCACGCCGCCGTTTGATTCGGTTTGATTCGGTTTGATTCGGTTTGATTCGCTTCAGTTTCGTCGCGGGGATCATTAGCTACAAGTTTCGGGTCGCCTTGCCGTAAGTTCCTGCGGCGCAACGTCTTGCGAGACTTGTCAAGTATCATTTAGCCCCACCCCCTATGCTTTTTTAGCGTGTTTAACCGTGTTTAGGCGTGTTTTTGGCCGGGTGCGGCCCCGCATTATACCGCCTGATTCACTGACTTGTCCCGTTGA
>Ga0073928_10004258_pt1 | contig 21412 bp, 29 predicted proteins | sample PaiPotPPA55metaG_FD_76969 | JGI IMG/M metagenome (GOLD analysis project Ga0073928, IMG submission 76969) | Iron sulfur acid spring bacterial and archeal communities from Banff, Canada, to study Microbial Dark Matter (Phase II) - Paint Pots PPA... ...
CGGCCCGAACTGAACCTTGCGTCGGCTCGCAGTAGTCTTGGGCTTGGTCCTGCCGTAGCGTCCGACCGAATGGGTCACGATGAGATGACCGTCGTCAGGGAAGACGTTGTTCCATGTCAACCCCAGTCCTTCTCCCCGACGCAAACCCGTGAAGAAGTAAAGTGCGACCAGCGACTTCTCTCAGCCTCCGGCGGCGTCTATGATCCTCTCCACCTCATCCGGCGCAAACGGGTGAATGTCGTCGTCGGAATCCGACCCTTCATTAGCTGGCTCATCTGCGTCCCTAAAAACTCTAAGCCCCAGCGTAAGGTTGTCAATCCGATAGTGTTGCCGGGCAAGTTCGAGAATCTGGCAGAGAACATCACGGGCCATGTTCTTCCGCCTTGCGCTTAACTTCTCGCCCGGAGCCGTGCGGCGGCTGTCGATCCAAAGACGCCAGCGATCAATGTCCTCGGGAGAAAGCTCATTGAGGCGTCGGTTCGCAAGTTCTGACTTCGAGAGCAAAGCGCTATAAACGTCTTGATAGTAAGCACGCGTGGAATGCCTGACAGTAAGCGTCTTCAAAGGCAACCATGTCTGCTCGGTGAACGCCACAAACGTCGGCAGCTCCTTTGGTTTTAGGCCCAGTTTCTGGAGGCGCGCACTGTTCGGAAACCACGACCCGTAATCGAACGTGCCGGCATCAATCTCTAGCTGAAGCTTTGAGGCCAAACGTTTCGCTTCAGCCTTTGCTTCGCGATTCGGAGGGACATGGAGTGGCTCGCGGCACAGAGCGGGCCGTCCGGAACTACTACCGTATCGAAAACAGAGAAATAACCGTCCGAACTGAGTGGTGACCCAAGCCATAAAATCATCCCCCTGGCGCTCGGAGATTGTCCTCGATCCGGCGGTAGGGCCGAATCTGACGCACGGAGTACGTTGGCCAATGGATGAAGATACGGCCCTGAATGGTAACTACACCGTCTTGTCCTCCGATCATGCCCTTGTTGATCCAGTTGTACGCCGTCTTTGCGGTACGGCGGACTCGCTGCGCAAATTCGCTGACCGTAAGATATTCGAGATGGTCATAGATCTTCGGCCTCACGATTTCCATGATCACACCACCTTGCCAGGAATTGAGCCGTCCGGTGCTGGCGCCGGGCGGACTGTCTGCCAACTCCGCACCCATCTTTAAAACGGTACATCCGACTCAGCGACAATGCTGGCGTCTGCCAAAGGCTCTTCCGCTTTTGTGTCGGTCGGTGGGGCGCCGAGGAACTGCACGCGCCCGGCGAAGATCTCGGTGCGCCGGACGCTTGCTCCGTTGCTCTCCCACTCGCGCGTCCGCAGCTGTCCTTCGACGAAGACCTGTCGGCCCTTCCTGAGATATTCGTGACAGGTAAGCGCGAGCTTCCCGACGACCACCACCCGGTGCCACTCCGTGCGCTCCCGGCGCTTGCCCTCCCTGTCGAGGTAGGCCTCGTCCGTCGCGACCGAAAGTTTCACGACCGGCATGCCGGCAGGTGTGTAGCGAATCTCGGGGTCTTGCCCAAGATGCCCTATGACCATAACTTTATTCAGCGACATGTTCTTACCTCCGTTCCGCTCGGTGTGCGGGGTGTCGCCCGATACGGAGTTTTGATTTTCAAACCTCGCGTAACTCTGCTTGCCTACAATGCGCATCCTCGGCCGTCGCGTCGCCGTTTTCCTTCATCTGTATTGTCAATTCAAACCAGGACCTACAGTTTCGACGTTTGCCTACCTATCGATCCGTTTAATCCCGTTGTGGACGGAACTCCGAACGCATTCCGCGCCGGCTGCTTCGGTAGTTGCATGGTTGGCTGACGGCTAGGTGCCATGCTCGCTGCAGCGGCTCGGCCAGCCGCGATGCGTTGTTCGAGGCGGCTTTGGGTGCGGTTGGCCTGCACGCTGCGATATACTGCGCGGGTCAGTCCTGTGGTTCCGCGAGACACACCCCGTGCAATACCGCTGGCCAAGTACCGCGCGCTCGCGACGTGCTCCATCGTGAGATTAACCCCGTGCGAAACGATCGAGGCCAGAGTAAAGGGGACTGCACTTCCCATAATCGCGAGCACTAAGGCGTCCGCGCATAGCGTCCATAACATCGCCATCGGAATAGGTTTAGTGCAGGTGACCACCGTCACCAGGGGCGGCCCCGATCCAAGCAGAGGTGTTGGCATAACGCTTGTAGTGGCGCCGCAGGCGTTGGCTATATCGGTATGCCAGTGTGTGGCGAATCCTTGGCAGGCGCCGAGCACGACATAGCAACCGAGCAGGAGCATGCCACTGCGCATGAGCCACGTCGGATAACCGTCGGCAAATTGCGATGTGAAGCGACAGGGCACGAGTGCCAGCAGAATCGAGCCTGGTCCGATCAGCAGAAAGATTTGCGCCAGCGCAAATACGGCAACCAGGGCGATCCACATGATTGCCAGCCAAATGATGAGGGACACTGCGAGTTCTGCGAACATCACGCCGAGGTCTGGCATTATGCGGGTTGAGCTAGGTGCGGAGGTTAGGGTTTTACCGATAGCAATTGCAGTGTTGATAAACGCCATCGGTGTGAGGTCGGGTTGGCTGCTCAACCGCTGGCCAATCATGTCAAAACTGCCGATCACCACGATTCCTAGATGCCAGGCATTTTCCAGCCACCAAAAAGCAAAACCGCCAGTGAAGAGGAGGCGGACGATGCGCCATAGGATTTCGGGATGATCGTCGTTACTTCCCATCATCCAGGTGATTCCGATGGTCAGCACTTCGATCAGTAAAAGCAGATAGAGCAAGTGCAAGGAAAAGGGGGTGATCAGCGTTGCGGCACGAAAGCCAATATCGCGGAAGGTCGCGAAAATATCCGAAGGGATCATCGGTTTAAAGCTCCATCACGCGGGGGTACCTGGGTGGCGTCCCAGCCTGGTGGTGCCGGTTCGTTGGCGATAACCCAGCCATTGCGCCGAGCCTGCGTGTAGCACAGTTGATCAAGTGAGGCGGTAAGCCGTGCTTTCTCGATTTTCGCCCCAAGCAAAAAACTCAAGATACCGACAAAGACGAAGAGAATTGTGAGCAAATAATGTTTCAATTGAAGATCCTCCATCCTTTGCGTGATTGGGCGGCCTCAAGTTCTTGTTGGAGCTTGCGAAGGCTACGTAAGCGCGCTTGATGCGCAGCCCGATCCTCTTTTAATAAAAAGGCAACCACGAGTAGCGCGGCGGCCGCGAACACAATGATTTGGAGTATGGTCACTGTTGATTTGTCCATTGGCTTACGGGAGGGAGGTCTACTGATTGGTAGTTTGTCGCATCCCAATTAGTTTGCTCTCCCGCAATCGCCAGGCTTTCGAGCTGGTCCTGTGCCTCCTGGTTCTGCCGGTTGCTCTCAGCCACATTCATGGCGTTGAGCTGAGCGTTGATGCCGTTGCGCAGCTTCATATCCTGCTGCGAGTTGAAAAGGCCGATTTCGCTGCTTACCTCAAGCACCTGCAGAATTCCAGTTGCACCGGCGATCTCGCCTTCCAGCTCGCTTAATCTGCCAAGTTCGTCGGCTTGGCTGCTTTGCTGGTTTGCGCCGGCGAGCAAGGAGCCATGTAAAGTTCCAAGCGTTGTAGCCATGTCGCCTTCAGGCGATCCCGGTGCCGCGCCCTGGTTATAGCTGGCATTCCCGTAGCCCGGCCATAGAATGCCGTACTGAGTAGTTATCGCCGGCACCGTGAGCGGGAGGCCGTTTTGAGAGGAGACTTGTTGTTCCAAGTCTCCAGATTCGGTGAGCAAAGGATCGAAGCCTCCCGCCATGCCTCCGGTAATTACAGACTGCGCGATGGTTCCCGTGTTCTGTTCAACTGGTGGATCGCTCACGAGCAGCCCGCCATCTGAGGTAAACGTGAATTGCGCCCATGCGGCATTCCACCCGGCCAGCAGAAGAATGGCAGTCAATGTGGCACCGCTGATGAATCCTATGATCCCGAGCGCTGGCATTTGTGTGTCGTTCATTTTGGGCTCTCCCTTGTTAAAGTGCAGCCGCACGCTGGTCCGTCCCGGTTTGCAGCTCAGTTGCATCGCGCTCGAATTCGTCCGCCCATTGGGGCAGTCCGCGTTCACGCAACCAGTGCGCTGGCCATATCTCGCCGTATTCGGCGATTAGTTCCCGCGCACGCTGCAGGTGTGCTTTGGAGTTCGCGCCGACAAAAGAGAGCGTTGCGGGATCGAGCGCGAGGTCGAATAATCGTCGTCCTTTTGGCGATACCAGGTAGTAGTGTTTTTTCGGGATCGCCTCGGCGATGATTTCGATTTGCCGGTCACTCAATCCGAAGTCGCGATAAACCTCGCGGAGATTCGGCGTCGACGCCTCCGGATTGGGCAAAAAGAGCTTGGTTGGGCATGATTCGAGCACGACGCTGCGGTACTCGGATTGCCGCAAGTCGTCGAGGCTCTGAGTCGCCAGCCATACCGCCGCGTTTTTCTTGCGAAGCGTGCGCAGCCACTCTTCCAGCTTCGCGCCGAAAAAGCTTTTGGTTAGCGCAACCCAGGCTTCATCAACGACAACTAAAGTCGGCCGTCCGTCTAGGCGCTGTTCGATCCGGTGAAAGAGGTAAAGCAGCATAGGCACGAGCGCCTCGTTGTGTTGCAGCGTCTCCAGTTCGAAGGTGGTAAACCTCGCGTTGAGCAGCGCATCCGCATTCGCGTCGATGTACCGCCCCATCGGCCCCTTAAGCGTATAGCGGCTCATGGCGGCTTTGAGCACGTCATTTTGTAGGAGGCCTTGTAGCGCGGTAAGCGTGCGGAACTGCCGCGGCCGCCCGGCCAAGAGCTCCAGCGCCCGCCACACGTCCTCGTCCTCACGTGGCGTCAACTGGCGGTCCAAGGCGATGCGCAATAGCGCACAGACATAGCCGTGCGCCCAACCACGTTCGATTTCCTGGTCGATGTTAATCAGCGGCGCCGCGCTGATGGGGTCATTGCCGAGATCCCAGTGCTGGCCGCCGCAGGCTTTGGTGAGGATGAACGACGAATAACCCTTGTCAAATACGAACACCTGCATACCGGGGATGCGGAAGCTTTGCGCGATCATGAAATCGATGATTGTCGATTTCCCGGTACCGATCGGCCCGATGATGATTCCGTGGCCAACGTCGCCGACGTGCTTATGAAACCGAAACGGCGTTTGGCCGTCGCTGGTCGCGTAGAACAGCGGCGGGGTATTGGGCGGATACATCGGATTCGGGTTGTAGAGTTCGCCGGTCCACAGGCTTGTCATCGGCATAAGGTCGGCGAGGTTCTGGCTGCTCACCAAAGGCTTCCGGACGTTCGAATAGCCGTCGCCGAGTAGGAACCCGCGCCACGCCTCAATTCCGTTGAAATCCTCGATTCTGGCGGTGAATCCATGGTGGGAGAATAACTTGCGCACTTCCTCGGCCTTTTCTTTAACGTCAGATTCGTTCTCGCCGGTCAGTACCACGCCGAGCGACAGATAGAGGTACCGCACCAGGTTTGAATGCGCTTCGCGCGCCGCCTCGTTCGCATCCTCGGCCATATCAACCGCATGCTCATTGCGGTACGTCGGCGTGGCTTCAAGCCCGGTCGTCTGTTTCATGAAATCCCAGATGCGCAAAATCTTCTGGTGCTGATGCTTGCGAACTCTGGCGATGACGTGATTGGCGCTCTGCGTTCCGAGCAGAATGGCGCGGATCGAATAGCGGTAGGGGAAGGGCAGTTCTGTGAGGAAGCTGCAAACTTCACCATGGGACTCGGGCGGCAGCCCGGTCGGAACGACCACGCGGATAGCGCGCCCGCCGATGCTGGGCCGTAGGCCGGTAACCAGCCGATGACGCCCGAGCCACAAATCGAGATAGTTGAATGACTGCGGCGGCCGGACAGTTACTTGCTCGCCAATGATGAAACTCTCGATCAAAGAGAGCAGCTCGGCGCTGTTCAACGGTTCCAGTTGTAGATGCGCGCTAAGGTCGTGTGCCAGCGCATCGCTAGTGGTCAGGAAGTGCGCGAGGTTGCGCTCATCGTCAGGGGTGCTTTGTGTGAAAAATAACCGCCGTCCCCAGCTCTCCCGCTCAGATGGCGGCCGATACGTCAGAGACAGGTAAAGGCCCGTTTCGTAGTGAGCGCCTTCGGCTCGATAGTGCAGCTCCCGCTCATGTTCGATCAGTCGTGTGGCCGGGTCCGGGAAGCTTCCACCTCCGATATATTCAAAGCTGGGGAACCTGACTAAATCGGTTTGAAGCATCCATCCGTCATCGAGCCGTACCAGCGCCTGATTGCCGTGGTGTTTGAGCGCGAGCAGCTCTTGATCGCTGGCGCTCTTAAGGTCCGGGCCGCTCATTCGGTAGCATCGCAAAAGCGACCCGTCTTTGAGTGCTACGATGCCATCGCCCACCAGGTGGCTGTAGTACATCAGTTCCGGCGTGCCGGGCCGTGTGGGCGTTTGGCGCCGTGGCGCGTGCAGTTCGTTCAATAAGGGCATGATTAGGCAACCTCCTTGGTGCTTGGCACAGCGGAGCGTTTCGGCGTGGGGAAGGCTCGCGACGAGCCGAAAAACGACTTGCGCGAACCAACTGGCGCTTCCGGGTCATACACGGCGGCATAAGACGAGTAGCGCCAAAGTACCTGCTCAAGTTGCGGGTCGTACGCGGCGAGCTTACCCAACGCGTACGGGCCGAGCGTCAGCAACACCGCGCCGCACACGAGCGTGTACCAGTGCAGGCCGGCGCCTAGCGCTACCACTGCCGCCGCGATGAACAGCGTCAGCGCGGGCTTGCGCTCCATGCCGGCGAGCAAAATAGGCTCGGCGAGCGACCTATGAATGGGAGCCCCGAGGGGCGGTTCTATGGCCGCCATTAGGGCATTGCTCCTGGCGGTATCGGCCCGGCTGGAAAGAGCGCAGTTAGTAGCGTCATCGCGGCGAGCGCCATGGCACCGCCGAACGCTACGGCTGCCAGTTTGCGCACCTCGCTCTGGTGCTCACTGAAATACCACACGAGCCCGCTGACAATGATGGCTGCAGCCGTTATCCAGTGGCTCAGAGAGCCCATCAGTAAATATGGAAATACGGAATCCCAAGGATTCATAGGGTTTAGTTCCTCGTGCTTGAGGAAGCCGGCAACATTTGCGCTGCCGGCTTCCTGTTGAAGTGGCGCCGGTTAGAGCAGCGCCGCCGCGAAAGGGAACACGGCCGTCATGAGCTGCGCGCTGCCGAGGGCTGCCGCCCCGCCGAATCCGACCGCGGATAGCTTACGGGCGCCGCTCCCGTGCTCAGTGTGCGCCCAGGCCATGCCGGCCAGGATAATTGCCGCGATCGTAATGCCGTGCGCCACCGGGCCGGTCATATCCGTGGTAATGGTGGTTATCGGCCCGTCCCAAGGGAGGATGCCCCCGGCGCCCGCGGCCAATGCGCTCGTCGCCGATACGGCGAGCATGGTGGTTGCGCAGCTGATGCGTTCGATCCATTGTCGAACGTGTTTCATGGGTCTCTCCTATGGGGGAGTGATGGATTTGGCGATCTCCCGCTCCCTCCGGTTAAGCAGCGGCTAGTTGAAATTCACCGCCGACGTTAAGCCCTTCAATTCGCAAAATTTCAGTGACGCGCCGGCCCCCGCGCTCCCCTTTCTGAAGCTCGATAAAGACGATGAGGTCGATCGCCTCGGCGATGAGTTGGGGCTGCGGAGGGACGCCCGCTTCCTGGACTAAACTCGACAGTCGGATGAGCGCCGCCGCGGCTGAGTTGGCGTGAATCGTGGCGATTCCACCGGGGCATCCCGTGTTCCAGGCTTTGAGCAGCGCCAGGGTTTCCTTACCCCGTACCTCGCCCACAATGATGCGATCTAGTTGGAGCCGCAGCGCCGTGCGCACCAGCATTTGCAGGTCGATATTGTGCGTGGTGTGGAGCTGATTCCGGTTGGGTAGGCGGACCTGTAATTCGTAAGTGTCTTCGATCGTGCCGACGCGGGTCTCGGGCGGAATCGCATCGATCAACGCATTGGCGAGCGTCGATTTCCCGCTGCCCATCGGACCGGCGATCAGGATGTTTAGCCGATCTATTACCGCTCGATGCAGAATGCTTCGCTGCCGCGCGGTGATAATGCCGTCCCGCTCATAATCTAGGAGTGTGTACACCACCTCTGCTGGCTTGCGGATGGCGACGGTCGGTGCCGCGACAATCGGCGGCATGAGCCCGGTGATGCGAAATCGCCGCTCGTCGATACTGAACTCCCCCTGAATATCAGGAGTCGCAAAGGTCGCTTCCTGATGCAGCGAGTGAGCGATAAGTCCAATGATGGTTTCGCGCTTTTCGGCGGGGTAGAACGCGACCGGATCAACTGTCCACCCGCCCGCGTTGACCCATAACGTGCCGTCTTCGAGCAACATCACGTCACTCGTTGCTGGCTGTTCGAGGGCATAGAGCACCAGCTCGCCCAGCTCGAAGCAAAGCTGCTCTTGTAGCCGCTCGCGCATCTCGTCGCGAACGTTCATCGCACTATCCCGTTCGTCTGAATGAGTTTCGCCACGCCTTGCTGGTACGCGGCGCGCTGCTCGGGGGCCGTACATTCGAGCAGCATGTCGATTTGCGCTTTGAGTACTGTGATTTCTCGTTTCAGGGCCTTGAACACGGCATTAATTTCTTGCATCAACCGCCGTCCATGTTCTGCCAGGCGTTCATCAAATTGATGTGACACTTCGTCCCAGACACCTTCCGCACCGGTCGTTTGCAGCCGCGTCACATACTCGGTCAGGATGTCGCTGCATAAGCTGCTCTGAGATGCTCCCCGCGCCGCCGCCAGTCGTTTTAGTGCGTCGTTAATCTCGTCGTCGATGCGCGCGCCAATCACGTTTTTACGGGGTTTGGTCATCGTCGATCTCCCTCCAATGTGCGGGGGTTAGTTCAATTTCAGTACTGCCACTGTTGTTTTCTGATGCCACCGGCAGGATTGAGGCCCCTGCCTCGTAAGCCGGCCCCTGGTGAATCCGATCGCTTTCTGATGGTGGCTTTAACTCACTCCATTGCCGGTATTTGCCGTCGCGGTAATAGACAAATTGGTCCGCGAGAATTGGCTTCACGCCACGCTTGAAGATGAGCGCTTTCGAAGTCGCCAGTTCTAAAACCTCGCCAGGAGTGATTAGCGCCCTGCGGGTTTTCTGCTCGGAGATGCTGCGGCCGTTGCTGCTCCAACTCCGATGACGCTCAACTACCGTGGTGTCGCCGGCGAGGTCCGAGAGAAACTTCGCGGTCTGGTAATCATCCCGGTTCGGCGTCAGTGCCAGCAGAGTCTCGCAGGTCTGCACGATGGGCTGGTCGCGCCCGTAAGCCGCCTCGATCTGAGTGAGATTCTGCGCAACCACGCACGCACGAATTCCATAGCCAGGAACAAACGGGAGCATCTTCGATAGCAGCTCCATGTGTCCCAGCACGCAAAACTCGTCGAGCATCAGGAGCAACTTCCACCGCGGCTTGTTGCCCTCCATGCGCGGGGTTAGCCCCTTCACGATCTGGTTGAGCATCAGCCGCAATAACGGCTGTAGCCGGTCCATGTCTTTCACCGGGATGACAAGGTAGAGCGATACCGGCTTCTCGTGATTCATCAGATCCGCAATGTGAAAATCTGAGCGCGAAGTCGCGGCGGCAATCCGGGGGTCGCGGTAGATCTTCAGAAAACCTTGGACCGTGCTGATGATGCCGCTGCGCTCGTTAGGCGACTTATCGAGCATCATCTGCATCTCTTGCGCGACGGTACTGTGAATGTTGGCGTCGCGTATCCGGGTAATAGTTCCGGCAATGCCGCCCTTGTCAGCCGACCCCGAAATTAACGTCGCAAGTCCGCGCAAAGTCTTATCATTTTCTTTCTTGAGCAGGTGGTAGATAACTGCACCGACCCAGCCGACGCCCTGGCGATCCCAGTGCGAATCCATCGCAGTTCCTCGGCCACGCGGGTCCAGTAGCGAGGTCGCGATGTTATCGATATCCCCCCACTCGTCATCCGTTCCGATCGGAACTTCGTCGAACGGATTGAAATGGCATGAGTCCGGTGAGGTCGGATCGAACTTCAGCACCACACTCCCGAGCTGCTTCCGCCGCCCTGCTGAAAGGCGGAAATTCTCGCCCTTGATGTCCATAATCACAACGCTGTCAGGCCACGTGAGAAGCGTCGGAATTACAACGCCAACGCCTTTGCCGGAACGAGTAGGCGCGACCACACAGACGTGTCCTTCGCCGTGGTCGCGGAGAATGCGGCGCCGCCCGAAGCTCAGCGGCCACGTCGCGAGATAGATGTTTCGTTCACTCATCAAAGGCCCGCCTTTGTGATTTCTCGACTGCTCGCCCAAGTCGCCGAACCATGCAGATCTGCCGCAGCGTGCGGCTTTATCACCAGCAGGCTACACACCGCCGCGATGGCTCCCAGCACAAGCATCGCATACATGACCAGGTGCTCGCAGACCCGCCACATCGAGCTCAGGAAAATAACGTGATTGCCAATTTGAAGGGCACTGTGCGGCCAGCGGTGTTGCCACCACCACCAGGCGAATGGCTGATAAATGTGCGCCACCAAGCGGCCACTTAAAAACGGCGCATAGTGCATCAGCGCCGCCGCGCGCTGAGTCGCCAGCCAGTTAAAAACAACCAGTCCGGCGCCCAGCGCCTTGCTCGCTATGCGCAGAAATTTGCGGTCCTTCGTTTCGCGCTGTTGACGGTAAGGCGTCTGTTCGGTCATGCCACTTCAAGCCCCTGTTCCCGCTCCCGTGCGTGGACTCTCGCCCGGTTTTTGATCACGTCCTTTGATAACTGGAGGTCACGCAAATTGCTCTTGAAATCGCCCTCAACCAGCCAGCGATCATCGCCAAGGCTGTGAGCCAAGCTGCGCCCTTCAAGGTAGGCGAGCCGCTCCATTTCCTGGTCCACGCGCGGCCGGGAGCGCTCACTCAACCATGAGGCAAAGCGATAATCCGCGATGCCATCTTCGAGCTTCCGCTCGATTGCACGGTCGATTTCAGTCCAGCGTTCGGCCTCAATGCCATGCCCGCGCACTTCCAGATATTCGCGTTCGGTTCTTGGCCCGAGCTGTCGCTGAATAAGCTCCTGGCTGATGTCGCGGATGCCCTGACTCACGTACTCCCGAGGCATCGTGAGAGTCACGCACCTGCCGTTGCGGTCGAGCTCTTGCCGCACCCCGCGCAACAGAATGTGAGCGTGTCGGTGCTCCGTATTGTCGTGCTCGACTGCCACCCATTTGAGCTGCGTGGCGAGGTCTATCTCCATTTGCGCCATTACGTCCCGCACGTGTTGCCGCAGATCTATGCGCTCCACATCGTCGGGACTAAGGATCATTCGCCAGTGCCGCGCATCACGTGCGAGCGCCCAGTCGTGTGCCGTATCCATCGCGTCTACGCGGTCATGAGCCGCGTCAAATCCAATCTCTTTGTGGCCGGTTTCTTTCTCATGTCCGCGTTCCATGTAGCGAGCGTGAGCCTCCAGCTTCCCGTTCCATTTGTGATTGCTGAAGTTCGGCTTGTACGACACCTTGACCATCGAACGCCGGCCATAAATTCGCTCGGGCCACGCGATTGCCTCGGCGCTGTAAGACGTGGCCGTGCGGATATTCGGCCCACCTTTTCAAGCCACGCCGCCCTTCGCCTGAGCTTGAAATCAACCTCGCCACCACGAGTTAATCGCGCCCTTTTCATTGCTTCACCACGTCCAGATTGGCGACAGATTCGAGATCACGTTCGCCACCGGAACCCCACCGTAATATTTGGAATCCCAACTGTTATAAGCCGAGCCGTATAGCCAGATTTCGCCCGCCCGCAGCCGATACCTTCCGAATCGGAAATGATCGAGCGGCCGCCCCGCTGTGTCGGCTTTCAGTACAGTCGCCGGGTCAATCTCGACTACATCTCCCGGCATGCCGAGGACGACTTTCCCAACCGCTTCCGAGCCGTCCGCACAGCGCCAGCTATGTCCGATGTAACCGCGTTCTACCCCGAACCCGGCCACGTTCGGTGGCAGGCAAACCTCGACTAATTTGCCGCGCCCAGGGTGTGCGGCGGTCCGCAGATAGAAGCCGACAGGCGCGGCGCTCGCGCTCGTATTCAGCCCTATATAGTGAGAGGCGCCAACTATCAGTGCAGCGTTAACAGATAGCATAACGCATAACATCGAATGTTTACGCAAACATAACGGTATATAGCTAGTAACTATGGCCCGAATCGGCGAAAGCATAACAGTTAACACTGCCCTTTATCCTGTCGTGTATTAATTACTCTCCGTAACATTACGTCTCATTCGATTGCTCTTAGTGCAAACTAGGTTGGCTCGTTGATTGTTCAATCGGTTCCCGTCTAGGGGCAGAATGAATCGTGTGTCGGCCCCGCCGTGTCTCTCGATAATCATTTTGCTCATGCGTTCGGTGTGTGCGCCCTGCCCGCCAATGAAGTTGTCAGCGGGGTGATGATGCAGCGAGGATTAGGATATTCCCATCGCTTTTGCCCATTCTCATCCCTGCCTCGTTGTTTGCCCCCATCTAGGATCACGAACCACCGATACTCGTTGAGCCAGTCGTAATCGTCGTCATCTACGAGGGCGTAGGTAGGCGGTTCTACCGGGACAATCTCAAAGGGCGTCCATCCTGCGGGCGATTGCTGCCATGTACGAATTTGTTTCACTTCAGCGCCCCAATATCGAGCGAAGCCACTAGCGAGATTGCTCCATTCTCGCTAGCAGAATTGCTAGCCACCTTGCGGTTATGGGTACCGAGTTCGCCACGGAGACTCTCAGCGAAGTCACGCAACGTCGCAGTGATAGCCGCGTTGAAATCCCTGTGTTCCCGCTCGCACTGTTCGCGAAGCTGGGTGAGTTCCACCTTGAGGCTCTCGGGCAGGCGCACGTTGAACTGTTTAAGGTCTTCGACTGTGGGGAGTTTGAGCTTCATGGTGTCTCCTTAAAGATGATCTAGGTCGAGGTCGTCTTCGCGACTCCGGGTTCGAGTTCTGGCGATTTCACGTACTGGCTCACGTTGTGGCGCTTGTTCACGTTCCAAAGCTTGGCGATGAATCACGAGCGCAAAGTCCACGGCCTTGCCGATATCTAGCGCGGCTCCTAGTCGCCCCGCTTCATAGTCGACTTCCTTGATCAGTTGTAGCCGGTCGATTCGTCGTTCACGATAAGTCCATAGACGTTCTAGAAATCCCATATTCTTAGTCCGCGCATTGTGCTCTTGGACCCGGTCGTGAGCTAAATCAGGGTCAGAATTAATTTTCTCCGTGGTTAGGTGTAGTTCTCGTTGAATGGTGCGCTCTAGTGGCTGGGCCATTGGGGTGTCCTCCTTTAGCGTTGCGCGGTTACGGTCGTTGTACCTGCGGTATCGTGGTAAGGGCCGGGCAGCACGAGGTCGGCGGTTACAAAGATGTCGAAGTTGAGGCCGGGGTGAATGACTACCGTCCTGGGGCGGTTGAGGCCGCGCTGTAGTATCTGTGAGCCGGTCGATCCCATCTGTGAGCCTAGGTTGGTGACTCCGGTCTGTCCGAGCTGATTCATGGCGTTGTTCTGATAAACGCCACCACCATAAGGTGATACGTTGCCGCCACCGAAGGTCAGGACGGAGCCGATAGACGATCCCGCAGTCAGCAGGCTCATGAGCGCAGCCGTTCCGACGGTCGCGAGGTAATGCGCGTTGACGTCGCCGGTACCGCCGGCGTAGCCCTGCTGGTCGGTCGCGGGCATCTGTGGCAGGTCGAGGCTCGACGTGTCGGGGAAGATAAGCCGATGCCATCCGATCTGTACCCGGTCCTGATAACCCGAAGGCTGTTGGAACATACCGATGAGGCGGCTGCCCTGGGGTATGAGCAGGTAGCGGCCAGTGGCTGAGTCATAGAGCGGCTGTTCGACTTGCGCGGTGATGGGACCCGGGAAGTCCGAATTAATGCCGCTGATGAGTACCGCGCCGATGTGCGAGCCTTCCATGATGGTGTACGGCGATGCTGGCGGTTTGAGCTTGCTCTGAGTGGTGACGCCATTACCGCCAATCGACGGAATCTCTTTTATTCGGTGATCGTCAAAGGCAACCACCATAACCGGTGCTTCGAGGGCCTTCATCCGCTTCTGCAGACGCCACTGTGTCATCGGGTCCATCGCAGCTTGCGGGGTCGGTGTTGCTTGCGGCTGCATCTGCGGCTCGACGAGCCGGATAGGCTCACGCTCGTAGGCGACGAACGGGGTCGGCTTGGGCTGTGCCTCGTCGCGGAGCTTGTCGAGATTGATGGCGTTGGAGGCTGCTGCTGCGCTGTCATCCGAGGCAACCCGGTTGATGATGTTCGTATTCATCACACCGTAAACCGTGGCCCCTACGACAAGCACGGCGGCGGTGCCGATGAGCCACTTGCCAACCGGGTTGATGCCGTTGCCTTCGGTGATCTCTTCACTCATGGCTCACTCCGTGAAATGGTGACACGGTCCTGGTCCCGCCCGACTCCGCTGATAAGCTGGGCTTTGTTGAACAGTGAATCGATCACGTAGTACTGGCCTCGAACGCGGTAATTGAGCATCGTGCCGTTATCGCCCAGGAGGGCCGGCGTGATGGGTGACGTTGTGCGGGGCATTTGGAGCCACGTCCGCGTCCCATCATCGAAAACTTTGGTCGGGGTCCAGGGTACGTGTGGACCGTTCACCTTGTACGCGAAGTTCAATCGGCTCGGGTCCACGGCCGGCGCCACGGGGTCAGCCGGCTCAGGGTCCGTTGCCGGCGCCGTGTCGGCCGCGTGCATCTGGGCGAGGACTTCGTCGGGGAAGTAGAACGCTACCCAGTCGAGGCTTGTCTTTGCTCGTGACCGCAGCGCGAGGCGATAGGTGTGCCGATTCGTGAAGATGTTGGCGTTCGTGTTGATGCCCGGCATCTCGGCTTTAAACAGCACGTGCGGGGTCGCGTCAGTTGGATTACCGCCCGAGGCAGGGGTTGCCAGCCAGCGCTCCGAATCCCCCAGCGCTACGTCAGTGACGGTCTCACCCGGCTCAAGCAATAAGTCTGTGATGTGCAGCGGCGCGCAATCGACGGCGACCGGATCCATGCGGTCGGAGTAGGGCGTTAGTTGTCCGTGCGCACTATGGAACAACGGCCAGTGGCCTGCCTGGTAGTTCTTGATTGCGTCCTGAACTTCTTTGGGCTGCTGGGCCAGAATCATGGCGCCCGTGATGCGTGGTGTTAGAGCGGGCGTAGACGCAGGCTCGGGCGAGAGTTGAGCCGCAGTTGGCGCCGCAGGTGGTGTGGTGGAGCAGCCGTTCAACGCGAGCGCAACGGCGCTGCCAATCGCGACGGCAATAAGGGCGTCTCGTAGATTCTCGTGATTGATTGGTACGGTCATCGTTGCACCTCCGGTGCATCCTCGGGCGTCCACGAAAGGGCGACAACGTACACGCCGGCAGGGTTGGTCAGTACGTCGGCACCGGGATGGATCTCGGTCTTGAGCAGTGCAATCCAGTGCTCGGGCTGATCACCTTGGATACTGCGTCCTTGTTGGTCGAAGTGAGTCTCGGTCCAGCGCACCTGCCAGGAGTGTGGGCCTACGCCGATTAACGAGGCGATGGTAACCGCGGTCGAATGCTCGCGCGCTGTGACGTGCGGGTTATGCGATTCGAAGTACTCGCCCAGGAAGTGATCTGCCGCGCCGCGCGCATGCACCTTCACGTACTTGAGCAGCGCCTGCTCGCCAGCCATGTCGCTATCAATGGTTCGTGCCGTGCGGATAAAGGCACCCACCTCGTACCGCTCGATGTTGTCCATACTGATCGAGGTGGAGCTGGCGCTGAGTGGCTCAGAGACCGTAATGGCGTAGCCCTGGCGGTCGGCCAGCACGACATACGGGAGCTGCTTCACTTGCCGGGCCTGAATGATGTTCGCCGACAGCGAGAGGCCGCAGAGTGCGGCAGCCCCGAGGGTGGCTATCTGCCAGTTGCGTTTGCCGGCCGCGAGGTTGGCGTAGCGATCGTTGTAAGCCTCGCGGGCTTGTGCGTAGGGGTCATCGTCGTGAGATGGGAGTTGTGCGAGCTTTGCCATAGGCCGTACCTCACGGGTGCGCCGCGGTGGTAGGCACCGCTCCGGTGATCAGGCCTTCCAGTTTCTCGATGAACAGCCGGAACGCGGGATCACGCCGTACGCGCCGCCCGATAAGCTGGTAGGCGTGGATAATGGTGCTGTGATCGCGGTTGAAGTGCTCGCCGATGGACTCGAACGGCGCCCCAGTGATCTTTCGGCACAGGAACATCGCAAGCTGCCGCGCAAAGGCGATACGCTGCTCGCGCGACCTGGACTGCAACGCCTCGGAACGCAAACGGAAATCGCGCGCAATGTGGTCGCTGATAATCAGAAAACGGCCAGCAATGCGGATCCGCGTCAAAGCCGTCAGCGCGGCGCGTGCGACTTTGACCAACGGCGGTGAGACCGCGGGAGAAAGCTCTATAACGCGTCGCAGAGCGATCTCGAGCGTGTCAATTAGGTCGTTAGACGCGAACACTGCAGATGAGGAAAAAGTATGAGCGGAAAGTGGAAAAGAGATATGATCCGTCATCTCGGCCATGGGCGACTCCGTTGTTTCGTGGCGCTGTCAAGGGCCACCCGGCATACCACACGCTACGTCGCCGGCTATACCGGTCATCGGAAATAGCCGCCGTCGTCGAAGCGCTTTTTCGGCGCTTGGTCAGAATCGGAGAGCCAGTCTCACGGCACGGAAAACAGGCTCTCGCGTGTTCTGTATTTGCGCCGCTTGGTTCACCGAATCAGCGGCGATCTTTACTGAACCAAGTAGTGTTTGTGGCAATTTGTCTAGTGTGAATAATCGCGATGATAGCGGGCGTGAGGAATCTGTCAAGTAGCGGCTTACGTCGTTTGCCAGATCAGCAGGCAAAGGTGCAGTACTCAATGTCTCATTCGCGCAGTGCGGCGAGGACTGACGTAATACAGCGTAGGCAAAAAAATTAAGATTTTTTCGACCGGCGTAGTTCCCGACGAAGCGCACGATACGCGGCGGCCGCTTGCTCGTCAGAAACGGACCTGTTTCGAATGTTGGGCGGCAGACGCCCCGAACGAAAATAGAGCACGTCGAGCTCCAGCCGCAAAAGTTTGGCGAGCTGCACGATAATATAATCCGCGGGCGCGCCGCGGCGCCCGTGCTCGATGTCGTTGAGGTACTGGACGGAGATCGGCTTGCCGTCGTCCTGTTTTATTCCGGCGGCAATTTGCTTCTGGGTGAGATTCAGCTTTTTGCGACGTTTCGCGATGAATTCCCCGAAGCTGGTCATAGCGGCTGTTCAATCAGGCTCTTTCGTGGTTCCGTACCCGCGGTTGTCCTGGGTGCGAGGCACGCCGACCGGCGGCACGCACCTTTTGCCGATAAGTTTCGATTTGCTTGCGTTTGCCCCCAAGATAGCTTGCATGAGAGCTAGCTCTCGGCGCGACCAGCAAATAATCTAGGTGCCGGATTATAGCCGCTCATGACAATCGAAACTGACATTTGGATCCTATGAGAACTTTTGGCGAGGTGATAGCGCAAGCGCGCAAGAAGGCGAACTTAACCCAGCGGCAGCTCGCGGCGCGAATTAAGACTGAGGAGGGGAAGCCCATCTCCGGCCCGTATCTCAATGACATAGAGCACAACCTGCGCCATCCGCCGCGGGGCTACCTGCTCGAACAATTTGCCAAGGAACTCGACCTCGATGTTGACTTGTTGTATTTCCTCGCCAAACAATTGCCCGTCGACCTTGACCCGAGCAGGGTTTCGGAAGAACAGGCAGTTGCGGCTTACCGGGCCTTCCGGCTCGGGCTTCAACCGAAAGGCAAAAAGAAGCGATGAGTATTAGTTGGATGGCGGACGGAACCGGGCGCTTTCGCAAGCGCCCATTTTTTTCTCTGGAGGAGATGGATCGCCACTGCGAGCGGATCGTCCAGTTATACAATGGCAGACTTTACGGACAATCCTTCCCGGGTCTGCGCACCGATGCCCTGATGAGGATGCTCAATAAGTACGCTGACCTCCATCTGTACGCGGAACTGAGTAAGTATGGCGCAGGTGTCGAGGCCATCACCTGTTTCAAGACCGGCGAGAAGCCGACCGTGCGTGTCGCGAAAGAATTATTCTTTGACCGGTCTCAGAATAATCACCTGAGATTCGTCCTGGCCCACGAATATGCTCACGCTCGCTTCCATGGGGCAGCCTGGCGGCGCCGCTGGATGAGCGACGGAGACGTTCTTCGCTGCTCGGCCAATAGGATGCTGACGTTGGAAGTCGGGTACGACTGGTGGGAATGGCAAGCCAGCTTCCTGGGTGCTTCGACGCTGATGCCGAAAAGCCAGGTGCAGTGTGTGGTGACTGCTTATTTCGGTGGAAGAGAATTAACGGGCATACCCGGAGATTCCCGCGACGCGCACAACCTTACTCAAAGGGTCGGCGAACTATTCGAGGTTTCCTACAGGGCCGCGTATATCCGCCTCTGCCAGCTTGGCTACTTGATCGACTAGCTAATTTCGGGTGCAAAATGGTTGGGGCGTAATTTCAGGCATTTCGGGTAACACGGGTTGGTAAGAGTTGTTTGCGCCGAGGGCGGCCTGCTGTGGTTATAACCCAGAGATTGTTGCTCACAACACCCCAAGCGACCCAGCGTTGTATTCCATCGGGGCCACGATAAAGGCAGCGCGCGAGGCCGTCACGCCGCTTCATCACGCTGATTCGACCCTCGCATCCCGCTCGCACACGCTGGCCGCGGCGAAACCACCGCTGATGTTGCTCTGCGCGTTGTTCGGCCGAAGGCTTTCCAACCGCGGGTATGCACACTCGTTTTACTCCCGCTCCTTGAGCAGCCTGCTTGTTAGCATGAGACCAAAAGCCTCGATCGGCGGCCAACAGATGCGGAACACGGCCGAAGATCTGCTGGTGGGCTGTTAGGCTCGGAATCAGTAGAGTCCGATCGTCGGGCCGGTGCTCGTAGAGCTGATAGTCCACGACGCACTGATTTTCGGCTTCCTGGATCTTTACCAGCTTACCAAATTCGGTGGGCTTTGAAGTCTTACCCTTGCGAATCGCTTCAGTGTGCGGCTCAAAGAGGCTCAAAACCTTGTCGCGATAATGTTGGTCGCCACCCACAATGCGCGCTCGCGTCTGGGCTATGACGCGACGCACCAATGGCAGCATCTGTGCGATTTGTGCCTGGGCACGCATCACGACCTTGCTTGCCCGTTGGCTAACTGCAACCCGCAGCCCATCGGCCAATTCCGTCATCACCCGCTCCGCATCCCTCACCGTGGCCCGCACCAGAGACAACAGCCGGCGGTAGCCTGCTTCCAGCCGCGCCCGACTGTTCTTCAGATTGCGACTGCGCGCCGCGCGCGAAATCTCCAGCACCCGGCGGGTGGTGGCCCGCTTGCGGTTGCGCACTTTTTGCCCGACCACACCGGTCATCCGCTCGACGCGTTTGAGCCCCCGCGTTAACACCCGCACCCCGTCGGCCAACAGGCTGGAATCTGTCGGATAACTGATATTGGTCTCAACCACAGTGGTATCTACCCGAGCCCGCCGCCCCTTAATCAGCCCCTGCTCCTTGGCCATCTCAAGCAAGCGCCGATGGATTGCCTCGATCCCCTCCGTTCCAATCACGCGTGATAGCCGAATCAGAGTCTTGGCATCCGGCACTTGCTCGAAGTAAACCCGGACCAGATAGCGGTACACCAGGCTCGAACGCACCTCACGCTCAGTCTCATCGAAGCTCCAACTCTTAATGCGCTTGAGCACTAACATGCGCAGTACGACTTCAGCAGGTGTGCCCGGCCGTCCCCGCTTGCGGCTTTGCGCCCAGCGTTGCGCCAGCCGGCCGAGCACTGTTGCGAGCAGTTGCTCATCTGCTAACACCTCGTCCAGGCGCTGAAGCGGCGGTTCAATCAGCCCTTCGATTAACTTCTCAATTGAACCAATAGCGGCCTCAAAAATACTGCGCTGCAGGTGTTGGCGCTGGATCATCAGCGCTCGCCCCGATTCTTGCCCAATCCCAGCCGCCGCGCGTTGGCTTCTGCAATCTCCTGGCCCAGCTCTCGATAACGGCGGTAGGCCGCGCAACTCCTTCCTCTACCTCTGCGCGCAACTCCGGCGGTACATAGATGTTATAGGTCCGCCCTGCGGCGCTGCGGGTCAGATAAAAGACCGGACCATGCTTGTCACCCGTCGCGCAGTGGCATCCCTTGCGACCACAACGTCGATACACTGCGCCCAAACTGCCCCACAGCATCTTCGCCGTCGCGCCGACAATCTGGTTCACGTGATCCCGCGTCGCCATATCTGTACAGATGTACACTATACAGACGAACTGTCAAGACTGTCACTCTAAAATCTAAACCCAAGCTCAGTTTGGCCGAACAGCCCGCATTCAAGTTCGTCTCGCATATATTCCCGTCTTGCATATATTTTAGCCGTTCTGCTATTACACTAGCTAGCCGTGGTGCAGCGCAAATCTGGCGGTCATGCACCTCGCACAGGATTACCGGACAGGCTGACACGGGTTTTTTCTGCCGATGCCAACGCACCTTCTTATTCTTATTTGGAAGGGGATTGATTGCCGTGAAAATACATGCCGAACAGAAGACCGATCGAGGCAACGCCGACCAAAACGGTGACGGCTCAATTTCGTTTGCGGGGGTCCTCAATCAAGACGAAGCAGCGCGTTTTCTCCATGTCAGGCCTCGAACCTTGGAGAGTTGGCGCCAACGGCGCATTGGCCCTCCGTTCATCAGATATTCCTTGCGATGTGTGCGGTATCGTTCAGAAGATCTTCGTGCATGGCTTATTAGCCAATCGATTGACACCGAAAGGTCGTGATCGCGAATTGACGCGGGCACTCACTCGCTTGGTGCTTCGTTAGGTCGCGACGAATATCAGCCGATATGGTCCGACTCCGACGCGCAAGGTCGCTATCACATTTTAGAGAGACCTGTCTGAGCGCCTCGAAAAGTGCGTCGGCCTGCGAAGTTCCTTTGAGCAAGCGTGGTCAACGCCGCCTGCGGCGTTTCGCGCGCCAGTTTCGCTATTCGCCAGAGTTTCATTGATACGTTTGTGGAGCCCGACGTCTCCGCCATCTTTCCCTCGAACGGTTCCCGTGTTCCTGTGACTCCTTCCCTCCACAGGGTCCCTCGGATGGTCCCCCCGCTTCAGCGGTTTTTACGAAGCACTCCGAATTCCTGCCGTCCTTCCAGTGTCACTCCCGTTTCTTTCGTTCGATGGTACCGCCGTGTCAACGCCGGTCACGCAATTCCTGAATCGGGGCCGGCGGTACGAAGCTGGCACGAATCAGCCCGTGCGCCAGCAAGTCCGCGATCCAGGTAGCGTCGTTCACATCGCTCTTGCGTCCCGGCACGTTATGGATATGCGCGGCGTTGGCCAACACCAGCTGAAAG
>Ga0073928_10004262_pt1 | contig 21398 bp, 17 predicted proteins | sample PaiPotPPA55metaG_FD_76969 | JGI IMG/M metagenome (GOLD analysis project Ga0073928, IMG submission 76969) | Iron sulfur acid spring bacterial and archeal communities from Banff, Canada, to study Microbial Dark Matter (Phase II) - Paint Pots PPA... ...
CGCTTCGCAGGCTCGGATGCTCGAGCAAGCCGTCGAGCGCGCTCGCATGCGAGCCGCGGTTCTTCCGATGCGGCTGCTGACCGTTTTCGCGCATCCCGGAGCGCTCGAAGAAGCAGCGCGCGAGCAATACGCCCGCTGGTCGCGGGCGCTGACGCGCCTCGGCTCCAAGCGCGAGTGCGTCGTGCATCTCTACGCGGGCCCGCATGCCCCGCCGGGCGGCGAGCCGTACCTCGTGCGCATCTCGCAACGCGCGTCGCGCACGGCCCGCGCGCCCACGATGAAGGCCGATGCCCCGGTGGCGGCGCACGCGCTGGACGTGTGGCAAGCGTGTACGCGCATCGCAACCGCGACGCGCCGCATCCAAACCGGCAACCGGCGCGGCGCCCTTTGGTCGGCTGCGCTGCTCGTCAACGAGCGCGACGTTTCGGCGCTCGCGGCGCTCGTCGGCGGGTCGGCGGAAAACGGCGCGCGCCTCGGCGTCAGCGCGTACCTCGAAGCGCCGCGCGCTCCCTTTACGTTCGTTTGATCGCGGTTCTCCCGGGCGACGGCATCGGCGTTGAAGTAACGGCGGTGGCCGAACGCGTCTTGCGCGCGGTTCGGCCCGACCTCGAATACGTGCATGGCGACGTCGGCGTCGTTCCGCTCGAGCGCGACGGCACCGCGTACCCGCAAACGACGCACGACCTGTGTGCGCGTAGCGCGGCGATCCTCTTCGGCGCCGTCGGCGATCCGCGCTACGACGCCGCCCCGTCGGACCGCCGGCCCGAATACGCGATCTTCCAGCTGCGCAAACGCTTCGATCTGTTCGCGAACCTCCGGCCGGTCAAAATGATCGCGGGTCTGGAAGACGCCTCGACGCTGCGGCCCGAGGTGGTCCGAGGCTTAGACCTCGTCGTCGTCCGCGAAACGACGTCGGGCCTCTACTTCGGCGAGCCGAAGTTCAGCCGCGTCATCGACGGCGTCGAGACGGCCGTCGATACGATGGTGTACCGCGCGCCCGAGATCGAGCGCGTGGCCCGCGTCGCGTTCGAGTTCGCGCGCACGCGACGCGGCAGCGTCACCTCGGTCGACAAGCAGAACGTCCTCGAGACCAGCCGCTTGTGGCGCCGCATCGTGAACGAGGTGCACGAGCGCGAGTACGCCGACGTCGCGCTCGACCATCTGCTCGTCGACAACGCCGCGATGCAGCTCGTGCGCGATCCACGGCGCTTCGACGTGATCCTCACCGAGAACACGTTCGGCGACATCTTGAGCGACCAAGCCGGCATGCTGACCGGATCGCTCGGCAACCTACCGAGTGCGACGCTCGGCGCGCGCGGCGAGGGGAGCGCACGGTTCGGTCTCTACGAGCCGATCAGCGGAACCGCGCCCGACATCGCGGGGAAAGGCATCGCGAACCCGATCGCCGCGATTCTCTCGGCCGCGCTGCTGTGCCGCTACAGTCTCGGCGATGACGCAAACGCGGCGCGCATCGAGCGCGCGGTGCAGTCGGCGGTCGCGAGCGGGGCGCGCACTCGCGACCTCGCGCGCGCGGGCGAAGCCGTTCTCGGGACCGATGCGTTCGGGGAGCGCGTCCTCTCAGCGCTCTGACGGACGCGGCTGGCGGCGCAGGAGTGCCACCGCGACCGCCGACCCCAGCAGAAAGGTCGCGATGACGGCGAGCAGTGCCACGTCGCCGCCCGGCCATTCGAAGCGCAATCCTTCGGCGGTCCAGTAGACGCCGAACGACGAGAGCATGATGCCCACCGCGAACTTCAGCGTGTTTTCCGGTACCCGCGCGAGTGGCGCGCGCAGCGCGAAACCCGCGACGACGACGATCACCAGTGCCCCCGCCGCGCCGAGAACGGCCGGTCCGAGCGCACTCGCGGTCGCGCCGACTGCCACGACGATGAACACGACCTCGAGGCCTTCCAAGACCACCGCGTTGAAGGTCGTTGCGATGGCCGGCCAGTCGTTCGGCGCACGGGCGGCGGTGCCGTGCAACCGCTCGGTTGCGGCGGCGTAGATCTTCGCTTCATCGTGCAGCGGGATGCGGCCCGCATAGCGTAAGATCGCCTTGCGCAACCAGCGGACGCCGAACAGCAGCAACAACGCGCCCACGACGAGCTGCAGCGCTTGCAGCGGAACGCGACCGAGCAACGGCCCAAACCCGGCGATGATGGCCGCCAAGAACACCGTTCCGCCCGCGGCGCCCAGCAACGCGGCACGCCAGCCGCACGCCGTACCGACCGCGAGCACGATCGTCAACGCCTCCACGAACTCGACCAGCGACGCAAGAAAACTCGGCAGCGCGGCCGTCAGCACCAGACTCATGCGGTTCCTGTACCCGCGCAACGTCGAGGAGTGATCTACCCGGCCCGGGGAGACGGCTCGACGCGAGCGAAACACACGGGCCCACCCCACTGCAGGAGTGCTTTCATAGCTCGAGCTGATTTCGATATTCCGGCGGCCGCGCGGTCCGACACCGAGGCCAACCCGCTCGCTCAGCTGGCCGGCCGTCTTTGGGGCCCGGCGGGCGGCAGCCTTCCGCCGCTCGATCGCGGCGCCGCCGTTCGCGAATCTCCGCTTTCGCCCGCGCAGTGGCGAATGTGGTTCTTCGAACAACTCTATCCCGGAACATCGGTCCATTCATTCGGTCTCGCCTTCGACCTGCACGGACCGCTCGACATCCCGGCGCTGCAAACGGCACTCGATGCGATCGCTGCGCGTCACGAACTCTTGCGCACGTCGATCTGCGTCCGCGACGGAGAGCCGTACGGCCTCGTCAACGATCGGGCGAGCATGCCGCTCGAGCGGTTCGACGTGCGGTCGCAGCCGCCGTCGCAGCGGCTTGCGGCGGCGCTCGACATCTGCCGTCTCGAAGCAATGCGGCCCTACGACCTTGCACAAGCACCGCTCGCGCGCGCGGCGCTGGTTCACATCGACGACGGCCGGCACATGCTCATGCTCGGCGCACATCATCTGGTGCGCGATCGCGCCACGGTCGGAATCATGAATCGGGAAGTCGGCGCGGCGTACGGAGCGGCACTGCGCGGCGAGCCGCCGGAAAGCGCGATGCCGAAGCTTGCTGTGCAGTGGGCCGACTACGTCCGCTGGTCCCGCGCGCTCGCCGGCTCCGGCGCCTACGACCGGCAGCGGCGCTACTGGAAAGATCGGCTGGCGGGCGCCACGCCGTTGTTGGCTCTGCCGACGGACCGGCCCCGCAGCTCGCAACCGCTTCACCGCCGCGAAGGCATCGAGGTCGTCGTCGGAGACGTCGCCGCCCCTCGGGCGCTGGCTCGCCGCCACGACGCTTCGCTGCTCATGACGGTGACCGCGGCGGTCCAGGCGCTGCTGTACCGAATGTCGGGTCGCGACGACCTCCTGACCGGGTTCTTGGCGAGCCTGCGGACGCATCCGGCGCTAGACGGCCTTGTCGGATGCTTCGCCAACACCGTCGTGCTCCGTACCCACCCGAATGCCGGCATGACGTTCGGAGCTTTCTTAGATCAGGTTCGCGACGCCGCCCGCGCGGCGTACGATCATCGCGATCTTCCGTTCGAGCAGGCGGTCGAAATCGCGCGCCACCCGCGCGATCTCGGCTATCCTCCGGTCGTGCAGGTGCTGACCACGATCATCGATCATCGGATCCCAGCGCTCGCGCTCGACGGCATCACCGTCGAGGAACACCACCTCGACTCCAACCGCCCGGCGGCCGATTTGTTTTTCGAATTCCGGGAGCTCGGCTCCGAGTTGCTTTGCCGGTTGTGTTACGACACCGAGCTTTTCGAGCGCGCGACGGCCGAGGCGATGGTCGGCTCGCTGCGTCGTTTGATCGAGGCCGCGATCGAGAATCCGGAACTGCCGCTCGGGCGGCTGCCGCTTGCAACGAGCGAACAGCGCCGCGCCGTCTTGTCGGACTGGAATCCCGGGATGCGCGACGCCAGCGCCGAGGGTTGCTTGCACCGTGCGTTCGCCGCCGTTGCCGCGCACCGTCCCGCCGCCGTCGCCGTCCGGCACGGTGAGGAGCAAATCACCTACGGTGAGTTGAACGCGCGGGCAAACCAGCTCGCGCGCTGGCTACAGGCGCACGGCGTCGGCCTGGGTTCGCGCGTCGGAATCTGCGCGGAGCGCTCGGTCGGGTGGATTGCCGGAGCGCTCGCCGTCTTGAAAACCGGCGCCGCGTACGTACCGCTCGATCCGCAGCACCCGAGCGCTCGTTTGCGGTTCCTCGCGAGCGATGCGAAGATGGCGGCACTCATCGCCGACGGTCGCACCGCGCGGAGGATCGACGCCGGCCTGCCGGCGATCGACCCCGATCGTCACGCCGAGCACCAGAGCGAAACCGGCGCCGACGGCGACGTCGACGCATGCACGGGTGCCGCTTCGCCCGCGTATCTCATCTATACGTCGGGATCGAGCGGCAAGCCGAAGGGCGTCGTCATCAGTCACGCCGCCGCTTCGCGCACCGTCGTGGCGCCAAGTTTCGTCGACGTCGGTCCGACCGACGTCATCGCTGGGGTCTGCAACGCTGCCTTCGACGTCGCCGTTTTCGAGATCTGGGGCGCGCTTGCGAACGGCGCGCAGCTGACGATCGTTCCCAACGACGTGCTGCTCGAGCCGCGCGGTTTGGCGGCATTGTTCGAGCGCGATCGCGTGAGCATCGCCGCGCTGCCGACGGCGGTCTTCAACGAGATCGCACGCGTGCACCCGGCCGCGTTCGGCGGGCTGCGGTACGTGCTCGTCGCCGGCGAGGCCATGTCGCCAGATCCCGTGCGGGCGGTGCTCGAAAGAGGCGCGCCCGAGCACCTGATCAACGCGTACGGTCCGACCGAAGCGTGCGTCTTCGCAACGACGTTCGAGGTCCGGTCGGTGGTGCCGGGGCAATCCTCGATTCCGATCGGCCGCCCGATCGCCGATACCAGTGCGTACGTCCTGGACGAGTCGGGCGAAATCGTGCCCCCGTGCGTCCCCGGCGAACTTCACATCGGCGGCCCGCGGCTTGCACTGGAATACTTCGGCCGGCCTGAACTCTCGCGCGAACGGTTCGTTTCGGACCGATTCGCCGGTGACGGCAAACTCTACCGGACCGGCGACGTTGCGCGCTTTCGCGCGGACGGAACGCTGGAATTCTTGGGCCGTATCGACCGGCAGATCAAACTGCGAGGATACCGCATCGAGCCGGAAGAGATCGAAGCAGTCCTTTTGAGCCATCCGTCGGTTCGAGCGGCCGCGGTTGACGCCGATCGAGAACGCACGTCATTGGTTGCCTACGTGACCCCGCGCAACCGCGACGCCGTGAGTGCAAACGAATTGCATGCGTTTCTCGCACGGCAACTTCCGGCGTACATGCTTCCCCGGATCGAACTCGTCGAGGCGCTCGCGATCACCGCCAACGGCAAAGTCGATCGGCAGGCGCTGGCCGCCGCCGGCCCTTCGGACGGCGCTCGCCGCGTGCCGAGCGATGGATCGCCGCGGACGGCGGGAGAGGCCGTCCTGCTCGAAATATGGCGCTCGCTCCTAGGCCGCGACGACATCTCCGTCCACGACGATTTCTTTGCGCTCGGGGGCCATTCGCTGATGGCGATGCAAATGATGGTTCGCGTCGAACAGCGCTACGGCCGCCCGGTTCCTATCAGCGCGTTGTTCGCCAACGCCACGATTCGCTCGCTCGCCGATTACCTCTGCGATTCGATCGAGGAAGCGCCGCTGGTTCTTCCGTTGCGCGCCGACGGCTCCCAGCCACCGCTGTTCTTCTTTCACGGCGATTTGCGTCACGGCGGCCTGTTCTGCCGCCATCTCGTTCGAGCGGTCGGTTCGGAGCAACCGTTCTATGCGGTTGGGCCGTTCGGTTTGAACGGTACACCCGGCCCGCAAAGCATCGAGGCCGCCGCGCGCGCGTATCTTCCGCTCCTCCGCGCCGTTCGTCCGCGCGGACCGTACCGGTTAGCGGGATTCTGCCAGGGAGCGTTCATCGCATTCGAAGTCGCACGGCAGCTCCAAGCGCAGGGCGAACGCGTCGAGCGCTTGGTGGTCATCGACGCGCAGCTCCGTCCCGAACTCGTGGCGATCGACGCTCCGCTTCGATTTTACGCACGCTTGCGCCGGCTGGCGCCGTACGACGAGCGCAAATTCCGGCGGCGTGCGTATCGTCTCGTGCAACTTTTCGCGGCCCCGATCGCGGAAGCACCGCGCGCCATGCGGGCCCTCAAGCGCCTCGTGCTGCGCCCTACGGCGCGGGCACGCACGGCGCGAGTTCGCGACGACGAGCAGGCCGGCCGCACGCGAAGCCAACTGGCCGATGCGTTGTTCGTAGATGCGGTCGAAATCGCGGAAAATTACGTACCGAAGCGGTACGCCGGCAGCTTCACGCTCATCCTGGCCACCCGAGCGGCCGGCGGCGGCGAACGCGACGCACGACGCTGGCGAGCGTTGACGTCGGCTCGCGTCATGTCTCGCACCATTTGCGACAACCATTTGGGCATCGTGACGAGTTCCATCGACGAACTGGCTCGGCACCTTTGCGAAGCACTTCGGGATGGATAGGCGGATCTCGCGCGTCGATGTCGACGGGGCGCCGGCCGGAGTGAACGTCTACCGGGTCGACTGTCTTGACGGCGGAGGGGACGCGGACCGGTTCATCGATCGCCTGGACGAAGCGGAGCGAGTCTACGCGCTGCGCATCGTCGATCGGGGGGATCGCGCACGATACGTGCTGCGGCGGGCGGCGCGTCGCTTGCTCCTCGAGCGCCATGCGGCTGAACTGACCTTCAGCGCGCTCGGCCGGCCGGGTTTTTCAACTCCGTCAGCGGATGATTTCTCGAGCGCGTCGAGCGGCGATCTCGCGCTGATCGCGTTTGCGCGCGGCCTGCGCATCGGCATCGACGTCGAACGCATTCGCGAGCTTGACAACGTGCGCGAGTTGGCGGCCGCAGCCCTGGACACGGGTGAGATGGCCGACTTCGACGCGGCCGGACCCCGCGGTGAAAGCGAAAGTTTTCTGCGCTTTTGGACGATGAAGGAAGCCGTCCTGAAGGCTGCCGGTACCGGTGTAGCGGTCCCGGCCGCCGCAATGCGACGACCGGATCCCGCGAACGCGTGGAACGTCGTTTCGTTCTTTCCCGGCCCGGGCTATGTCGGGGCGCTCGCCTCTGGGCCCGCCGCCGCGTCCGCCGCGTTCTAGCCGGCGCTAGTACCCCAGGTACGATTTGCGGACGGCGTCGTCTTGGATGAGGTCGGCGCTCGGGCCTGAAACCGCGATGCGGCCGGTCTCGAGCACGTAGGCGTGACCGGCCGCAGCGAGCGCGAGCTTCGCGTTCTGTTCGGAAACCAGGATCGTAACGCCGTCATCCTTGTTGATGCGCGCGAGCAACCCGAAAATCTCGCGGACGATCAGCGGCGCGAGGCCGAGCGATGGTTCGTCGAGCAGCATGAGACGCGGCTCCATCATCAGCGCGCGACCGATCGCAAGCATCTGCTGCTCGCCGCCGCTCAGCGTGCCGGCGGGTTGGTTGGTGCGTTCGGCGAGGCGCGGGAAGTAGCTCACGACGCGCTCGTACGCCGCGCGCGTGCGCTTCGAATCCTTCTGCGTATACGCTCCGAGCGCGAGGTTCTCGCGCACGGTGAGGGCCGAAAGCGTGCCGCGACCTTCGGGAACGTGTGCGATTCCCACGCGCGCGGCGGCCTCCGGCGAGTTGCCTTTGATCGCACTGCCGTCGAAGCGCACGGTTCCGCTCGTTGCAATTGCGCCCGTGATCGCTCGAAACGTCGTGGTCTTGCCTGCACCGTTGGCGCCGAGCAGCGCAGCGATCGCGCCTCGTTCGACGGAAAGGTTGATGCCGTGCAGTACGTCGGTCTCGCCGTAGCGCGCGTGAAGATCTTCGACTTCGAGGAGCGCCACCTCAGGTGGTCCCGAGGTACGCTTCGATGACCGCGGGATTGCGCTGGATCGCCTGCGGCGCGCCGTCGGCGAGCTTGCGCCCGGAATCCAGCACGACGACATGGTTCGAAATCCCCATCACGAGGCCCATGTGGTGTTCCACCATCAGGATCGTCGTTCCGAAATCCCGGCTGATGCTGGAGATCCGGCCGCCGAGCGCATCGACTTCGGTGTGGTTGAGGCCGGCGGCGGGTTCGTCGAGCAACAGCAGCTCGGGTTTCGAGACGAGCGCACGGGCAAGTTCGACCATCTTGCGCGTGCCGTAGGGTAAGTCGACGACCGGCCGGCCGGCAAGCGCTGCCAGGCCCAGATAGTCGAGAACCGCGGTCGCTTCACGCCGCGCTTCTCCCTCGCTGACGTGCCCGCGGGCCCGCCTTCCCATCCGGCAGTGGAATCCCACTAGGACGTTGTCGAGCACGGAAAGGCCCGAGAACAGCGCGACGTTTTGAAACGTACGCGCGATGCGGCGCTGCGCGATTTCGTGTGCGGGATAGCTCAGCAGATCGTCTCCGCCGAGCGCGACGGAGCCCGAGGTGGGCTGGTAGAGACGGGTGATGCAGTTGAAACAGGTGGTCTTGCCGGCACCGTTTGGGCCGATCAAGCCCGTGATGCCGCCCTGCGCGACGTCGAACGAGACGTCCGCGAGCGCAGAGATGCCCCCGAAGCGCATCGTCAGTTCCCTGACGACGAGAAACGGAGCATCGAGCGTCGCGGCGTCGCGCAGAGCGGTCATCGATCTACTTTCGAGCGTCGATCACCGAGCCCACCGGATCCCAGTGGCCCTTACTGTAGCGAATCAGCTGCAATTCCCGAATCGGAAACCGATCGGAGGGCGACGTCGTCAGCTCGACGCCGGGCCACAAGAACGGATTCTTCTCGGTGAGATGGATCGACGCGTCCACCAGCTTTTCGCGCGTCAGATCCTTGCCGGCCTTTTGGAGCGCATCGCACATCGTATACGCCGCCGCTACCCCGTAGAGGATGAACGCGTTGTTGGGATCGAGCCCTTGGCCGTATTTGGCCATGACGTCGCGGTACAGCTTCATGCCGGCCGTGTTCGCGAGCGACGGATTGGTTGGATCGAGCGTGTAGGCGTCCGAAATGATGCCCTCGGTCGCCACGTCGCCACCGCCTTTCGTTGCCGCCTCCATCATCGTCTGGGAAGCAGAAACGTTGCTGAGGTACGTCGTCGCCTTCCACGAGAGTTGGCCGAGCGCTACCATCGCCCCGATCGCAAATTTCGGCGTTGCCGCGATCACGATCGTGTCCGCACCGCTGCCTTGGAGGGTCGCCATCTGCGAACGCACGTCGGGGTCGGTCACCTCGTAGGTGGCTTTCTTCACCACCTGGGATGCTTTCGCGCCCAGGCCTTTCTCGAGACCGGTCACGTAGTCTTGACCGAAATCGTCGTTCTGGTACAGGATTGCGATCTTGGCGTTCGGCTGGTGCGCGACGATGTACTTGCCGAACACGATCGCTTCAGCTTGGTAATCCGGATTGAAGCCGAGCGTGTACGGATATTTCGCCGCGTCGGCGCCCCACGTCGTCGCGCCGGTCGACACGAACAGCTGCGGAATCTTTTGATCGTTGAGATATTGACGGATCGCGAGGTTCGGCGCCGTGCCGAGCGTGTTGAAGAACGCGAACACGTGGTCTTGTTCGGCCATCCCTTTGACGACTTGAACGGTCTGCGCGGGGTTGTAGGCGTCGTCTTGGTCTTTGTAGGTGATCTTTCGTCCGTTGATGCCGCCGTGGTCGTTAACGTAAGCGAAGTAAGCAGCGATGCCTTTTCCGATCACTCCGTAGGCGGAGGCGGGGCCGCTGTAGGGGTGCGTGCCACCCAATAGGATTTCCGTCGACGTAACGCCGGGCACGCTATCAGCACTGGTTCGGGCAAATGACCCGGCAACGATACCGAGCACGGCGATCGGCGCGAGCAACCCGAGCAGCGCACGATGAGACTTGGGCATGTTATGACCTCCCTGGCTGACCCTCGGCTCGAGGGCCGGTGATGATACGTGAAACGCGCCGGATGCCACCGGCAATTCCATCGGGCATCGCGATCATCACGACGATGAGCGATATTCCGTAGATGAGGGACGAAGCTGCGGTATTGATCGCCTGCGCCCACAGCGGGAGAAACTCGACGACGAGGCCGCCCACGATGGCGCCCCACATCGTCCCCAAGCCCCCGAGCACGGCGCCGATCAAGAGCGTGATCGACAGTTGCAGAGCGTAGCTGTCGGGGCTCACGTACGCCGTCGCGCTTGCGATCAATGCGCCCGCGATGCCGGCGTACGCCGCGCTCCAGGCGAACGCAAGCGACTTGTAAACCGACGGGTTGATCCCGAAGGAGACCGCGGCGATCTCGTTGTCTCGAATCGCTCGCAACGCCCGGCCGAGGCGACCCTGCAGTGCGAACCACGACACCGCGAACAGGATTCCGACGAGAGTCCACGCCTCGTAGTAGAGCCAACGTTCGGGATCGAGAGTGCCCGCGAGCGGGCCGGGTGCGTGCGCGGTGGCAAACGTGATCCCTTGTGCGCCTCCGGTCGTTTCCTTGAAACGCTTGAGGAGCGGAGAAACCGAAACCGCGAGCGCGAACGTGGCGAGCGCGAGATAAGCGCCCGACAAGCGGAGCGCGACGATTCCGACGAGCCCACCGAACGCGGCGCACACGACGGCCGCGACGAGCATCGCTGCTTCGGGTGGCCAACCGGCGCGGCTCACGGCGATCGCGACCGCGTATCCGCCGATCGCCATGAATGCCCCGTGGCCGAGCGAGATTTGGCCGTTCATTCCGGTGAGAATCAGCAGACCCAGAATCGCGATCGCGTACGCGCCCGCATACGCGAGTTCGAACGCGATGTAAGGCGGCAGCAGCCACGGGGCGACGGCCACGATGAGGGCCGCGACGCCAAACGCGATGAGGTTGCTGCGCGGAACGGCGACCATCAGACGCGCGTCAACCGGCGGCGGCCGAAGATGCCCGACGGGCGGACGACGAGGACACCGACGATGATCGCGAAGGCGACCGGAAGCCGTAAGTCCGTACCGATGAATTCGACGTACGTTCCCATCAGGTTCAACGCGACGCCGAGGATCAGGCCGCCGACGACCGCGCCGACGGGACTATCGATGCCGCCGAGGACGGCGGCCGCAAACGCATAGACGACGATGCTCTGCATCATGTTCGGATCGAGGAACACGATCGGCGCGACCATGAGCCCGGAGAGCGTCCCCATCACGGACGCGAGTCCCCACCCGAGCGCGAGCATCCACCCGTGTGGCACGCCGAGCACGCGCGATTCGGTGGGATAGAGCGCCGCCGCCCGCATCGCGAGGCCCAGCTTCGTGCGCGCGAAGAAGACGTAGATCAACAGCAGCGCGCCGAGCGACACGCCGATCACCCCGAGGTCTTGCGCGCCGAACGTCACGCCGCCGACGTGGACCGGCGCCGTCGGAAACGGCGTCGGGAACGCCTTGACTTCGTAGCCCCAAATCCATCCGGCGAGGCCATTGAACGTGATGAGCAATCCGAGCGTCACGATCACGACCGTCAGCTGTGAGGCGCGCTCGATCGGTCGCACGACCGTGCGTTCGAGAGCGACGGCCGCCACGAACGAAATGACGATCGTGACGGGAAATGCGACCCACATCGGCAGCCCACGTTCTACGAGCGTCCACGCGATGAACGTCGTGAACATCGCCATCTCGCCTTGCGCGAAGTTGATGACGTCCATCGATCGGTAGATCATGACGAGCGCGAGCGCCAGGCTCGCAAAGATCGAACCCGTCGCGAGCCCGCTGACGACTTGCTGCGCTAGCTCCTGGATGTGGGAGTCCCCCTCGTGCGAAGAAGTTTGCGCGAACCCGTGGGATGGGCGCAAGTCATTTGTGCCCCGGTTCTCGGGCGCCTCTTGCCGCGGCGGCGTACCGCGGAGGCCGCCAAATAAAGGACTGAAGGGACCATCGCCGACCTCAAGTAAACGGAGCGGGCGAAATTTCCTACGCCGCCCGGGGAGAATCATGGCGTTTCCTCTTGGGATTGCGCCGTTACGCGCAGCCCTCTGCTGTGTGCTCACGCTCGCGATCGTGAACTGCTCGGGCGGCGGAACAACCGTCGGCCGGGTCCCCCCTGGCCCGAATGCCTCGAGCACGCCGGCGCCCGGCGCTTCGAGTACGCCGTCGCCCGGCAGCTCCGCGACGCCTGGTTCGACGCCCACGCCCATCGCAAGCGGTGCGACACCGACGCCGACTCCGAGCGCGAGCGGCGCGGCCGCCATTCCGTTCCCGGCGGCAACCGATCCCGATCCGTTCTACGCGCAGCCGAGTCCGTTCCCGAACGCCGCAGTCGGTACGATTTTGGCGTCGCGGAGCGTGACGTACGCGCCCGACGCAACGCAGATGAGCAACGCCGCGTGGCAGTTGAAGTTCGTATCCCGCGATGTCAACGGCGGCCCGATCGCCGCCGTCGCGACCGTCGTCAAGCCGCTCGTGCCGCCATCGGGCACGGCGAATCTGCTCGCGGAAGCGTTTGCGGAAGACGCGCTCGGCGCCCAGTGCGCGCCGTCGCACGGTGTCACCGGCAGTACGGCCGATTCGAACGAGCTCGCCGAGACGGGCGTTGCGAGTGCCGGGCTCAACGCCGGTTGGACCCTCGTCTATCCGGATTACGAAGGGCCGAATTCCGAGTATGCCGTCGGCCGTTTGTCGGGGCAGGTCACGCTCGACAGCATCCGCGCCGCCGAGCAGTTCGCACCGCTCGGGCTGAACGCGAACACGCCGGTTGGGTTGAACGGTTACTCCGGCGGCGCGATCGCCGTGTCGTGGGCGGCGACGCTCCAGCATTCCTACGCGCCGAACCTCAACATCGTCGGCATCGCGTCGGGCGGCACGCCCGCCGACATCAAAGGCATCGTCGACAACATCGATTCGAATCAGGCTTCGAACGCGGCGTTCTTCAGCATCATCTTCATGGCCGGAATCGGCATCAACCGCGGCTACCCGCAGTTCATTACGCCGACGCTCAATGCTGCCGGGGTCGCCGCGGCGCAGAAGATGGAAAACGGCTGCATCGGTAAGAATTCCGACGGTTCGGCCGGCCCGACGGGAACGTTCGCGCAGTATTCGACGACCCCCAACTTCGAAACCACGCCGGGCTTTGAGTCGGGCGTGACGCTCGATGGGCTCCCGCAGCCGAACTCGGCGCCGGCGACGAGCGAGTTCGTCTATCACTCGCAGACCGACGAACTCATCCCGATCGCCGGCGTCGATAAGCTCGTCACCGCGTGGTGCTCCGACGGCGCCCACATCGCGTACTACCGCGCCCAATCGGGCGATCACGTCAGCACGGAAGTCGACAACGAGCAGTTCGTGATCACGTATCTGACCGACCGCTTCAACGGGACGACGCCGACGTATCCCTCGACGACGACCGTCTGTAACTAACCGGTCCGCTCGTTCCGTACAGCGGCCAAGCGGAGGCCCCGAGGCAAACGGGGTAAAGTAGGCGCGAACCCCTCGTTTACGTCAAATCGGAATCACTGCTGCGCCCGCGAGCGGCGCAAGAAGATGGAGCTTACGCGTGGGGTTGGATGGAGCGGTCGCGCAGCGGATCTATGAGGACGCGACCCGCGCGCTGACCCGTAAGCACGGGTTCGACATGGCGTGGTTTGGCGAGCGCGTGGCAGCGGATGCGTTGGTCGTCGGATACCGTAGCGGAGCAACCTCGGAGCTGAGCGACAAGACATTGCTGCGTCGCGGATGGGGCTTGGGCGGCCTCGTGTTCGCCTCGAACCAGGTTCAGTGGGTCGACAACTATCTGGCTTCACCCCGGATTACGCACCACTACGACGAGAGCATCAGGGCTGAATCGCTCCATCGCCTCATCGGTGCTCCGGTGTGGGCGGAGGGCGACTTCTTGGGCGTGATCATGGGCGGCTCGCGCGAGGGGGCGACGTTCGGAAACCGCGCCGCGGCGCTCGTCGAAAACGCCGCCCGGCGCATATCCGATGCACTGATGGCCGCTCGCCTGCGCGAGCGCCTGGCCACACTCGAGTCCGAAACCAAGCAGACCGCGTTGCAGCTACGCGCGCTCGAAGCGCGGGCGGGCGCCACGTTCGGCGGCATTCGCGGGCGGGAACGCGACGTACTCAGTCGCGTCGCGCTCGGGCACACCAACCGCGAGATCGCACAAGCGATGGAGCTGAGCGAATGCACTGTAAAGTCGTATTTGCGCAACGTCATGCAACGGCTGGGAGCTCGCAACCGGACCGAAGCCATCGCCTTCGCGCGCCGCGCCGGCCTCATCTAGGGGGAAAAATTTACCTCCTTTCGGAGGTACCCCGGGCGGCGTCTCCGCGCTATCATCATTCGGCCTTTTGATGAGACGCTTCGGACTGTTGCCGTATCTTTTTTCCGTGCTGGCGTGCGTCGCGTGCAGCGGCGGCGGCAGCACGGGCGGTTTCGGGCCGCAACCGGCGGCAACCGGCACACCCACCCCGGCGGCGAGCGCGACGCCGGCTCCCACTGCTAGCGCGACGCCGACTCCACCGCCCGGCGTGACGCCGACCCCAACGGCGATGGCGACCGCGACTCCACCGCCCGGCGCGACGCCGACCCCACGAGCCAGCGCGACCCCGACGCCTCCGGCTAGCGCCACTCCGACCGCGACGGCCGCGTCCACCGCAACGCCGGCACCGAGCGCGACACCAACGACTGCGGCGAGCTGCACGGACCCGATGACGGGTGCGAGCAACGAAACCTGGACGCTCAGCGGATCGGCCTTGACGATTACGCTGCCGGCCTACGGCACATGGAACGGCACGATCTCGTTTCCGGCCAGCAGCCCGAGCAGCATCGGGGTCAGCGAAACCGACGATCAATCGAACTTCAATTTCGCGCCGACATCGTCGCCGAGCGATCCCGCATACGCCGGTCGAACCAAGGACTTCTTCATGACGTTCCGGTTCACGCCGAGCGGAGCGAACGGGGCGACGTTCAACGGCGGCGCGAACACGCTGCTTCCCATCATGCTCGCGTCGTCGTGCCTAACGAGCGGGACGACGTATTACATCGACGCGTTTGCCGGCAGCACGTTCATGTATTCCGAATCCGACGTCGCTTCTGCAGGCTCGGTAACCGTGAATGTCAAGGTGACGCCCAATCCATTTCCGGCCGGCGTGTATATCAACGCGATCTTGAGCCACTGACGACGTGAGGCCCACGATGACGATCCGTAACCAGACGCGCTCGCTGCGCATCGTGCTACCGTGCATCGTGGCGGTCGCGCTTGCGAGCTGCGGCGGAACGACGACGACGCTCGCGCCGATCCCCGGCGCCACAGCCACGCCGGCTCCGCGGACTTCGAGCACGCCGGCGCCTGGAACCTCGAGCACGCCCGCACCCGGAACCTCGAGCACTCCCGCTCCGGGGACGTCGAGTACGCCTACGCCGCGGACGTCGAGCACGCCGACGCCGAGCACGTCGAGCACGCCGACACCGAGCACGTCGAGCACGCCGACACCGAACATGTCGAGCACGCCGACGCCGAATCCAAGCGGGAACGCCGCCGCCGGAATCCCGTTCCCGGCGGCCACCGATCCGGATCCGTTCTACGCGCAACCGAGCCCGTTTCCGAATCTGCCGCACGGAACGATCTTGGCATCGCGCTCGATCACGTACAAGCCCAACGGTGCGGCGATGTCCAACGCGGCCTGGCAGGTGAAGTACGTCTCGCAGGACATCTACGGACGGCGGATTGCGGCGGTCGAATCGGTCGTCAAGCCGACGAACCCTGCATCGGGCACCGAGCCGATGTTCGTCGAAGCGTTTCCCGAGGACGCGCTCGGCCCGCAGTGTGCCCCGTCGCATTGGGCTACGGGCAGCACGGCCGACTCCAACGAAACCGACGAGGCGACGCTTCCCAACGAAGCACTCCAGGCGGGCTGGACGCTCATGATTCCCGATATCGAGGGACCGTTCTCGCTGTACGCCGTCGCGCGGCAAGAAGGCTACATCGTGCTCGACGGTATGACGGCCGCGCTGAATTTTGCGCCGCTCGGACTCAATGCTAGTACGCCGATCGGTGAGAACGGCTACTCCGGCGGCGCGCACGCCGTCTCGTGGGCGTCCGCGTTGCAACCCTCGTACGCGCCGGCCCTCAACCTGGTCGCCACCGCCTCCGGCGGAACGCCCGCCGACATCCAAGGCATCTTGGAGGCGATCGACGGCACGTCGGCCTCCGACATGGCCTCGAACGCCGCGTTCTTCGATATCATCTACATGTCGGCGGTGGGCATCAATCGCGGCTATCCCAACTTTTTGACGCCGATTCTCAACGCACAAGGCGTCGCCGCTGCAACGGCGATGGAGAACGGCTGCATCGGAAAGAACTCGGACGGCTCCACCGGTCCGACCGGCCATTTCGCCCAGTACGTAACGGTGGGTAGCAATTTCTTTACGGACCCCCACGTCACGTCGACGGCCAAACTCGCCAGTGAGCCGCAGCCGGGGCTGTATCCGAAGTCGAACGTCTTCATCTACCAGTCGGTGACCGACGAGCTGATCCCGGTCGCGGGCGTCGATAACCTGGTCGCCGGATGGTGCGCCGACGGTTCGACGATCGAATATTATCGAGCCAACAACGGTGGTGACCACGTGACGATGGAAACCCAAACGGAGTCGATCGTCTTCACGTACACGATGGATCGCTTCAACGGCTCCGCGCTGACGCTTCCACCGGGACAGACGACGACGTGTAACTAGGAGTGTCCCGTTAGGCGAACGCGCCCGAGCCGATGAGCGCCCGCGCCGCTTCGATGTCGGGCGCGAACGGGCGATCGGAATCGACGGGGGGAATCGTCGCGCGCGCGCGATCGTAGGCGATCTGGGTTCCGACGCCGCTGCGCAGCGGGCGCCGGAAGTCGGTGGCCGCGAGTGCGCACAGCAGTTCGCAGGCGAGCGCGCCCTCGACGTTGGTGAGGATCGCATCGAGCGTTCGCGCCGCGATCGTTCCCATCGACACGTGGTCTTCCTGACCCGCCGACGTTGGGATCGAATCGACCGACGATGGGGCCGCGAGCGCTTTGCTCTCGCTCACCAAGCCCGCGGCGCAGTACTGCACGATCATGAGTCCCGATTCGAGGCCCGGCTTACGGGAGAGGAAGAGCGGTAGCCCCCGCTCCTCACCATTGAGCAAGAGGTACGAGCGTCGTTCGCTCATCGAGGCGACCTCGACCATCACGGCCTTGAGGAAATCGCAGACGACGCCGACCGGTTGGCCGTGGAAGTTGCCGCCCGTCAAGAATTCGTCCTCGTCGGGGAAGACGAGCGGGTTGTCCGTAACCGAGATCGCTTCGATCTCGAGCACGCCGCGCACGTGCGCCGCGGCGTCGCGCGCCGCGCCGTGAACGACCGGAATGCAGCGAAACGAATACGGATCTTGCACCCGGCCGCAATCGCGGTGCGACTGGATCACTTCGGAGCCCGCCATGAGTGCGCGCAACCGCTCGGCGACGCGGATCTGACCCGGGTGCGGCCGCAGCGCGTTGATGCGGCGGTCGAAGACGTGGTCGGTCGCAAGGAACGCCTCGAGCGACAGCGCGCCGATCACGTCGGCCGCGTCGAGCAGCCGTTCCGCGCGCAGCAGCGCGAGCGCGGCGATCCCGGTCATCACCTCGGTGCCGTTGATGAGCGAGAGACCTTCTTTCGCGGCCAGGCGCAGCGGCTGCAAGCCCGCAAGCTCGAGCGCGCGGGCGCTCGGCATCCGCTCGCCGCGATAGGTCGCTTCGCCCTCGCCGATCAACGTGAGCGTCATGTGTGCGAGCGGCGCCAAATCGCCGCTCGCGCCGACCGATCCTTGGCACGGCACGACCGGCGTCACGCCGCGATTGAGGATCTCGACGAGCAGGTCGAGCGTCTCGGGCCGGATGCCCGAATGCCCGGCCGCGAGCGAATTGACGCGCAGCACCCCCGCCGCGCGCACGAACGGCTCGGCCAGCGGTGCGCCGGTTCCCGACGAGTGGCTGCGCACGAGGTTCTGCTGCAACACGTCGACGTCGGCGCGATCGATGACGACGTTGGCCATCCGGCCGAACCCCGTCGTCACTCCGTAGATCACCGCGCCGCTTTGAAACTGCCGCTCGACGCACGCCCGCGCCGCCGCCACTCGCTCGCGCGCCTCCGCCGACACCGAAACTTGGGCACCCCCGACCGCGATCGCTTCGATCGTCTCGAGCGCGAGGCTACGGCCGTCTAGAATGATTGGCTTCATCTAATGCTCCCGCGCACGGCCGCTGTGGCGGCCGTCGCGCACGACGTGGCGTCCACCGGCGACAACGTCTCCGACGTTCCAGGCGCCGCTGCGAAAGAGCGCGACGCCAAGGCCGGTATCGGGGTCGGTTTCGGCGTCGCATTTCACGGCGACCATGTCCGCGTGGCGTCCCGGCGCGAGCGCCCCGATCGCTCGACCACTGGCTTGCGTGCCGCCGCGCAGCGCGGTTTCGTAGAGGAAGCGCCCCACGAACGGCGCGCCGCCGCCGTGCATGAGGTTGCGTTCGCGCGACGCGAGCCGCTGTACGTACTCGAGCCAGCGCAGTTCCTCGGCGACGTCGATCGAAACGTTACTGTCGGTGCCGACCGCGATCCGTCCGCCGTCGCGCACGAAGCCCGCGGCCGGAAAGATGCCGTCGCCCAGACTCGCTTCGGTCGTCGGGCATAGGCCCGCTACCGTCCCGCTTGCGACGATGGTGCGGCGTTCGTCTTGGGTCGCGTGCGTGCAGTGGATCAAGCACCAGCGTGGTCCGAGTTCAACGCACTCGGCCAAGAGCGCGATCGGCGTTCTCTCGTGCGCCGCCCGGCAGGCCTCGACCTCGCCGATTTGCTCGCTTGCGTGCATGTGAATTGGTACGCCGGTTGCTCCGAACGCGTCGGCTAGTTCGACGAGCTTGCCCAGATCGGCGAGTCCGACGGCGCGCAGCGAGTGCGGCGCAATGCCGAGGGTGATCTGCGAATCGCTACCATACGCGTCGTAAAGTTGCCGCCAGAGGTCCGCGAACGCGTCGAACGAGAGGACGAACCGCAGTTGGCGCGCGACCGGCGGCGCTTGACCGAAATCGGAAAAGCGATAGAGAACCGGGATGAGTGTCAGCCCGATGCCGCTGCGCCGCGCGGCGGCGACGATCCGGTCGGCGAGTTCCGTACGTTTCGCGTAGGGTGCGCCGCCGCGTGCGTTGTGGACGTAATGGAACTCGCAGACGTTCGTGTAGCCGGCCTCCAGCATCGTCGCGTACGCGCCGGCGGCGATCGCCTCGAACTCGTCGGGCTCGATCGTCTCGAGCATCTCGTACATCGCCTCCCGCCACGTCCAGAACGAGTCCCCGGCCGGGCCCGCGCGTTCGGTCCGCCCCGCGAAGGCGCGTTGGAACGCGTGCGAGTGCACGTTCGGCATGCCCGGGAGGACCAGACCGCGTAACAGCGTTGCAGCGGTCGGCGGCGCATCCGGCGTCACCGACGCAAACCGCCCGGAGGGATCGACTTCGAAACGGACGTTCTCGGCCCAACCGTCCGGGAGGAGCGCGTGACGCGCGAAGTAGACGGTCATGCGATTTGGTCGAACGTTCGCATCGCAACGATGGACGCGCGCGAGCCGGTCGCATACGGGATGATCGACGACGCCGCGCTCGTCACGAGCCGTCTCGGCGACGTGGTGTGGATCGGTCTGCGCACCAACCTGCCGCCGGCGTTGTCAGCGGCGGCCACGGCGCTGCACGATCTCGGCGGGCGCCTCATGACGCCGGGCTTCGTCGATTGCCACACGCATCTCGTCTATGCCGGCGACCGTTCGCAAGATTTCGAGATGCGTTTGGCCGGTGCGCATTACGCCGAGATTGCGCGGGCCGGCGGCGGCATCCTATCGACCGTTCGCGCGACGCGCGCTGCCGGCTCGGGCGCCCTCGAGTCGGTTTCCGAGCGCCGGCTGGTGGCCCTCGTGCACAGCGGCGTCACGACGGTCGAAATAAAATCGGGCTACGGCCTGGACCGTGAGACGGAACTCGCGATGTTGCGCGTCGCGCGGCGGCTGGGTGAGCGTTACGGCGTCGGCGTGAAGACGACGTATCTCGGTCTGCACGCGCGGCCGCCCGAAGCCGCGTCGGCTGACGACTACGTCGACTTCGTGATCGACGAGATGCTGCCGGAGATCGCGCGCGAGCGGCTCGCCGACGCGGTCGATGCGTTTTGCGAGCCGATCGCGTTCTCGGCCGCCCAGGTCGCGCGCTACTTCGACGCCGCGCGCGCGCTCGGTTTCTCGTTGAAGCTCCACGCCGATCAACTGACCGACGGCGGCGGGGCGGCGCTCGCCGCGCGTTACGGGGCCCTGTGCGCGGATCATCTCGAACACGCCTCGCCGCAAGGGCTCGCGGCGATGGCCGCGGCCGGAACGGTTGCCGTGCTGCTCCCGGGGGCCACCTACTTCTTGCGCGAGACGACGCTGCCGCCGATCGACGAGCTGCGCCGGCTCGGCATTCCGTTTGCGATTGCGACCGACTGCAATCCGGGCACGTCACCGCTCGTCTCGATGCCGCTCGCGTTGAACTTGGCCTGCACGCTGTTCCGCATCACCCCCGAGGAAGCGCTCGCCGGCGCGACACGCAACGCCGCGCGCGCCCTCGGCATCGCCGATCGCGCCGGCACGCTCGCGGTCGGGCGCGCCGCAGATTTTGCCGTCTGGGACGTCGAAAGCCCCGCATTGCTCGCCTACGCGATCGGCGCGAATCCGCTGCATCTGATCGCTCGTGGCGGGCGCATCCTGGAGGTCACCTGATGACGACGCTCGCGCACCGGATTCGCGCTCCACGCGGCTCCACGTTGTCCGCCAAGAGCTGGCAGACCGAAGCGCCGCTGCGGATGCTGATGAACAATCTCGATCCCGAGGTCGCCGAGCGACCCGACGATCTGGTCGTGTACGGCGGAAAAGGCAAAGCCGCGCGCGATTGGGCGAGCTACGAGAAGATCATCGAAGTCCTGCGTCGGCTCGAGAGCGATCAGACGCTGCTGGTTCAATCCGGCAAGCCCGTCGGCGTGTTTCAGACGCATGCCGACGCGCCGCGCGTTCTCATCGCCAACTCGAATCTGGTGCCGCATTGGGCGACGTGGGAGCACTTCGACGAACTCGACCGCAAGGGTCTGATGATGTACGGCCAGATGACGGCCGGTTCGTGGATCTACATCGGCTCGCAGGGGATCGTGCAGGGCACCTACGAGACCTTTGCCGAGATGGGCCGGCGCCACTACGGCGGCAGCCTCGCCGGCAAATGGATCTTGACGGCGGGCCTCGGCGGAATGGGCGGCGCGCAGCCGCTCGCGGGAACGATGGCGGGCGCGTCCGTGCTCGCGGTCGAGTGCGATCCCACGCGAATCGAACGCCGGCTCGAAACCCGCTACCTCGATCGCCGAACCGATTCGCTCGACGAAGCGC
>Ga0073928_10004264_pt1 | contig 21395 bp, 21 predicted proteins | sample PaiPotPPA55metaG_FD_76969 | JGI IMG/M metagenome (GOLD analysis project Ga0073928, IMG submission 76969) | Iron sulfur acid spring bacterial and archeal communities from Banff, Canada, to study Microbial Dark Matter (Phase II) - Paint Pots PPA... ...
ATTAATTAGGCTGCGTATGCCATTTGTTGATTGGCAATTATCATTTTGCTCACGATTACGGGTGTGTGCACCCCGGCATGCCTCTTGGCCGCAAGCATCTCCGTCGAAGCCGTGACGCCCCCACTGGTGGGATTGGCCGTGCAAAAGAACTACTTTTAATGTAGGGGGTAAATGACGGTAAGTCAAACTGCCGAACAGGTGACGGAAGGAGGGAATGACGGCCGCGATGCCGTCGGGGCGACCTTCGTGGACGCTGGAGAAAAGCGGCATGCTACATTGTCGATAGAAATACTAGACTTTAAGGTTTTCTTTGGATACAATCCTTCCTGCGGTCTTCTGACGTAAGGCCCGGAGCTTCCGAAAGTCCTCCGAGCCGGGCCTTTTTTCTCTTCTGTTACTGTTGCGCGTAAAATGCCCTCGGGAGCGCTGTTCACTGTCCTTTTTGACGTCATCCCTTGTGCGGAAAGCCCTGAGCAAGTGTAGGCGCCAGCGTCTGCGCTCGTGCTTCTTATCCTACTCAATCGCTGGCGAAAGAAGTCAGGTGTATTATGGGAGGCCGTGAAAGCTGTTCCGACCGCTAACCGCGCTGGTTTCCGGCGACGAGGTTACTCATGAATCCGAATAATGGATGGCTTGTCTGCCCGGTCAGTCGGTGGCTTGTGTTCGTATTGTCCTTCTTCACGCTTACAGGTCACGCTTCGGCCGAGTGGAAGGAGAAGGTGCTTTACCGCTTCCAGGGCGGCACGGACGGGTCTACGCCAGCGGGCGGTGTTGTATTCGACACGGCGGGAAATCTGTATGGGGCGACGCAACAAGGCGGCGGCTCGGACTGCAAGCCGACTGGCTACTGTGGAACGGTCTTTCAGACAGCCCTGTGGCTCCTACGGTTGCGGCACGGTGTTTGTGCTCACGCCATAGTCAAATCCGGCGTTGTCGCAACCGGATAAATACGCAGCGAAATCTGCTCTGCAGACACAATCACCGTTCCGGTCGCTGAGCCAATCCCGACACTCGCTTGACTGCGCGTCCATTCACTGTCCATCCTGCGGCAACCGCAATGCTTCCGCTATACTAATTAGGCATGGCAATTCTGGAGAACATCGCCGCCATCGCCAAGGGCATGAGCATCACCTTTATGGAGATGTTTCAGCCCACGCAGGTGGAAAACTATCCTGACGGACCGGGACCACTGCGCGGCGCCCAGTTGCAGGAACGCTTTCGCGGCGTGCACGTGTTGCAGCGCGATGATAATGGACTGGAAAAGTGCGTTGCCTGTTTTCTCTGCGCGGCGGCCTGTCCGTCGAACTGCATTTATATTGAGGCGGCGGAGAATACGGCTGAGCATCGTGTGAGTGGCGCGGAACGATACGCCAAGGTTTATAACATCGATTACAACCGATGTATTTTCTGCGGATACTGCGTTGAGGCCTGCCCAACGGATGCGATCACCCATGGACACGGCTTCGAAATTGCAACCTTCAACGCCAGCAACCTGGTCTACCGTAAAGAGCAGATGCTGGCTCCCAAGCCGGCACACATGGGAGCAAACGCGGTGTTCAATCAAGCTGAGGTCGCGGGTGGCGCGCCTCCGCTGCCGGTTCCAGGGAGCTAGTTTTTCCAGCTTCGTACGAGAGATGAAAGAAGCCGGTCCCCCAACCGAGGACCGGCGTTTGTATATAGGTCGATGGCTGTTGGTCATTGGTCGTCGGCCAAACCGACAAGCAAGCGTCCTGCATTCAACGCCGGTTTGGCCAACGACCGACGACCGCCGACCAACGACAGAAAATAATGTCCGATTTTCTACAAACCGTTCGCGAGCGCGTCGTCATCTACGACGGCGCGATGGGCACCAATATCCAGAAGCGCAATCCAACGCTGGACGATTATTGGGGCAAAGAGAATTGCAGCGAAGTGCTGGTGCTCAGCCGTCCTGACATCATTCGTGACATTCATGCCGACTTTTTCAACGTCGGATGCGATGTGGTCGAGACCGACACTTTCGGCGGCACAAGCATCGTTCTCGGCGAATTCGGTCTGGCAGACCGGGTTGAAGAAATAAATTTGGCAGCAGCAAAAATCGCCCGCGAAGTTGCCCAGCAATTTTCGACGAAAGCCCACCCGCGCTTCGTCGCCGGATCGATCGGCCCGACAACCAAGCTTCCATCCCTCGGTCATATCAAGTTCGATGACATGGTGGCCAGCTACGTGGAACAAGTATTAGCTCTAATAAAAGGCGGCGTGGACGTGCTGCTAATCGAGACTGCTCAAGATCTCGGTCAAGCTAAGGCCGCGGTGGTTGGTGTATTTGAGGCGATGGCTAAGGCGGGGAAGCGATTGCCGGTTACTGTGCAGGTTACGTTGCAGGAATCGGGCACGATGCTTTTGGGCACGGAAATTGGTGCGGCGCTTACTGCGCTCGAACCATTTGACGTGGACATTATCGGGCTCAACTGTGCTACTGGGCCGGTTGAGATGAATGATGCAGTGCGGTTTCTGGGCGCGAACTCGACCAAGTATGTTTCGGTGTTGCCGAATGCTGGGTTGCCGCAGAATGAAGGCGGGCACGCGGTCTACAAGTTGACGCCGGCCGAGTTGGCGCAATATCACAAGCATTTTGTGCAGGACTACGGCGTGCGCATCGTAGGCGGTTGCTGTGGGACTACGCCCGAACATCTGAAAGCCGTAGTGGACGCGGTTTCTGGCGTTGAACCGGCCAAGCGCGATGTGAAGCCCACTGCGGCTGCGTCGAGCGCTTACACATCGGTTCCGCTCGATCTTGATCCCAAGCCATTAGTGGTTGCGGAAGAAATGAATACCACGACGCGGGTTGAGCATTTCCGCAACCTGGTGCGGGGAAAAAAGTACGACGATATTCTGGCGCTAGCCAAGAAACTGGTGAACGAAGGCTCGCACATGCTGGATTTGTGCTGCGCCATCGTGGGCGAAGATGAGAAGGGATACATCACGGCGATTTTAGAAAAAGTCGCGACCCGCGTGCCAGCGCCGATTCTCGTCGATTCGACCGAAGCGGATGTGGTTGAAGAGGCGCTTAAACGCATTCCGGGTAAGGCCATAATCAACTCCATCAATCTCGAGGATGGCGAGAAGCGTACTTCCAAAGTGTTGCCGATGGCGAAGCGCTACGGGGCGGCGGTGATTGCACTCACCATCGATGAAGACGGCATGGCGCTGACTGCCGAAAAGAAAACGGCGATTGCCAGGCGCATTTACGAACTGGCGACAACAAAGTATGGCATTCGTCCGGTGGATATTATTTTCGATGCTTTGACGCTGCCAATTTCCACCGGGCAGGAGGAGTATCGTTCGGCTGGAATGGAAACGCTGAATGCGATCAAGCAGATCAAGAAAGAATTGCCGGATGTAAAGACGATTCTTGGCGTCAGCAATATTTCGTTCGGCCTGGACGCTTATCCGCGGCGGGTGTTGAATTCGGTTTTTATGCATGAAGCCGTCGATTATGGCCTCGATATGGCCATTGTCAATTACACGAAAATTTATCCGCTGTACAAGATTCCGCACGAAGAAGTTGAGTTGGCACGGAAGCTGATTTATCAGGATCGGTCGGATGGCGATCCGCTGCAGAAATACATGCAGCATTTCGCGGCGACAAAAGGCAAGGTGCAAGGAGCCACTACCGCGCATGTAGACACCCTTTCGGTCGACGACAAGTTGAAGTTCGCCATAATCAACGGCGAAAAGTCAGTGGGCGAGGGCGCGCAGAAGAAGACTCTGGAGCAACTTCTCGACGATGCACTGCACGAGTACACGCCGCTGGAGCTGATCAATACCGTTTTGCTGGACGGAATGCGGACGGTGGGAGAATTGTTTGGCGCGCGCAAGATGCAGTTGCCTTCGGTACTTGATTCTGCGGGCGTGATGAAACAGGCCGTGGCGTATCTCGAACCCAAGATGGAGAAGAAGACGGGCTCGCAGCAGAAGGGCACAATTGTGCTGGCTACGGTGAAGGGCGATGTCCATGACATTGGGAAAAATCTGGTCGACATTATTCTGACCAACAACGGTTTCAAGGTCGTGAATCTTGGCATCAAGCAGCCGGGCGATACGATTATCAAGTCGGCGCAGGATCACAAAGCGGATGCGATCGGGCTGAGCGGATTGCTGGTGAAATCAACGCTGGAAATGAAGTACGTCATTCAGGATCTGGAACGGCAGAAGCTGGAATTTCCCGTGATCTGCGGGGGCGCGGCTCTGACCAGAAAATATGTTGAGGACGATCTGCGGAAGGAATATTCAAACGCCGTTTTCTACGCGGATGATGCCTTCGCCGGTTTGCATATTATGGAAGACCTGGCTACGGCGAATGGCAAGAAGCAAGCGCGGCTGCAGGAGGGCCGCACGGTGAAGGAGTATGCCAAAGCGGCTGCAGTCGACGAGGAGACTGGGCCAGTTTTTGCTGAGCGAAGCGCGGTCGTGCAGGATGCGCCGAGTATTCCCGCACCTCCATTCTGGGGTGTGCGAGTGCGGAAGGATTTCGATCTGCGCGAGGTTTTTCAATACATCAACGACACGGCGCTGTTCAAAAATCAATGGCAGTTGAAGACGGCTTCGCAGGAAGATTACGTGCGGCTGGTGGAGGAGAAGTTTCGTCCTATCAAATTGCAGTTGCAGGAAGACGTTATTGCCAGCGGACTTTTTGAGCCGAAGGTGGTGTACGGGTATTTTCCGGCCCAGTCGGAGGGCAACGATGTGATTGTGTATGAGGCTGAGGCAAGCCCGGATAACCACATAGGTCACGCTTCGACTCCGCTCAGCGCAGGCTCCGGTGCACAAGGGAAAACCGAGCTGTTGCGGTTTACGTTTCCTCGGCAGCGGGAGGGACGCAAGCTTTCTATTTCTGATTTCTTTGCGCCCAAGAGTTCGGGGAAGATGGATGTGATCGGTTTGTCTCTTGTGACCATTGGATCGAAAGCTTCCGTGGAGACGCAGCGCTTGTTTGAGGGCGGCGAGTATACACGCTATTTGTATCTGCACGGGCTTAGCGTTGAGACAGCCGAGGCGCTGGCGGAATATCTTCACAAGAAGATGCGCGAAGAACTGGGCATTGCCGGCCAGGACTCGCCGCATATTCGCGACTTGTTTCATCAGAAGTATCAGGGATCGCGCTATTCGTTTGGTTACCCGGCGTGTCCCAATCTGGAAGACCAGACCAAGCTGTTTACGCTGTTGCATCCAGAAGAAAATGTCGGAGTGAAGCTGACTACCGGATTCCTGCTGGAGCCGGAACAGTCAACGTCGGCGATTGTGGTGCATCATCCGCAGGCGAAATATTTCGTGGTGTAGCCACTCCGATATCTCGTAAAACCGGCGAGACATGGGGGCACCCTGAAAATCACGCGGGGAGACTTCTCACTTCTTTCGTAAAACCCTGGAATTCTGGTGTACCATATCGGGCCAACGAGGTGAATATGACACGCGCACCGATCTGGCCCGGTGTTGGTCTTCTGTTGGTTGTCCCAATCCTGCTCGTATCCGCCTTAGGCAGCGAGCCTGCCTGGGTTGAAATCCGATCGCCACATTTCTCCGTCGTTACCGACGCCGGCGAGAAACGTGGCCGGGATGCTGCGTTTCATTTCGAAGAGATGAGAGCAGTGTTCGGCGCCCTTTTATTTAAAGCGAAAGTAACTCTGCCTACGCCCCTGCAGATTGTGGCCTTTCGCAATACCAAAGAATTGCGGCAGTTCGCGCCGCTATATAACGGAAAGCCGACGCAGGTCGCAGGACTCTTCGAGGGTAATACGGATCGTAGTTTTATCCTGCTGGACATGTCGGTGGAAGATCCATGGACTGTCGTCTTCCACGAATATGCGCACCAGTTGCTCAACGGAAATACCGACGCATCGGTTCAGCCCTGGTTCGATGAAGGCTTTGCCGAGTTCTTTTCTACGATTAAGGTAAACGGGAAAGAGGCGGACGTTGGCCTCAGCCAGCCGAACGATTTTCAAATCCTGCAGCATAACCGAATGTTTAAAGTCGCTGATCTTTTCCGGGTGCAGCAGAATTCGAGCGTATACAACGAGAGTGGCGATCATCGATCGATGTTTTATGCCGAGTCCTGGCTGGTCATGCACTATCTGTTCGACACAAAATTGGTGGCAAAGGCGGGGCCGTATTTTGATCTCGCCATAGACCGCAGAGTGCCGGTGGAAGATGCCATCCAGCAAGCCTTCGGCATGAGCGCGGCGCAGTTCGATAAGGAGTTGCGCGACTATCTGGACAAGAATCATATAATTTATTGGAAAATAGCGACGCCCGCGGGAATAGAAAGCACGGGATATATGGTGAAGCCAGTATCGATCGCGGACGCAAAAGCGGTGCTCGCGGATGTGCATCTGCACTCTCCTTTCTATCAGGAAAAAGCGATAGAGGAGTTTGGGGAAGTGCTTAAGCTGCAGCCGGACAGTGCGGCAGCGTTACGGGGTATGGGCTATGCCTGCCTGATGAAACGAGATTTTCCCCGCGCTGGAGAATACTTCAACCAAGCGACGGAGCACGATGCTAATGACCCGCGAGTACTCTACTACTCGGGACTGTTGGCCCAGATGCAGCACGGGCCGGGTTGGGGCGGTGATCCTGCGCAACTGGCGTCGATCGAGAAAAAGTTGGAGAAGTCGGTGGCGCTGGATCCCGAATTTGCCGATACCTATTCGGTCCTGGCTTTCAATTATGCATCACAGGGGAACTACACTTCGGCGCTAAATACGATGATCAAAGCCGTAGCTCTCAATCCGCGAAGTGAGCATTACCGCTTTAATCTGGCGCAGATATATTTGGCGAACAAGAAAGTAGATCCGGCGCTGCAAATTCTGCAACAATTGCAGAACAGCAGCGATCCAGGGGTCGCGGAGAGGGCTCGTCAGTCGATCGCGCAGGCCCAGGCATTTAAGCAGGCTATGCAAGGAGGCACGCAGGTGGTCCGCCAGATCGCTGTAGTACCCGCGTTGGGCGCGGGTGCTGAGCATCCTGCCGTCATTGAAGCGCAGCCTTTACCCGCGAAGGATCCGCCGCCCGTGAATTTTTTAAAGGGACGATTAACGGCCGTAGATTGCTCGGCGCCGGCAAGCGCCTTACTAACTCTGATTTCTGAAACGAAGACATGGAAATTGAAAGTGCGGGACCGACAGCATGTGGTGGTGATTGGAGCGGACAATTTTTCCTGCGCCTGGAATAATCAACCGGTCGCTGTGAACTACCGGATTACCGGGGAGACGGACGGGGACGTAGTTTCGATTGAAGTACAGTAGAGGGAGAGGATTCGGAAAGAAGGGAATAGTTGAAGGGCGCAACCGTGCGCATTGTGGGTGCTATGGTTTTGCTGGCCGCGCTGGTGTACGCGGGAGATTATCTTTTAGTCCGATTCAAGATACCTAAAAGCCGCGATCCGTTTTCCAGCGTGACCATCCAGCCTTATTACGCAATCCATCAGAAGAATGGCAAAACCGAATACGATTATGCGCAGCCGCAGACTCAGGTCTGCGTTCAGTCGTTGTTTCCTCACTTCGGCTACGATCCTTGCTGGTATGTGAAGCGGCATACCGACAAGCGGATTGATATATAACTCCTTCCTTTCGGCTTTGAAACAGAGTGTTCCAGTTTCCCATGGTGTTAGTATCTTCTGTTTTGAGGTTAAGAACTGGAGCCGCGCATGAATGGAGCCCACGCAGTTGCATCTCCGCGAGTGGTGTGCATCGAGGATTTTCGGCCGATCGCCCGGCGACGCATTCCCAGGGCAGTTTTTGACTACCTGGATGGCGGCGCAGAGGGTGAAGTTACGCTGCGCGAAAACTGCCGCGCGTTTCAGGACGTGACCTTTCGTCCGCGGCACGCAGTTGCGCTAGGAAAATGCGATCTCGGTGTGCGGGTGCTGGGGTTTGATCTAGCACTTCCATTTTTGCTTGCACCAGTGGGATATAGCCGACTTATGCATCCCGGCGGCGAAGTCGCGGCGGCTCGCGCAGCGGGCGCGGCCGGCACGGCTTACATTCTTTCTACTATTTCCGGACACAAACTGGAAAACGTGAAGGCCGCTTCGACCGGCCCAGTCCTTTACCAGCTTTATCTTATGGGCGGACGCGGGGCTTCGGAGGCCGCGATCGACAGAGCGCGGGCGGCGGGATTCTCTGCGTTGGTGGTGACGATTGACACCGCGGTCGCGGGAATTCGCGAGCGCGACTATCGCAACGGCATGAGAGAGCTGATCAGCGGGAGCGTGTTCGAGAAAATCCCTTACATTCCAGAAATGTTGAAGCATCCCGGATGGCTCATGGGTTACTTGCGCGATGGCGGTTTGCCGGGGCTGCCGAATGTGATCATCCCAGGAAAAGGGCCGATGCCGCTGGTTGATATAAACGCTGCCTTGGCGGCCGCTGCCGTGACCTGGGCAGACTTGCGTTGGATCCGCGAACACTGGAAAGGGCCGATTGTGGTCAAGGGCGTACTTACCGGCGACGATGGCCGGCGTGCCGTCGACGAGGGGGCCGCAGCTATTTCGGTTTCCAATCACGGGGGACGTCAACTGGATTGCGTGCCTGCTTCGGTGCGGGCATTGCCGGAAGTGGTGAAGGCGGTGAAGGATCAAGTTGAAGTGCTGATGGACGGCGGGGTTCGCCGGGGCACGGATGTGGTGAAAGCGATCTGCATGGGAGCGCGAGCGGTTTTGTGTGGACGGGCTTATGCGTATGGACTGGCTGCGGCTGGGGAAGCCGGGGTGACGCGTGCTATTGAAATTCTGCGAACTGATGTTGAGCGCACCCTGCGGTTGCTGGGTTGTGCGTCGATCGCGGCTTTGGATCGGTCTTACGTAAACGTTCCTGCCGCGTGGGAATAGCTTGTAGACCGTTAATTTCTTGTAATCCAGAAACCGCTCGAGTAAGGTTGGTAAATTCAGCAAGAATCGGGCAAACTGCTGGCAATAGCGGGCGAAGAAACCATCAATTACCGACCGACACCATCTTCCGTAACCTGCTCTATTACCACCGCGTGTGCGATATTCAAGTTGGCCAATGGCCACGATCTCATACCCGCCGCATGCGGCTGCGCTCTAGAGCAAGCATCAGGATGAGCCGCACGGAACCAAAGGAAGGCCGACACTGATGTTGCAGCCAGCGAATCCCGCCAACGACGCCAAATTTTCCCCAACGCCTTACACACCACCCAAAAACATAACCAATTCTATGGAGCAGGCCACGATTGGACGTTCCGTGGTTATCAAGGGCGATATCAGCGGTTCGGAATCGCTCTATATCGATGGACGAGTTGAAGGCACGATCAATTTCACTGACAGCCGCGTCACCATCGGGCGCAATGCCGTCATCGTGGCCAACGTCAGCGCCAAGGAAGTTGTAGTCATGGGAACGGTGACTGGCAACATCCATTGCGCCGATCGCTTGGACATCCGCAGCGAAGCGACTGTGACCGGTGACGTCGTAACCCCGCGCGTGAGTATCGAAGACGGGGCGCTGGTAAAAGGTTCGGTCGAAGTTCGTACAGAAAAACGGCAAGCCGCGCAGGCGCATAACGAAAAGCCTCAAGCGCAAGCCAAGCCCGTCGAACCGGTAAAGCCCGAGCCGCAGAAAGCGGCCGCAGCTAGCGCTTCGAGTTCGGCGACCCTCGCGCACGGCAGCAAAGTCATGTACAACGAATCGAACTAGTGTGGTGTCCCGCAAGTTCGAGTCATAAGTCCGCGCTGTCATCCTGAGCAAAGCGAAGGATCTATGTACTTTGCTCGCAGCGCCGACGCATTATTGTGCGTCGCGTCGAACAAACGTAGGGACTTACGCCGCGTATTTCTGGGACATGACACTAGCACGCCGTGCAAAAATCTCGGGCACCGGAGAATAATCTACCGTGCCCGAATCTTTTTGGAATTCCTCCGTTATTTCTTCTCGTCCTGCTTCAAATCAAGCGCCGCGGAGTTCATGCAATAGCGCAAGCCGGTTGGATTAGGACCGTCAGGGAAGACATGTCCCAAGTGCGCGTTGCAGTGGGCACAGCGTGCCTCGGTGCGCACCATGCCGTAGGTGTTGTCAGTCTCTTCCGCAATGGCGCCCTGATCGATGGGCTTCCAGAAGCTTGGCCAGCCAGTCCCTGATTCGAACTTAGTTTCCGAACTGAATAGCGGCTGACCGCAACATACGCAGGTATAAGTACCCGGATCCTTGGTCTTCCAATATTTTCCGGTAAAGGCTGGCTCGGTTCCCGCCTTACGGGCCACCTGATACTGCTCCGGCGACAGTTGCTTTTTCCAATCTTCTTCAGATTTCACAACTTTCTCTGGCATGGAATTTCCCTCGTAGATTCTCTTATTTGATTAAGTGAGATGCGGAAAAGTTACACTGACGGAAAAAACCAATTTCACGACAGAGTCACAGAGACACAGAGCTAGAAAAAAAACCTTTGGGAGTCTTCTCGTGAAGAGGTTCCTTGAAAGGAACCCCAAAGTGCTTGACTTCGCCTTTCTTTCGCTTAGAATGGCGGCATGGCGATAACACGAAGACAGCGTCAAGTCTACGATTTCATCTCCGACTTCGTGCAGAAGCAGGGTTACTCTCCATCGTTCGAGGAGATTGGGGAGGGGTTGGGATTGAGTTCGCTAGCGACAGTGCACAAGCACATTTCCAATCTCGAGAAAAAAGGCTTGCTTACCCGCGACTACAACCGTAGCCGATCGATAGATTTGCTGCCGCCGAAAGGCCGGTTGAAGCAGGCAATGTCGGTGAACACGACCATGGTGCTGCCGCTTCTGGGACGAATCGCCGCCGGTCAACCGATCGAAGCTGTGGAGAATCCGGAGACGATTTCGCTGGCTGATTTCGTGCGCTCGAAGGAAGTGTTCGTGCTCGAAGTGCGCGGTGATTCGATGCAGGATGAACACATTATGAGCGGCGATTATGTTTTGGTAGAGAAGGCAAAGACCGCGCATAACGGAGATATCGTAGTTGCGCTGGTGGAAGGAACCGACGCCACGCTGAAGCGCTTTTACCACGAGGGCGGCACCATCCGCCTGCAGCCGTCGAACGCCGCTATGAAGCCTATCATTGTCCCCGCCGCATCGGTACAGTTGCAGGGCAGGGTTATTGGGGTGTTGCGCAAGTATTGACCCATTCGTCCCAGCCTGGCGAGGAGCATCGCATGCCACGTCCTTCCGGTACGCCAGCTTTCGATTTTTCTCGGGAGATATTGCAAGCTTATGCGCTGAACGAGCGCATGAACCAGCTCGTACTGGAGCATCTCGATTCTCGCGCATGGCGAGCAAAGCGCCCCGGCGACAAAGGCCGTACCATCGCCGACATTTTCGCTCATGTTCACAACATTCGCCGCAAGTGGCTCAGACTCTCGGCCCGGCACCTCAAGCTGCCGGCGCCGCTTGACCGCAGCCGGTGTACGCCGAAGCAGGCGCAAGCGGCGCTCGCCGAGAGTGCCGGGCTCTGTTCACAGATGTTGGAAGAAGCTCTGAGCACTCCTCAAGGCCTCGTCACGAGTTTTCTGCGCGATGGCTGGGCCAGGCCATGGCCTCCGGGCGTTGCTATGTTCGCTTACATGATTACGCATGACGCTCATCACCGGGGACAAGTGTGCATGTTAGCCCATCAGCTTGGGTTCCTTCTGACGGGTCGGGGTGCTTACGGACTATGGGAGTGGGAAAAACTCGCGAAGGAGTGCGGATTCGAACTCCGTGCTCCTCGCAAAACAAAACGCCCGACTGAGGCCGGGCGCTCGAATGCTCGATCGAAGTGATGATCGAAATGACTCAGCCGATGTGCTTGTCGAGGGCTTTCTGAATGGTCTCTTTCGGAACGTAGCCTACGATTTGCTCCTTCACCTGACCGCCCTTAAACACGAGCAGGGTGGGGATGCCGCGTACGCCATAACGCATCGGCGTAGCGCTATTGTGGTCGACGTCCATCTTGCCGATCTTAACTCGGCCCTGGTAGTCCTTGGCCAACTCTTCGACGATGGGAGCGATAGCGCGGCAAGGCCCGCACCACGTCGCCCAGAAGTCTACGAGAACTGGAGTCTCTGATTTGAGAACATCCTGGTCGAAATTCGAATCCGTTACTTCAAGTATTCCATTGCCTGCCATTAAGGTCCTCCGCTTAACGTGCTTAAAACAAAACAGTATAAAAGCCCATCCGCCGATGGGCCTAATTAATCTTAACACTTCATTGGATGCAGGGAAGCCTTAGAAGTCGCAAGGAGTGCGGCCACGACGCAGGAGCTTCAAACGTTCCTACCAGCAAATTAAAAACGTCCTAAACTTTTCAGTCTAGGACGCCTCGGCAGCCCTCCCCCAGAACTGCCAAACCACGATTGGATAGTAGAATCGCACCCCTGCGGTGTAAATGTCACTTTGGTAATCCACATTTGTGGAAAGTAATGAGAAGATCGCTGTCCGAAGTAATGGGCTAGAGTAAAAGCGAATTTCGTAATCCGCTGTTTACAAAGCAGAACTTTCAGAACGAGTGCGGCCGCCTGCGGTTACTTGAATCGAGCACGGAACTTTGCACAGCAGTGATAGTTGAGCCAATGTGGGAGCGACTACTGTTTCTGCCAGGTTTGTCCTGCGTCGGACGTGATCCAGATCTCGCGGTTGGAACTAGTGAGCTTGCCATGCAGGCCATCATTAAATTCCACTCCAACGATGTCGCCAACAAAAGGCTGGCCATTGGCTATTGGGAGCATTTGTGTCCAATGCTGCCCGGCATCCGACGAGTGGAACAGCGCGCCAGCTTTGCCACCTACCCAGATATCCAAACCATTCGCCGCCAAGGCCCGAAGAATTAAATGGCTCGCGACTGGAACGGTTTGCCAGGTTCGGCCGGAATCAACTGAACGCTGCAAAACGCCATCCCAGCTTAAAGTCCAGCGTGGAGCAAGGCTTTCGGTCGCTAGATCATCGGGGAAGAATGTACCGCTCTCTGCATTCATGCCATTGTCGTTAGTGGTTGGCCCGCCGATTGCCTGTTCAGCGCCCTGTGGCCCTGAGTCTTTGGCTCTTCCCGGCACAACTTCAGAAAACGGGGAGGCAGTTCTGGCGTCCGCGATTTCAAATGGCGCCGCATCGGTCACTTTTTGGTTCCCCGAGGTCTTGCGGCTCGTACGTCGTTCAGCCGCCTGAACCGGTGCGGGATTCAAGTTTGGTGACTGCGAAGGGGCCGCATTATCAACGATTGCGTGGGTCGACATAGAGACCCGAATGGCTGAATGTTGTCCAGAATCGTGGGTCTGATGGATGGCGACTATGGCGCCAATTACAACGATACAAGCCGCGGCCGCTACCCAACGTACCGTCGGCCACGAGAGCCAGCCTGCATGCGCACGAGCGAGAGACACAACCTCAGCCACGTCAGGCTCAGCGATTGATAGAGCCACAATCTCCCGGCAGTTTACGCATTGCGATAGATGCTGCAAGATTTGAACCCGTTCGCGCTCGGCTAAGGACTGCTCCACGAAAGCATTCAGCAAATTCGGTTCAGGATGGTCTGCGAGCTTCGTATTCGCCTGTAACCGCTGCCTCACGATTTTGGGTATTTCTGTCATTTGCCGTTTATGGTCAGACTAACTACGACCCATCGCCTGCTGGAGTCTCTGCCTTCTTTTTAGTGAACGCTCGCCCGCCAGTTTCTTGCGCCAGCCGGCTGCGAATGTTTACCCGCAAGTCGCGCACATCCACCTCCAAGGCTTCCTGAGCCTGACGGCGGCTCATTCCCCGCCGTCCCAGCGAGGCCAAGATTTGCTTTCGCAACGACTTAGCCAGTTTATCCAGCTTTCGGCTTATGGTGGATTCGTGCACGCCCAAGGTGCGAGCAATGTCGGCCAGGGTGCGCTCATCCAGGAAATAGGAGGCCAGCACAAAGCGGTCTTCCGGAGCCAGGGCCGCCAGGACCTCATCGACTGCAGTCTCTACTCTGGGATCGGCCACAATCGCCGGTTCTGGTTCAGTTGTGGCGAACTGCGCCCCTTCTTCGGCTTCCTCGTCAAGGCTGACCAAGCGCCGCTGCCGCCGATAGCGGTTCACATGCTCCTGCGCCATGACGGTGCGCAGCCAACCTTCCAGGGAACCGCGTCCGGTGTAAGAGGCCAGCTTCGAGGCCCGTTGCCCATCGCGTGTTCGCGTGCCGTAAAGGTCGGCGTAGATGGAATCCGCTAATTCGCGCGCGGTCGAACTCTCTTTGGTAATGTATCCCGCGATTTCGTACAGCTTCTCGCGATAACGAGTGAGGAAAACCTCCCACGCATGCTCGTTTCCGATGGCACAAGCTCGAGCCAGCGCGAGTTCTTCGACACGCAAGGTGCCGTAGAAATCGCATATTTCGCTCTGCGTTGTGTCCGCAGGCAGGTATTTCCGCGCAATTTCCGCCAGAATGCTGTCGAATTGCGCTCGACTCAGCCCACAAACTTCACCTTTGCTCTTTACATAAATCTCAGACAGCAGAGAGTCCAAGCGCGCGGACGCTTCCCCCACGGATTGGCTCGCATCTCTGGGCATAATGGTCAGCTCTTTTGATGCTATCAACTATTGGACGCTGGCACAGAGAATTTTGCCGCAAGGTAAGAAGCTATTTACGCAGCACGACTCATTCTGTACAGACGTAGTCAGCTAGGTCCACTATGCGTATCACAAGCGCACCTTGTAAAGTTGAATGATGGCTGTTGATTCTAGAAATAGCAGTTGGCTGCTCAGACTTCACGCTGAGCTTGTGGTTTGTACTCGTTGTCCGCGGCTAGTGGAATATCGCGAAAAGATTGCTTGTGAGAAACGCCGGGCTTATCGGGATTGCGAGTATTGGGGCAAGCCGGTGCCGGGATTTGGTGATCCCGCAGCCCGGGTTTTAATTCTTGGCCTCGCTCCAGGGGCACACGGCTCTAATCGCACTGGCCGTCCGTTTACCGGAGACGCGTCTGGCAAATTCATGTTTCCGGTGCTGCATGAAACTGGTTTTGCCAATCAGCCGACCGCTACCGATCGCCAGGACGGACTGAAGCTTAAAGACCTCTACATCACCGCGGCGGTGCGGTGCGCTCCGCCCGACAATAAGCCGCTGCCACAAGAATTGACGAACTGCGCTTCCTATCTGGATCGAGAGCTGGACGGTCTCAGCAATGTGAAGGTAGTGGTCGCGCTGGGACGAATCGGGTTCGATGCCTACCTCAATTACGTCAAGCGGCGCGGCCAGCTGGGCAGCCGAAAAACCTACCTTTTTCAGCATGGGGCCAAGTACAAAATGGCGGATGGAAAGACATTACTGGCCTCTTACCATCCTTCCAACCAGAACACCCAAACGGGAAAACTGACGCGTCCTATGTTTATTGCCATCTTTAAAGAGGCGGCGAGAATTGCCGATGAGTAAGTCGAGGCGGCCGCCGCCAGGGCCGGAACGCGTACCCACCCCAACAGCAGGGGAAATACCAAAAACGGGTTACAATCTGGGGCGGCGGCCGCCGATATGCTGCAGCGCAGCACGAGCGAGGACGCTCGCGGCTACATTCCCACGAAGACTGGTTCAGGTTCTAGAACCACGCCCCAAATGTCCTGTACACGCTGTTGAATAGCGTCCTTGAAAGCCAGAATTTCTGATGCGGTTGCATTTCCACGATTCACAATTGCCAGCGCGTGCTTACGGGAAATACCTACGTGTCCGTGGCCGTATCCGCGGCTGAAACCGGAGTGCTCTACCAGCCACGCGGCTGACACTTTCTTTTGTGCGTCGAGGGCGGGATAGCTGGGAATCTGTAAATTCTTGGCGGAAGCCCGAGCTTTCAGAGCCTGGTATTGTTCTTCCGAGAGAATTGGATTCTTAAAGAACGATCCAGCGCTGCGGCAATCATCATCGCCGGGCGCGAGCAGCATCCCTTTTCCGCTTCTGATTTTTCGCACCGCATCGCGGACGTCGGCCAATGCCGGTTTCACGCTCCATCCCGCGAAATATCTTTTTAGATCTGCGTAAGCAATATACGCGTCTCCGCCGTGCCGCAAAGAATAGTTGACTTGTAAAATAACGTACCGCCTGCGCTCGGTGCTGTTAAAGAGGCTGGTGCGATAAGCGAAGCCACACTCTTCCTTGCTCAGTTCGTGCAATTGCCCATCCCTGAGATCAAGCGCCAGCACAGACTCAATCGTCTGCGAAACCTCCTGCCCGTAAGCGCCAACATTCTGCACCGGAGTGCCTCCGACACTGCCAGGAATGCCGCTCAAGCATTCAATGCCAGCGCAATTGTGGCCGACAACCAATGCTACAAATTTATCCCAGTCTTCGCCGGCGCCAGCTTCGAACACAACTTCATCACGCCCGTGCCTGTGATTAATTCCGGTAACGCCAATCTTTAACACCAGACCTGGCCAGCCTGCGTCAGAGATCACGACGTTGCTACCGCCTCCGAGAATGAACAGAGGAAGATTTCTGGATCGCGAGAACGCTACGGCGTCGGTTACTTCAGCAATGGCAGTTGCCTCTACGAAGAAGCGAGCCGGACCTCCGACTTTGAGGGTAGTCATTGGAGCCAGAGGAACATTTTCAGTAATTTCCATTCGCGGTTACTTCAAATATATATGAAGAAAAAAAACCGTTTGATGAGCCCTGCATTACGTTGGTCAGTGGCGCTTCTGACTCCCGATTCATAAGTTCTGTTACGCTATTAGAAACCTCTTAAGGAGAAGCAATGTATCCAGAGATTATGGTGATCCCGATGCGTGAAGAACTGACTCGCATTGGCGTTCAGGAACTTCGTACCGCCGGGGAAGTCGATCGTGCCATTGTTAATCAGCCGGGAACGACAATGGTGATTGTGAATTCTATTTGTGGCTGCGCGGCTGGACGTATGCGCCCCGCAGTTCGGCTTGCGCTGCAGAATTCAGTGCGCCCGGAGAAGATGTTTAGCGTGTTTGCCGGTCAGGATACGGAGGCCACCGAGCGCGCTAGAAGCTACTTCACCGGGTATCCGCCATCGTCTCCCTCGATCGCAATGTTGCGGGACGGCAAGCTGATTTACATGATGCAGCGAAGTGATATTGAACATCGCGAAGCTGCGGACATTGCTGCAGAGCTCAAGAAAACCTTTGATAAGTTTTGTGCGGTTCCCGCAGGTAAGTAGCTAACGTGATCGTTGGAAACTGCAGATCCCTCGCTTTGCTCGGGATGACAATTCTCTAAAAGTGTTTTTTCAGCCCGGCGAAGGTTTCTACCACTAACAAGCGGGATGGCGGCTTCGCCTCTGCTACCTCTTCGTGCTCGAGAATCCAGGTGCTACCATGCGGAACGAAGGCCGCGTTGATTCCGGCTGCCAGCGCGGGATTGATGTCTGACTTCGGGCTGTTTCCTACCATCCAAGTGGAATCGCTAGCCAGATCGTATTTTGAAATTATCGTTCGATATGTGCTGATATCTTTCTCCGCCACAATCTCGACCACGGAGAAATAATCCTTCAGCCCCGAGCGCTGAACTTTTCCGGACTGTTCCGTAATCGCGCCTTTAGTCAGCAGCATCAGGTGATGGCGTTCGGACAAGTATTGCAGCGTTTCCGGAACGCCATGCAAAATTTCGACTGGGTGTTCAGCTATGGTATGCGCGAATCCGCTGATAGTTTCGTGCAGCGCGGGGGTGATCAGCTCGACTGCCAGGCGCTCGAAAGTCTGCACCAGCGCGTGACTGAAACTGTGCAGACCGTAACCGTGACTTAAAATGCACTCGCGCTCGACATCGTTCAAAACCTCGCGCACCTGCTCGGGCGAATACTCATGATGATTCAAGAACGAAATAAAATTCGCAATGGCCCGCTCGAAGTAAATGTTATTTTCCCACAGCGTATCGTCGGCGTCGATGAGCAACGTCTGTCGATTCTTGGAATCAGAACTCTGAGTCATAACCCAAACATAGTACTGCTGTCATTGTTGATTCGCAGGAAGTGAAACGATTAAATGCAGAACGCTCTGCTAGAATACAACATTCATGACACTGTGCCCCTGCGTTGTATTTCTGTTTTTTTTCTTTTTTCTTCCATCTAACAGTTCTGCAGAGAAAGGACATAAGCCCATGACTGGGTCCGCCACTAAAGGGGCCGAGTCGGCTGCAATGCACGTCGTTCCTGACCTGGAGCAGCGGCTCGCCAAGTTTCGCCGGGTAGAAATGCCGTTTCACTCCACGGGTTCGACCCCTCGTGAAGTAAAGATGGTTGACAAATTAGTTGATGCGTCGAGTTATCTCGAACAGATCTACTGGCGGCAGATGGATCCCGATGGGCTGACGTTGTACGAATCACTGGCCAGCAGCCAGAATTCGCAGGATGAAATGCTGCGGCGTTACCTGTGGATCAACGCTTCACGATTCGATCTACTCGACGACAACCAACCATTCGTTGGTACATCTCCGATACCGCCGGGACGAGGTTTCTATCCGCAGAATCTGACTCGCGAGCAGATCGATACGTTCGTGAAAGCCCATCCGGAAAAGAAAGACGAAATTTACAGCTCCTTCACTCTGGTGCGTTGGCACAACGATCAGCTTGAGGGGCTTCCATATCATATTGCCTACCGTTCGTTTCTCGAACCTGCGGCGAAAGATTTACGCGAGGCGGCCAAGCTGAGCGAGGATCCTGCCTTTGCCAATTTCCTGCGGCTGCGGGCCGACGCGCTTCTTACTGACGAATACTTCGAGAGCAACCTGGCTTGGCTTGATTTGAAAAATCCGAAGTTCGACGTAATTTTCGCGCCTGATGAAACTTATGACGACGGTCTTCTAGGTGTGAAGGCAACTTACGGCGCGGCGGTGATGATTCGTAATGCGGAAGAGAGCCGCAAGCTGGAAATGTTTCAGAAATTCGTCGGCGATATTCAGGATGCTTTGCCGCTCGCGGCGGAGGATCGGCCTTCTAAGCATGGCTTGGAGACTCCCATGGAGGTTATGGATACTCCATTCCGCGCGGGCGATCTGAATCATGGATATCAGGCCGTTGCCGATAATCTTCCTAACGATCCGCGTGTGCATGAACAGAAGGGGAGCAAGAAACTTTTCTTCAAGAACTTTATGGATGCGCGGGTGCATTACGTGATCCTGCCTGTGGCACAGCATTTGATGTTGCCTGCACAGGCGGCCAAGGCGTCGGGCGAGGGGTATCTAGTAGCAACGATTTTGCATGAGATGGCGCATGGGCTGGGTCCGAGTTTCGCGCGATCTGCGGCGGGCAAAGTTGGCATCCGAGAATCCATTGGGCCGACATTCAGCGGTTTGGAGGAAGCGAAAGCCGACGTAGTCGGAATGTTTGGCATGAAGTGGCTGGTTGTCCACAATATTCTGAACAAAAATAACCTTGAAGAATATTACGCGTCGTATGTGGCTGGAATTTTTCGCACGGTGCGTTTTGGTATCGCCGAAGCGCACGGTCAGGCGGAAATGATGGAGTTTAATTACCTGTCGGAGCGGGGTGCCATTAAGCGAGCGTCGTCGGGGCGCTATGAAATCGACTATGGACGCATGTCAGCTGCGATCAGCGATCTTGCGAAGGAGTTGTTGGAAATCGAAGCAACGGGAGACCGCGCTCGAGCGGAAAACTGGTTCAAGAAATATGAACTGATGCCGGATGAGCTGCAAGCTTCGTTAAAGTCGGCGGCGAGCGTGCCCGTGGACATTGATCCAGTATTTTCGTTTAAAAATGGCTTCTAGCTCCTAGCTGAGAACAGCAGCCTCGCGTGGGATTTTTTAGCTACCAGCTAGCAGCTTCTTTGGGAGAGGAAATGGTAGAAAACGACTGGCCCCGGATTGCCGTCGTCGGTGCGGGTGCCGTGGGATGTTACTTCGGTGGCATGCTGGCACGGGCGGGTGCTCCGGTTACGCTTATCGGCCGCGCAGCACACGTAGAAGCGATAAATCGCCACGGCCTTTTTATCGACAGCATTCATTTTAAAGAAACGGTTTCGGTGGCGGCCTCTACCGAACTCACCGCAGTTCGTGACGCGGATATTGTTCTCTTCACAGTGAAGACGGTAGACACGGAAAGCGTAGCAAAATTGCTGGCTCCCTACCTCGCGCCGGATACGATCATGGTCTCTCTACAAAACGGAGTCGACAACGTCGAGCGAATCGATTTTGCGGCCGGAATTCAAGCGATCCCTGCCGTAGTCTACATCGCCGCGGAGATGGTGGGACCGGGGCGAGTCAAGCATTCAGGGCGTGGCGACCTCATCATCGGAGATCCGTCGCCAAACCACGATGCAAGTCAATCGGATCTTGCCAAAATCGCAACCACGTTCATGCGGGCCGACGTACCCTGTCGTGTTTCCGAGAACATTACGGCTGAGTTATGGGAAAAGCTGATCATGAATTGCGCCTACAACGCGCTATCGGCGCTCTCGCGCGCAAAGTATGGACGCATTGCGCGAGACCCCGGCACCATTGAGGTGATGAAGCGCGTGGTCAGTGAAGCTGTAGCAGTGGGCAGCGCGGCTGGAGTTAAACTCTCCGTGGATAAGATGTTCGCCGCCGTGCTGAAGCTTGGCAGCGAAGCAATACCCGAAGCAATTTCTTCCACCGCGCAGGATATTGCGCGCGGAAAGCCGACCGAAATTGATTCGCTGAACGGCTTCCTGGTTCGCCGAGGCGCCGAGTTGATCGTGCCCATGCCCATCAATGAAACACTTTATAGTCTGGTAAAGCTGCTGGAACAAGCCCCTTCCGCACGATAGAGGCTGTCACAGGCGGGATCGCCTCATCAGCAATCTAGAAAGGCCGCATCGCTGCGGCCCGTATTCGTGCCCTCTATTTGTTGGACGATCCACTCTTTAACTCAATGACGATCACATCAAAAGGTGCATCGCCGGTATTTTCAGGGTCGTGAGTCTGGGCGGGTGTATACAGGGCCTGCCCTGGCTTACTAACCGCTTCTTCAGTCTTGCCATCGGGATAGGTAAACCTGATTTTGCCATCGCTGAGCATTACAGCGACGGAATTAGGGTGGCTGTGCATGACCGATTTCTCGTGCGGTCCGTAGTGAGCGTGAAGAATACGCACCTGATCGTTTTCCAACTCCACTTTGTAGTGTTTAGGATCAACTTTTACGGCATCCTGCCCGAACGCAACAGCTGTGAAGCAAAAACACAACATTACACAGCAAACCACGAAACGTGGTTTCATACGCCTCCTTTTTAGATTCTGGATTGAAAACAACGCAGTGTATGCCGCGTCGATGAGTGCCGTCAAACCGCTAGCAGAATTACTCCGTGTGAAAGTAACCAGCTACGCGGCGAATTCCACTCTGGATTCCTGGGGAATGATTCCTGCCTTGTGACCCATGTCGAGCAGACGTCGCACCGCTTCGCGGCCATCGGGGCCATAGTCAAGGGTGCGTTCGTTGACGTACATGCCGAC
>Ga0073928_10004266_pt1 | contig 21376 bp, 16 predicted proteins | sample PaiPotPPA55metaG_FD_76969 | JGI IMG/M metagenome (GOLD analysis project Ga0073928, IMG submission 76969) | Iron sulfur acid spring bacterial and archeal communities from Banff, Canada, to study Microbial Dark Matter (Phase II) - Paint Pots PPA... ...
CGGCCCAGAACATGAATCCCAACATTCCCGGCGTGCTGCCGGCGCCAGCCGGGGCAACGGTTTCTACATAGGTTCCGGTCGAGTTTTCCAGCGAGTTGCTGAACGTTGTGCACTCCGGCGCGGGATTCTTCCCGGTAACAATGTACAAGCTGCCAGTCATTTTCGCTGGCGCCAGTGGCGGCACTGGCGGCGTGATGCGCGGATACCCGCTGATGTGCTGCTGCCAATTCGATTCCGCGCTGGACGCGCTGTTCGGCTGCCTGTTGGGCACCATCGCGTTCGCGTAGTCCAGAACCGGTGTGCTGGTGTTCAGCCAATCGGTCGTCGCCTTTGCGGCCAGGGGCACCAGATATTGATCGCCGGCGGCCAAATCGATGGTCAGCCGCGCCGCAGGATTGGCTCCAGTGCCGTCATATGGAAGAATCGCGCGGTACGCATTGATGAAGGATTGCAGTGCGGTAAGATTCGGACTGGTATTGTTCTCGTAATCGATTTCAATTCCCACCCCGAGCCGTTTCGCCAGATTCGCCGCGTTGGTTCCCAGTTGAGCTCCGTTCGTGCTCAGTGCCGTGTCCCAATCGCTGGTGTAGGTAATGCCGCCGATCGACAGCATCACGCGAATGTTGTGGCTGGTGAAGTAACTCACGACTGCCGAGTTCATTCCGATTGGCGCGCCGTTCACGGTTTGCGAATCGTTGGTCTGATTCAGCAACTTCAGCGGGTTCACAAAGCTCAGCACCACCAGGTTCACCGATGGCGTACCGTCGCCGCGGTCGATCATCCAGTGATTCGCAGTGTCGAAATTGGTCATCTCTCGTACCGTGGCCCAAGTGCAGAAATCATTTCCGCAGTGCCACGCCCCGTAAATTTCCATCTGCGTAGCTCGTGCGACCGTGCCTGAAAATAACAGACATATCCATATCACCGCTGGCAACCAGAGCTTTCTGAGCATCGAGGCCTCCATCCCGCTGACTTGCTAGGCTTGGGCTCCGTCTCTATATTCTCTATGGGTGCGTTGTCAATCACGTAAATTACTGAGGGCGTACGAACTGTCTGGCCCCGAATTTTCGTCATTCCGGAACGGAGCGAAGCGCAGTGAGGAATCTCTCTTCGGGTTTCTCCTTCGGGTAGTGCCATCCCGGTTGTGCGTCTCAACTTGCGCGCCCTCCTTTGCTCTAAAACCAGCGACCGAGCCTCTGTTAAACTCTCCTCATGTCCGACGCTCCGCGTACCGCGTGGTTAGCGAATATTCGCCTCCATCCCATTAAAGGGCTCGATCCTGTCAGCGTTCCTGAAGCGCGTATCGGCCCAAATGGCGGCCTGGAGCTGGATCGTGTGTGGGCGCTCTATTCGATGGATGGAGGGTGGATCAATGGCAAGCGCACCGCTACGATTCATCACATTCGTGCCGAATATGACCCGCTGGTCTCGATGGTTACGCTCTCGATTTCTGCCGATTGGGAAAAATCCAACGGTTTGAAGCCTGCACGATTCGCGTTTCCCGCGGACTATGAACGCGCCGCAGCGTGGTTCTCAGAATATTTTGAGCAGCCAGTGGTGCTGCGTCACATACCGGAAGGCGTTCCCGATGACGGCCTGGCCACCGGACCGACAATTGTCTCGACCGCCTCGTTGCAGATGGTGCGCGAACTTTTTCTCGGCCTCGAATTGAACGAAGTGCGCGAACGTTTCCGCACCACGCTGGAAATCGACGGCGTGCCCGCGTTCTGGGAAGACCAGCTCTTCGGCGAACACGAAAATTATCCGGCGCGCTTCGAAATCGGCGAAGTAGCCTTCGAGGGCAGCAATCCCTGCGCGCGCTGTCCCGTGCCGCCGCGCAATCCCCGCACCGGCGAAGACCTGATCGGCTTCCAGAAAAAGTTCAGCGAAATGCGCCGCACTTCTCTGCCGCCATCATCGCCCGCCGCCCGCTTCGATCATTTTTATCGCCTGGCCACCAACACCCGCGTCCCCTCAACCGAGCAAGGCAAACTCCTACGCGTCGGCGACGCGCTACAACTCCTTTGACAGTGTCACGAAACGGCATGGTCTTCCGCAAGCAAACGTTTTATATGTGAGACGCGTATCTTTTGAGGAGCGGCGCTTATGGCCGATGGCAAACCCGAGTTGCCTGCTCCGCCGCTGGGTACTTGGAGTGTCACTTTCACTGCCCTCCACCGCGCCGATCCGCGGCGCAAATCTCGCGCAAGGCGCTCTCCGGCACATCACGCCGGAAGCAGGGAGCGCTGTGACCACTGCGCGCGGATTTGCGCCGCTTTTTCCAATCCCCCGGGAATCCCACCGCGGCCCGGCGCCGAGCATCGCCCGCGCATGCTTTTCATCCCCGCAACGCCCGCATCCAAACCTAGCCATCTCCGCACAGCCGCCGGCATAACTTCCGACTTCTGTCATGGCTACCTGCTATATGTCATAAGCAACGATAATATTGTATGAATAAATAAAACGAGAGGATTGGGATTATCGTGAAGTCCTGTATTAAATCAGAATCAGCGAGCTGCGGGAGCTTTTGGCAGAATGTCTTTTTCGAGCATTTGCTCTTTGCGGTATACCAGCGAATTTATGTCGTATGGAGCGAGTTCAAATCCGTGACCGTGCGTGATGGCATCTGTCGGGCAGGCTTCCACGCAATAACCGCAAAAAATGCAGCGTGAATAATCAATATTGTAAACAGAAGCGTAGCGTTCGCCGGCGGAGATACGGTTGACATCGGTATTTTCCGCCGCTTCGATATAAATGCAGTTCGCAGGGCAAGCCGCGGCGCACAGAAAGCATCCCACGCACTTTTCCAGGCCATTTTCGTCGCGATGCAGGACGTGAATTCCGCGGTAACGCGGCTGAAAGTTCACCGGCTCTTCCGGATAGCTTTCGGTGGCGGATTTCCGGAACATTGTCCGGAACGTCACGCTGAATCCGTTGAACATGGTCCTGAAAACTTCGAACACTTCGCGAATCGGGGAAGCCATAGCAGAAGTTTATCAAACGTACAGCAGCGGAGCAAACCCGCGGCGATCAGGCTGTTTGTATGCGTCGCCCAGTAAGAGCTTGGGCAATTTGTTTCCCGTGAAAGCGGCCGTTTTCGATGAAAATCTCGCTGGTGTGTCTTCCACCGATCACTACTCCGGCCAGATATACGCCCGGAACATTGCTTTCGTGCGTCTCTGTATCCATGTCCGGTCTTTTTGTGACCGGGTCCAGCTTCACTCCTAGACTCTCGATAAACTCAAAATCCGGGTGGTAACCAGTTAAAAGGAAGACCTGTTTCGCCGGAAGCCGCTTCTTCCCTTTCGCGTTCTCGATAACTACCGCTTCGCAAGTAATTTCCTTCACGGTAGAGTTGAAGTGCATCGGAATCTGCCCAGCTTTCACGCGATTCTCTATGTCTGGCCTGACCCAGTATTTAATGGTTGAGCCGAGTTCCGCATCGCGATGCACCATCGTCACGCGAGCACCGTTGCGCCACAAATCGAGAGCAGCCTCCGCCGCTGAATTCTTTCCTCCAACCACAACCACGTCCTGATTCCAAAAAGCGTGCGGCTCCGTGTAGTAATGAGAAACGTGCGGAAGATTTTCGCCGGGTACGGCAAGCTCATTCGGCAAATCGTAATAGCCCGTCGCTACGGCAATTTTTGCGCCGTGATACGCCGCCGTTGATCCATTCTCCGCCGTCGTGGACACCACAAAATTTCCGTCACTTCCTTCGAGCTTGGTTACTTGCTCGTACAGCCGCAACTCCAGCGCAAAGTGCTCAGCAGCCTTACGGTAGTATTTTAGCGCCTCCATGCGCGTCGGCTTTTCCGCCGCACACACCAGCGGCAAATCTCCGATCTCAAGCAATTCAGGCGTCGTGAAGAACACCATGTTCACCGGATAGTGGTAAATGGAATTGCAGATCGCAGCCTTGTCGATCACTAACGCCGTCAACCCAGCGCGAACTGCCTCAATTGCGCACGCCAGGCCGGTTGGACCCGCTCCAATGCAGATGAGGTCATATTTTTTCATAGAATTTTAGTTTGCCGACGGAACCCCAGAAATGCAAATCGGGCGCCAAGCGAAAGCCCGGTGCCCGATTGTACTGCGGCCATTTTATTCCCTGAAATTGCTCAAGCCGCGGTGGAGTCCGCTTCCGAGGATTGCGATGCGGTCCCTTCCAGCTGCGACAAAATCTCGCGCAAAGTCGAAATTAACTCGTCGCGCGAAACGTGGCTCTTTTTGAATTGAATGCGAAATTTGAATGCGTCATTCTGCGGTTCGAAATGAAAAATAAACGGTTGCGGCCTCTGTGGACCGGTCTGCTCTTCCCGCCGTTCGCGCCGCGCCTCGTCACGCGTCAAACCGCCTTGCAGGATGCGCTGAAACATTTCGCTCATTTTCTTTTCGGTTGGTTGCCGGGCGATCTGCAGCAGCAGTGACTTGGATGTCACGCCATTTTCGACGCACTTCTTGCGCAACACTTCCGGAATATTCCGCAACGACAGCGTTTCCGTTACCGATGAGCGCGCCCGGCCGATCTTTTTGGCCATGTCCTCGTGCGTGTATTCGAATTGCGTCGCCAGCCGGTGCAGGCCCTCAGCTTCTTCGAACGCGGTCAGATCCTTGCGCTGAATATTTTCGATCAGCGCGATTTCCAGCGTTTCCGCATCATCGACGGACTTTTCGATGCACGGCACTTCGCGCAATCCGGCCGCGCGCGCCGCGTGATACCTCCGCTCGCCGGAAATAATATAGAAGCAGCCTTCGCTGGAGATAAAACGGACCAACAATGGCTCCAGCACGCCCTTTTCGCGCACCGATTCCGTAAGCTCGCGCAAATCGCCCAGCGCTTTTCGCGGCTGCTCGGGATTCGGGCGGATTTCGTCCACACGAATCATGCGGCCCACTGCGGCGCCGCTATAGCTTGTCAGTTGATCGATGTAGTGCGCGTCATGCCGCATCTTCAGCGTGACGGGCAACCCGGCTTTCTTCAACACGTTGGATGACCTCCACCGCAAGTTTCTTGTATTCGATCGCGCCGGGTGATTTCGGCGCAAACGTCAAAATCGTTTCCTTGTAAGCCGGACTTTCTTCCAGCCGCACATTTTTGCTGATCTTTGTCTTGAACAACACTTCGCCGAAAACCGTACGGATTTGCCCGTGCGTATCGCGCGAAATATTTGTGCGCTTATCAAACAGCGTGATCACCACGCCTAGAACTTTCAATCCAGGATTCGGCCGCGCGCGGATCCGTTCGTACGTCTCAAGCAGATCGTCGGTCCCTTCGATCGCAAAATAAGCCGCCTGAATCGGCACCAGCAAATGGGTCGAACCAACCAGAGCATTCACGGTCAAAATTCCCAGCGACGGCGGCGTGTCCAGTACGATGTAATCAAAATCTTTCAGTACCGGAGCAAGTGCGTCCTTCAATCGGTACGGCGCGTCGAATTGTCCCGCCAGCACTTGTTCCAGCTTCGCCAGCGCCAAACGCCCTGGACCCACAAAAAGATTTGGGTCCTTGGTAGGTTTAATAATGTTGGCCATCGGCATACGCGATTCGCTTAGCACGTCAAACATCGACGCCGAAATTTCGCCTGAAGCGAAAAATGCAATCGTGGAATTGGCCTGTGGATCGAGATCGATGAGGAGTGTTCGTTTGCCGCGGTTTGCGATAGCTGCCGAGAGATTGATCGCCGTAGTAGTTTTTCCGACTCCGCCCTTTTGGTTGGCAATCGTGATGATGGCGGTCATTCCAATGCGCCTCCGTTCGCGCGGGACGCAATTTCTTTTGCGTTCCGGCAACCGGCTTCCCAGATGTAGGTGCCGTCCGTGATAAGCCCCCAATAGATAGGCTAACAATACGTTCGTAACCGATTGAAGCGCAAGGAAAAAGTGGAATTTCAGGAGGCTGGCAGTGGAAAACTCGCAGAAGGAGTTACACCCCTGTGAAAGCGAAGGTAAGGATCGGCAGCACAAATTCCGGCTTGGCTCTTTAGAAATCCAAGCCCCAGTAATCGTCTGGTGGGTTCACAAGCTCCAGGCCCAGCTCCCAGCCTGAGCGCCCTTCATGCCCGCGCCAAATCAGAATCGCCTTTGCGACATTCTTGTTCACCAAATTAACCAGATCCAATTTCTGGCCAACCGCAAATCCCTGCGGCACCACCGCCAGGCATCCATTGGGGCTAACGTCGATCGTCCAGCCTTCGGCAGTATGCCGAGCACGAGCTTCTTCCCACTCTACGGCCACCGGCACGCGAGAGTTTACGCGCTTTCCAGCCCGCAACTGCTTCATTCTTAAGTCGAAACTCTGTTCGCTTCCACTTGACACACGTTTCTCCTCTAAATGCACGCATTTCCTGCTTCGGAAACGATTCGATTCTTCTGCCAAGCTTTGCACTCAGCGTAAGCGAGCGAACCCAAGCGGTCAATCCATCGGCGGTTTACACGCGGTGAGTCAGTTACCCCTGGCCTTGTTTATCTTAACGCCGACCTGAGGTAGCTCAACATTCGGTAGCCAGCGATGTAGCTGAAAGGCAGCAACTCCAGCGAATAGTGACCACACGGCAGCTCCAGGGTTCGCGGGTTGGCTCCATGTTCGTGCAGCGCGTCCACCATGTTCTCGGTCAGCTCCGGCAAAAAGGTGGGATCGTATCTGCCGTACACCATGAATGTATTTCGCTTTGCTCCCATGCCCAGCTCGACGTACGGCATTGGGCTAACCGGTGCCCAGTATGCGCGTAATTCGTCCACGGTCACGTGCTCGCGCAGGCTCTCCCACACGTGATTCGTGGTCATGCCACCGCTCACCACATCCGCAAAATAGGTCGAAACGTGGAAAAATCCACCTGCGTGTACGCCCGGGTCATGCATCATCGTAATGTATCCGACGGAAGAGCCGATGCTAGTGCCCAAAATTCCGATGCGTGTATATCCCTGCTCCTCCAGCCAACGCAAACACCGCCTCGCATCCTGCACCGCCTGCTGATTCGCTTGCAGGGTCAATCCGATATTTGAACCGACCAGTTGGTCCGCGCGCTCATAGCCCTTGGCCATGCGGCGGTCGTGGTATGGCAAGCTCATCTTGAGAGCAGAAATTCCCAGCCGCTCGAGCCATTCGCACAAGCCACGCTGGCCGTTCCACTTTGCGTTCCAGTTAGGAAGCACCAGCACCGCTGCGCGTTTTTCCCTCGCTGGAAACAGCTGTGCGTGTACCGTATTATTTTCTGGCCAGGGAGACTCGATCGACGAACGAAACGTCAATACGTTGTCCGAATCGAGCTGGTAGTCCGTAGCCGGGCCGGTTTCGTACCAATCCTTACTGTTTTCTAATGCTCGCCGCGCATATTCCGCCAAAAATCTCCGGGGATCGGGTTCTTCTGCGTTCCCCCCAACCAGCTCCGTACCCCATGAAAAAGGGCGCACCCGCCGGTTATCGTCGGTCGTCCAGCGCCGGTGCTCGTAGCGGCGAATTCTCTGTTCGAACCAGTTCATAGCGCTCTCTATTCACTATAGCCGAGCCTTTCGAACCAACAAAATCGCGCCTCCTCGTTAGGAATCGGACACCGCTTACCCCCGTTCTAATTGAGGCCGCTTCACTCCTATGTCACAGTAAACGTGTGATCATCGCGGCATTTTTCCTCTTCGGCTTGTTGATCGGCAGCTTTTTGAACGTCTGCATTACGCGGATCCCCGCGGGTGTCTCGATCGTGTCGCCTGGATCGCGTTGTCCCGAGTGCGGCTCCGCCATCAAAGCCTACGACAATGTTCCGGTACTCAGCTGGCTTCTGCTGCGCGGTAAATGCCGCAATTGCCACACGCCGATTTCCGCGATGTACCCAACCATTGAATTTGTGACGGCGCTCCTCTTTGTAGCTTGCTACCTGAGTTTTGGCCTCTCCCTCGCCACACTTAAATGGCTTTTTTTCAGCAGTATTCTGGTGGTTCTGATTGTTACCGACTATCGCGAACGTATTCTCCCTGACCTCGTTAACTGGGTTGGAGTCGGCCTGGGTATCGCATTTGCCGTCCGCGTGCCACCTGCGGACGGAATCGCTCGTATGCTTCTTGGTCGCCATTTCGGCACAACGCTGCCACGCTGGACTCCAGGAGTTCTCGACGCCATTCTCGGCGCCATCCTCTGTGGCGGGCTACTTTGGGCCGCAGCGATTTTCTACAGATTGGTTCGCGGTCGCGAAGGCATGGGCTTTGGCGACGTCAAGATGATGTTCATGGTCGGTACTTTCCTCGGTGTGCGCGGAGCTTTCCTGACCATACTCCTGGGAACTTTACTTGGAACGGTCATCGGCATCGGAGTCATTCTGGTTCTTTTCGCTTCGGGCTGGAAGAGCTCCCTGGCCAAGCGCGCAAGCAAGATGGGCTTGGGCGGAGTGGGTGGTTTGCGTTGGGCAATCGCCAGCCGATACCAGCTTCCTCTGGGCACTTTTCTCGGTATCGCCGCATTCTTGATCATGTTTTTTGGGCCGTGGACCAGCTCGCGTTGGTCGCTGTATCCAGCTGGCTAAAAATTGCCGATGCCATCGCACCTCCTCACCTTTGTTTCCCTTCCCCAGCAAAGCGGAGTTCCCTTTCCGTGGCTGTTCTTTGTTATGACCGTCCTGATCCTCGTCGGCAGTTTGGGTCTCGCCATTTTTCTGCTCCGCCGTACTCTCGGCCGTTCGAGCGGAACCGAGCTTGCCGACCATGACCCCGTTCCGCGGGCAGAAAACGTGCCGGCATTCATGACCGCCTCAATGCAAGCCGTCATTTTGCGCCTTCGCGAACAGGAAAAAGAACTCGAACGGCTTCACAAAGCCGAACGCGAGCGCGCCGAAAACACCGCCCGTTTAAGCGAAGAAGTCACCCGAAATATGCCTGCCGGGTTGATTGTGATCGGCGCGAATGGCTTGATTTCGGGCACCAACCCCGCTGCAGAGCAGGCGTTGGGCATTAAAGGATTGGTCTTTCGCCGCTATAGTGAAGCGCTTGGCGAATCGAGCACTCTCACTGGCTTGATTCAGCGGTGTCTCGCCGAAGGAAAGATCTTCCGCCGCGAACAAGCAGCGCACGTCGCTCCAGACGGCACCCATCGCCAACTCGGCGTCACCATCTCCCCAATCCGGCGCGGTGAACAGAAAGCTACTGGAGCTATTTGCCTGCTCAGCGATCTCACCGAACTGGCATCGCTGCAAAAGCAGATGCAACTCCGCGAAAATCTTGCAGCTCTCGGTGAACTCTCCGCGGGCATTGCACACGAATTCAAAAACGCTCTGGCCACCATTTCCGGCTACGCGCAAATGATTCAATCCGAACCAAACGCCGCCGACACTCCCGAAAATGCCGAAAAAATTCTCGATCAGACTCGCAGCATCACTCACGTAGTTACCGAATTCCTGCGTTACGCCCGCCCGCTGGAAATTTCCGAGGAACCTGTTGCCCTCCGCTCGCTCCTCGAGCGCATCGCCTGCGAACTTAAGGAGCTTCAGCCACTGGTGCAAATCACCATCGACGGCGACTTCGCCGAGATTGCCGGTGACCAGGGCCTGCTTCGCCAGGCGTTTCTAAACCTCGCACGCAATGCGGCCGAAGCCGCCGCCAACCACGCTGCCAAGCCATCTGTCATCCTGCGCGGCGAAACTGCGGGTTCCGCCGACGAGAATTTTCAACGTCTTCGCATCCTCGATAACGGCTCGGGCATTCCCATCGACGTCCTGCCCAAACTCTTTCGGCCGTTCTTCACCACAAAAGTAAATGGCACCGGCCTGGGGCTGGCCGTTGTACAGAAGATTCTGCTCCAGCATGGCGGCCACGTTGAGGCGCAGAACCGTCCCGAGGGCGGCGCGGAGTTTATCGTTACGCTACCCGCGACCCGTACGATTTCAGAGGCTGTAGAATCAAAAGAGGTCACCATCTAACGTAATTGGGACGCCGGTTGCGCCCCGGAGGTAGTACCGTGCGCACTATCAAATCTTTTGCAGCATGTCTCTTCGTACTCGGCTTATCTTTCACTCCTTCTGTCGCGCTTGCCCAACAGGACCAGTCGAGCACTGGCGATCCCGTCGCCGACGCCGCTCGCAAAGCTCGTGAGCAGAAAAAAACAGCGCCTAAACCCAAAAAAGTTTTCACCGATGATGATGTCGCGCCCAAGCAGGCCGACGATATCCCTGCTCCCTCCAATGTTTCGCCAAATCCCGATAAGTCCGACAATGGCGTCACACAAGGCACAACGTCGGTCTCCAAAAACGGTGAGGCAGAGAAAAAGGAAGATCCCAACTCGGAATCCGCCTGGCGCAAACGCTTTGCGGCTCAGAGAAGGAAAATTGCCGATGCCGAAGAAGCCCTCGGCGTCCTGCAACGCGAAGCGGAAAAAGCCGACCTGCAGTATTACTCTGACCCACAGAAGGCCATGAACGAACAGTTTACACGCCAGGAAATTAACGAGAAGAACGATAAAATTGCCGCGAAGAAAAAAGAAATTGCCGACCTTAAGCAGCAACTCAGCGACATGGAAGACCAGCTTCACAGCGTCGGGGGTGACCCTGGCTGGGCGCGCTAGCCACACGCTCGCTACCGTTTGAAGTTCATCTCAATCGACTCTTATGTTTTGGTCGCGTGCTGCGGAGATCTTTCGAAACCGATGGAACCTTTACTTCTTGTTGAAGACAAGACCGAACTCCGCGCCATGTTACGCAAGGCGCTGGAGCGCAATGGTTTTCGCGTGGAGGAAGCAGCGGATGGCTCCTCCGCGATTCAGAAAATCCGCGCAAAACGCTACCAGATGGTGGTCACCGATTTAAAAATGCCCGGCGCATCCGGCCTCGACGTGCTGCGCGAATCCAAGCAAGCCGACTCCACGATCCCCGTCATTCTGCTCACCGCATTCGGCTCCGTCGAAGAAGCGGTCTCCGCCATGAAGGAAGGCGCATTTGACTTTATCCAAAAGCCTGTTGACCTCGATCATCTAAAACTTCTCGTCGAACGTGCCACGCGCCAGCAGGAATTGTTGCGCGAAAATCTAATCTTGCGCGAGGAATTTTCTGCCCGTTACGGCTTTCCGCGCATCGTGGGCGAATCCGACGTCATGAAAGCTGTCAGCCATCAACTGCAACGCGTTGCGCCTACTGAGGCCACCGTGCTGCTCCTCGGCGAAAGCGGCACCGGCAAGGAGCTCTTCGCACGCGCCGTTCACCATCTGTCCAATCGCCGCGAACAACCTTTCATCGCGCTGAACTGCGCGGCCATTCCCGAAGGTCTCGTCGAAAACGAACTTTTTGGCCACGAACGCGGCGCGTTCACCGGAGCCGGCAATCGCAAAGCCGGCAAAATCGAAATGGCCCAGCGCGGCACCCTGTTCCTCGATGAAATCGGCGAACTCCCTCTGGCCAGCCAGGCTAAGCTTCTTCGCGTCCTGGAAGAACGCTGCTTCGAACGCGTTGGCGGCACGCAATCCATCGAAGTTGACGTCCGTATCATCGTCGCCACCAATCGCGATCTCGCCGTCCGCATCCGCGAAAAACTCTTTCGCGAAGATCTGTACTTCCGCATCTCGGCCGTTCCGCTCACCATTCCTCCGCTACGTGACCGCGGCGACGATCTGATTTTGCTGGCCGCGCATTTCCTGGAAAAATTTGGCCGCGAATTCAGCAAAGGCCAGCTTACTCTTAACGACAGCGCCCGTCGTAAGCTTCGTGCTTACCCCTGGCCCGGTAACGTGCGCGAACTGCAGAACGCTCTGGAGCGCTCCGCCATCCTTACCGATGGCCCGGAAATTGCGCCAGAACTATTGCCGTCCGTCGCCGCTCCCGTTCGAACCGAGAGCGCTCCGCCCAATCTCGTACCCGATTCATTTTCCTGGGAAGGCAGCCTCGACGACGTCACCAATCGCGCACAACTGCACGTCGAACGCATCCTGCTCGAAAACGCTCTTCGCGAATGTCGTTGGAATAAAACTCGCGCCGCCGAAAAATTGGGCATTGCACCCAAAACCCTGCTAACCAAAATGCGCGCCACCGGCCTAGAGAATTAAAAATTCTTCTCGCCAGTCTCTTGCTTATGTAGCGGCGGATTCATCCCGCCGTGTTTCTTTTTCCGTCTTTCTTTTTCCGTCTTTCTTTTCCGCCGTTACTCTTCTGGTCTTCTTTTATTCCAGAGATTTTCTGCTTGGTCTTTCGCTCTTTCACGACCGCTAAACACCACTCTTCCGACCCGTATGCAACGCCACCGTCCCACCAGTCCAAACCCGCGCCTCAACACCGACGTACCCACTTGCCAAAATCAACTCCCTGAACTGCTGCGGCTGGAAAAACCGCGCCACCGACTTCGGCAAATAGGTATAAGCCGCTTTATCCCCAGAAATTAATCCGCCAATGCGCGGCAGCACCGCCCGAAAATACCAGCGGTACAAATTCCCAAACCACCCAGGCTTCGGCTCCGTAAACTCCAGAATCGCAATCGTCCCGCTAGTCTTCAGCACGCGCCGAATCTCCAACAATCCCGCCTCATAATTGGCCAGATTCCGAAATCCAAACGCCGTCGTGACTAAATCAAACGATCCATCCGCGAACGGCAGCCGCAACGCATCACTTTCCACAAACGGAATCGACCACGCCGCATTTTCCGCGCTGGCCTTGGCCGCTTTCGCGTGCGCTCGTACCAGCATCGTGTGCGCAAAGTCCGCGCCCCACACCCGCGCCTTCCCTCGCCGGCGCAGCGCAAATGCCAGATCCCCGGTCCCACAACACAAATCCAGAATTTTCGCTTCGCTACGATCCAGAATCGGCTGCAGAATCTTTGCCGTACGTGCACGCCACATCCGGTCCATCTGCAACGATAAAATGTGATTCAGTAAGTCGTATCGCGGAGCAATCTGCGTAAACATTTCGCGCACTTTGCGCGATGCATCCGTTTCATTCGCCGCGCCTTCCGGGCGCGTCCCCTCACTCGCGGGTGCCCCACACGTCGCGTTTACGTGTGGGGCTTTACTTTCATTCATGCAACACCGGCTCGGCTTCCGCAATCCTCGGAGTCACGCGCAAGATCAATTCCAGTTTTTCCAACGCCCGTGCCTCATACGTGGCCGCTTTTCCGATTCCCGGCGTCAGCACAAATCGCAATTTCCCGTTGCGAGTCTTCTTGTCCGATCCCATCAACTCAACCAGCCGTTTCGCCGGCACTGAAGGCCATGCCGGCAATTTCCCCATCCGCCGTATCAACGAAATAATCCGCGAAGCATCCGCCGCCGGCGTCACTCGAATCTCGTGTCCATACAAAGCCGCCGCCATCGTTCCCCACGCCACGGCTTCTCCATGCTGATATTTCTTATAAGCTGTCGCACTCTCCAGTGCATGACCGAACGTATGCCCAAAATTCAAAATTTCGCGCAGTCCAGATTCATGCTCATCCTTGCTGACCACTTCCGCCTTAATCTCCACCGAGCGCGTAATCACGTATTCCAACGCCGGCGCATCGCGCGCCAATAACTTTTCAAAATTCTTTTCTAAAAACGCAAACAACTTCGCATCCGCAATCACGCCGTACTTGATCACTTCCGCCAGCCCGCCGCGAAATTCCCTGTCCGGCAACGTGGCAAGTGCATCCGTATCCACCACCACCAGCCTCGCCGGATAAAACGCTCCCACTAGATTCTTTCCTTCCGGCAGATTCACACCCGTCTTCCCGCCAATCGCGCTATCTGTCTGCGCCACCAGCGTTGTCGGCACCTGCACCAGCGCCACCCCCCGCAAATAACTCGCCGCTGCAAATCCCGCCACATCTCCCACTACTCCGCCGCCAACCGCAATCACCACCGCGTGGCGGTCCGCCCCGGTCTTCACCAAACTCCGCGCAATCGATTCCACACTGCGCAAATTCTTGCACGCCTCTGCATCGTCAAATACATGTACGCGCGGCGACTTGGCTCCGCCCAACCCGCGCGATACTTTCTTATAGACCGCTGACCACACTTTCGGCGAAGTCACCACCTGCACGCTCGAAAACTTTCCGAGCTTTGCAATCTCGCGCGCTAGCTGCGCCAGCACACCCGCTCCGCAAACCACCGCATACTTCCCGGCTGCGGATTTCACCCAAATGCGTTTTGTTTTCGCCATAAAAATCTTTTTAACTCTAGCACAGAGCGCATCTTCGCCTCGCGCTCCACGCGCTTGCACGATTGCGAAATTGGCGTGTTACCATACTTGGGTTTAAGGGTTTGTACTTACAAACCCTTTACCGGAATCCGTCGCGCGAAACCTCTCATGACTTCCTCCCTCACCACCTACCAAGCCGACTACGCCGTCGTAGGTTCAGGCGTCGCCGGTCTACGTGCGGCCATTGAACTCAGTAGCGCCGGCAGCGTCCTGGTCCTCGCCAAATCCAATCTCAGCGACTCCGCCACCGCCTGGGCGCAAGGCGGCATCGCCGTAGCCCTAAGCGACGAAGACGAGATCGGCCTTCACGAACAAGACACGCTCAATGCCGGCGATGGCCTCTGCCGCCCAGAATCCGTAGCTCTCCTGGTCGAACAAGGCCCCAAATATATTACACAGCTCATCGAATGGGGCACCGAATTCGATCGCGCTGGCACCAAACTTGCCTTCACGCGTGAAGCCGCGCACAGCCGTTCCCGCATTCTTCATGCTCACGGCGATTCCACCGGGCGCGAAATCAGCCGCGCTCTGCTCGCCCGCGCCCACAAAATTCCGCACCTCCATCTTCGCGCCCACTCTTTCACCACCAGCCTGATTCTCGAAGACGGCCGCGTCGTTGGCGTTCGCTTCATTGATGAAACCGATGGCTCGCTGCACGAAGTCCGCGCACTGGCCGTTCTTCTTGCCACTGGCGGCCTGGGCCAAATCTATCGCGAAACCACCAATCCCGAAGTCGCTACAGGCGACGGCATGGCCATCGCCTACGAAGCAGGCGCGGTCCTTTCCGATATGGAGTTTGTGCAATTCCATCCCACTGCGCTAGCCATCCAAGGCGCGCCGCGTTTCCTGCTTTCCGAAGCTCTCCGTGGAGAAGGCGGCATCCTCCGCAATATTCTTCTCGAGCGCTTCATGAAGCGCTACGCCGAAGCCCAGGAACTCGCTCCGCGCGATGTGGTCGCTCGCGCCATCGTCAGTGAAATGCATCGCACCAACGCGCAACACGTTTATCTGGACATGACCGCCAAGTCCGCCGAATTCTTGCAAAAGCGTTTTCCGCGCATCTACTCCACCTGCCTCAGCTACGGCCTCGATCTCGCCACTGACATGGCGCCGGTTTGTCCCGCTGCTCACTACATGATGGGCGGAGTCAAAACCGATCTATGGGGACACACTTCCATCCCCGGCCTTTACGCCGCGGGAGAAACCGCCGACACCGGTGTCCACGGAGCAAATCGTCTCGCCAGCAATTCCCTTTTGGAAGGATTAGTTTTCGGCGCGCGCAGCGGCCAGGCCATGATTGCCGACCGCGACCAGCATTCCGACAAAGGTCAAAAAGGCGCCCACAATGCCAAATTCAAAGCGTCCGCCCTTCCCGGCAGTCCCGCACCCAAACCCGATTCGCATTCGCACGACGGTACTTCCGCCCACGCAGCGTCCGCTACGCATTCGAACTCATCCGCCAACTCCTCGGCGAATTCGTCAGCCTCGTCGCGCTCCGCAGTTGCACACTCCGCGAAATTAGCCGCCGCCACCGCGTCGCGTTCCGCCGCCACGCACGCCGCAAAATCCCCAGCAGCAGTCTCCGCCGCTGTCGCCTCGTCTGCATCGCACTCCACAAAATCTCCGGCAGCAGTTTCCGCCGCGCCCGATAATTCATTGATCACACCCGCCGCAGCCCCGGCACTCGCACAAATCCGTGACCTCATGTGGCGCCACGTAGGCATCATGCGCAGTGGCAAAGAACTCTCGGCCGCTATCGCCTTCCTCGAAAACATGAAACTCCCGCTCTCCGAACACCCCGGCCGCCACGACTACGAACTCGCCAATCTCCACACGCTCGCTTCTCTCATGGCCCGCTCCGCTTTAGCCCGCGAAGAAGCCCGCGGCAGCCACTATCGCTCCGACTTCCCCTACCGCGACGACGACCTCTTCCAAAAGCACTCCCGAATCCAGCGCTCCAAAGACGTCACCTTCGAATTATAGCTATACGTTCACGCCGCAACCAAGCCAATAAGAACCTACGAAAAAATATATCTTCTTCATATTTTCTGGATGGAATTTTGCTTTCCAGTACCTAAATTTCGTCCGTTATCTGCCATTTAGGAAGATATCTTATAGATACTCAAATACTTGCATCGACTGCCCGTCTCGTTGCCGCACCCCAAGTCTTGGACCTAAGCATGCCTTGTATACAGGATAGTAAGTACATTGCTTTGCGCCGGGCCTCCGTTCATCACGAATGGATCGGAGATTCCGGCCTTTGCGAAGCTTCCCCGCGCTGAGAAATGCTGTAGCCAATTGAATTGTTAGAGACAATTTGGGGGCAAAAAATGACGGACTCCGGATCAAATCGGCATCAAGTTGCAAGAATCGCGAGTCTGGGACTTCGAGCTCTTGGCGTTCTCGCAATACTTGTGGCGTTTGCCGCCGTCTCGATAGCGCAGACATCGACCGGATCGATTACCGGCACGGTAGTCGACGCGCAAAGTTTACCCATAGCCGACGCGACAGTGACCCTCGTCAATTTGGAAACAAACGCCAGTTATGGCGCCACAACCGGTTCGGAGGGCGGCTACCGTTTCTCGCGCATCGATTACGGACATTATAAGGTTTCGGTGACTAAAGCAGGCTTCAAGGCCGGCGTCGTCACCGATATCAAGCTCGACGCTGCCACCGAGTACTCGGTAGTTCCGATTCGCCTCGGTGTTGGTGCGAGTACTGAAAGCATCGTGGTTCTAGGCGGGGAAGAGGTGGTGCAAACCACTAGCGCGGAAGTTACCGGGACCGTCGAAAAAAAGCAGATCGATGATTTGCCTATTCTGGACCGTAACCCCCTCGCTTTGTTGAGCTTGCAAGCAGGTGTGGCCAATAGCGGACCGGGCGGCTCGGCGGAAACCACGATCAACGGACAACGCAGCTCATTTTCAAACATTACTCTCGACGGAATAAATATTCAGGATAATTTCATTCGCGAAAACGCTTTGGATTTTTCGCCCAATTCACCCTTTTTGAGCCAAACACAGGAATTCACCGTCACACAGCAAAATGGAGACGTAGACAAAACCGGATCCTCGGGAGTAAGTATGGTAACCCCCAAGGGTTCGAACACTTGGCACGGCGAAGGCTTTTACTATTACCGCTCCAACAGCATCGGCCGGGCGAATGATTGGTTTAACGACGCTAGCGGTGTTGCAGTGCCTCGCCTCCTGCAAAATCAGGGCGGCGGAAACCTAGGCGGCCCGATCAAGAGGGACAAGCTTTTTGTCTACGGCTACTACGAACTTCTGCGGAGACGCGCGCAGAGCCCGAACAACACGACAATTTTGAGCCCGACCATTCAAGCGGCACTGGCATCCGCCACCCCATCGCTGCCTTTCACCTACCAACCCCTCGACGCCAATGGCAATCCGTCTGGTGCCCCCGTCACGCAGGATCTTCTCACGCTGCCGAATCACACTCCCTACACCATCGATGCCTTAGGATTGGCTGTAATTCAGCGGGTGCCAACCGTATCCAACAACAACCGCGCTGGCGATGGCGTGAATTTGCTGGGCTATCAGTTCAATGCGCGCAACAACAATTCGCTCGACAACTTCGGCTTCCGTGGAGACTACAACCTCAGTTCCCACAACACAATTACTGCGACTTTTTCTTATAATCGTAGCTATTTCGATCGGCCTGATATTGATCTCAGTTTTGACACCACTCCTAAAGTTACCAATGATGACCATATCAAATTTCTGTCAACGGCTTGGCGCTGGAGCCCTAACTCGAATCTTACCAACGAGGTTCGCTTTGGCTTTAACTTAGCTCCCGCTTTTTTCTTGACCAGCCAGTCGTTTAGCTCTGGTTTCACGATTGATAGCACGGGTTTTCCGTTTTCTGGACCAGATCCAAACTTCCTTCCACAAGGTCGCAACACTCACACTTACTCCTGGCAAGACAATGCCAATTGGGTGCACGGGAATCACGCCATCAAATTTGGCGTGCAATTCCAGCGGGTCACCATATTTGAAACCGATTCCGCGGGTATTTTCCCCGACCTTCAGGTCGGATTCAGCGCCTCCAACACTAATGCACCGGCATTCGGCGATTTTCCGGCGCCGCCCGGGGCGAGCATCGGTGCAACGGACTTCTCAAATGCAAGTTCGCTGCTTGCAACGGCCGCCGGGATTTTGAGCAATGTCTCACAGACGTTTAACGTCACCAGCCAGAAATCGGGGTACGTCAATCTCGCGCCCGATGCCCGCAACTTTCGGCAAAATGACGTGGCACTTTATATTGCGGACAACTGGAGGATCAACCGCAAACTCACGTTTACCTACGGCGTACGCTGGGAGGACTTCAGCCCCGTCGACGAAAGGAACGGTCTGGTGCTCCTGCCCGTTATTTCTTCTGGCATGACTGCAGCACAAACACTACTAACCGACGCTACTGTGGATTTTGCCGGTGGGCCGAGCAAGCGCGGCCTTTATCACTCGTTCTATAAGGGATTTTCGCCGAATATCGGTCTTGCATGGGACCCGTTTGGAAATGGCAAGACCGCCGTTCGCGCGGGATTCAGTATGAACCACGTGAATGATGCTTTCTTTACCGCCGCACAGAACGCTGCTTCCGCCAATGCCGGGCTGTCAACCACGAACACCGCTGATCCGAATGGTCTCAATGGACCTACGTTGAGTACCGCACCGAATGTGCCGATACCAAGTTTTGGAATTCCAACAACTTTCTCTGCTAATGCGGCCAATGTGGGCGTGCCAAACAACGCCGGCTATGCTATCGACCCGAATCTGAAGCCGCCTTATGTGGAACAGTGGAACCTAACGATTCAGCGCGACCTCGGACACGGCACTTCTATTTCTGTGGGATACGTCGGGAATCATGGCGTCGGCCTGTTCCGCGCGATCGACCTGAATCAGGTGGTCTTGGGTCCAAATGGTTTTCTGGCGGACTTCAACCGCGCCAGACAAAACGGGTTCCTATCCGGTGCTGCAAACGGTACGTTCGATCCCCTCTATACCGGGCCCGGTAGCCAACCCCTAACTGTATTTCCGAGTCTGACCGTAGGGGGATGCACTGGCGGCTCGAACGGACTCATCGATCAGGTAGCTTTCATCAACACAGACATCCAGCAAGGATTCGCCGGCGACTTAGCGCATGTTTACCAGGAGTTCGGATGCTCTCCCGCTTCGGGATTCTTTGCCCCCAACGACAATATAGTCGGTGGAGATTTGCTCAAGAACAATTCGTTTTCCAGCTATAGCGCGGGCGTTGTGGAAGTCCGGCGCCGCCTAAACGCTGGGCTTTATCTCCAAGCAAACTACGTTTTCAGCAAGGTGTTGACGGACTACGGCCCATCGACGAACAACGATCAGAGTCGCTTCCAGCCTTACCTTGACAATGCCCAACCGAAGCTCGAACGGGAGCGCGCTCCCTTCGATTTCAACCATCAATTTAAGGCTAACTTCACTTACGAGTTGCCGATTGGCAAAGGTCACCACCTCTTCGCCTCCGAGAACCGCTTGTTGGGCTTGCTGGTGGATGGCTGGCAGACCGGATCGATCTTCACGTGGCAGAGTGGGAATCCCTTCTCGATTCTATCCACGCAGCCCACGATCAACCGGTCAGGAACACGTTCGGCGCGTAACACGGCCGTCTCCACCATTTCGCCCTCGCAGATCAAAGGGGACACCGGAGTGTTCGTGCAAGCGAACGGCACCGTCTATGTGGTTAAACCCATTCTCGTAAGCGCGAATGGCACCGGTGCTCCGCCTTCAAACGGGCTGACTTGTGTACCGGCGGTGACCGGCGGTTTCTGCAACCCTCAGCCCGGCCAGGTCGGCAACCTTTCGCTGAATGCTTTCACCGGGCCGACGTATTTCGACTGGGATCTTTCCGCCGCGAAGGACTTCCACCTCACGGAGCGCTTCAAACTCACATTCCGGACCGAAGCTTTCAATGTCCTAAACCATCCCACATTTTTTATCGGAGACCAGAACATCAACAGCCCACAATTTGGCCAGAGCACCAGCACGGTGTCTCAGCCGCGCATTATTCAGCTCTCGTTGCATCTCAGGTTCTAGAAGCAACGACCATACTGACGTAGATCGTGGGAAAGCCAGGCATCTCGGGACTAGGGAGGGTAGCACAGCCGCAAGGTTCGGAACTCCCTGGGTGTCCACTGTCGTGCTCTTGTTTTGCTCTTCGTCCCTGTCGTTCGAACGGATACTTTTTGGTTAACTATTATACTTAACATTTAAGTAAATCCGTGAGATGATTTGTTTTTGCCGTACGGGCCAGCCAGACTGGCATCGCCGCTCTTTGACAATTCGATCAACCAGGCAGCAATTTGTCGCCAAGGTCTAATTCCGCTAAGTCCCACAATATCTGCACTTACGGAAATGCCTTCCGCAACTCCTTTAGAAAAGCGGTAGGCGTAACCTACTCCCGCCAGCCCCGGGCTTCCTCAGGATCCTCCGAACGTATCGAGGACACGCCGCATTCACGGGAGACCAGTCACGCTACAGAGCCGCAAGCTCACGAGTCATAGTCACCAAGCACCAGTAGTAGTACACCATCCACGACCCCTCTTGCTCCCGCGCTCCTCTGTGGTTAAAGTTAACTTAGAGCCATAACTTATTACGCTCTTGCGCCAAGGGGTTTCAGGGCCTGTACTTACAGACCCTGAGGTGAAGAAGTTGTACTTACAAATCCTGAGATAAGAACTATCTTGGCCAAAGCCAGTTGGCCCGCATCGCTCGTTCGACACTGAGGAGGAGTTCTTCATGCGTTTTCGCAATCTCGCTGGTTTTGCCGCGGCGCTTCTCATTGGCGCGCTGTGCGGCAGCCTGATCGGTCCGCGACCCGCCGAAGCGGTCGCTCGCGAAATCATTGAACTGCAGCGCGATGTCACTACCCTGCTGCAGGGCCAGAAGGATATCGCCACCCAGGTCACGCAAGACCACACGGTCATGCGTACCCTCATCGAGCAATCCAACGACACTGTTGGCAAACTCAACGGCACCATGAGCGGTCTGCAAAAATCCGTGCAGGATGTGCAGGCAAATTCCGGCGCGCGATTGGACACCATGTCCACGCAAGTGCAGGGACTTTCCGACAATCTCGAAGAAATAAAATCTCGCCTCGGCAAACTCAATCAACAGATGGTCGATCTACAAGGCACCATGCAGAATATTGACTCCAAAATTTCTGGCGGAGCAGTCGCTCCCGGCGGCACCGTACCA
>Ga0073928_10004267_pt1 | contig 21376 bp, 19 predicted proteins | sample PaiPotPPA55metaG_FD_76969 | JGI IMG/M metagenome (GOLD analysis project Ga0073928, IMG submission 76969) | Iron sulfur acid spring bacterial and archeal communities from Banff, Canada, to study Microbial Dark Matter (Phase II) - Paint Pots PPA... ...
CCAGTATATGTTCTGGCGGCTACGTACCGCATGCACGGCAAAGTAGATCGCAACAATTACGTGAAGACCGATTCCCAGGTATGGCATGTGTATTCGTTTTTGAGGGCTCAGAGTTATGCGGCGAGTCCGCATCCTTTGTGTTCCTCATATACAGAGTAGTACGCGTCCAGCGAATAATAAAGTTGCCCCCGGCTCAATGTCCAGGTCGTGGGATGAAACCTTTCATGGGCGGGGGCACATGCGCTCCACAGGGCTGCGGGCTAACAGCGCTTGAGCTTGATGACCCGCGATATCTGCCGGATGGTGAAACCGGTGCTCCGGGCATAAGGCTCGCAATCCAGAGGCGCAGTCAGCGATTCGGCAACAGCGTAGTCACCTGCGTATCGCAGGCGATCCGTCGCCTGCTCGATGAACACAGGGATGGAGCCGCCCTGCCTTGCAAGCGTTCTTCCCGCTGCCCGGGCCGAGCTGCTACTGTTGCAGACGATCACGTCAGGCGCTTGAGGATTCAGATCTGGCCGCAGGCAAGCGGCTACGATTTTTCCTTTGCTAGCCGGTAAAAACGCTTGTTTATTGCCCCCGCACACCGCGTGAATGTATTCGCGTGAATACTCTTTTCCTAATTCGAACATGCTATCTCCAGCAACGTATACGACACACTCCCACTTCAACCTCGAACGATAGCGGAACGTGCGTAAAAAATAGATCAAATCTATTGCTGCGGAGATAAACCGCCCGTATGTATGGGTTCTTGCGATCCTGGCTATATGTGCGCGGTAGGCAGCCGCCTGGTCAGTGGCGACGGGAAAACCTGGTGTGTCGTGGCAAGGAGGTGGGCTAGCTCATTCGGGTCGATATGAGCCGATCTCGAAAGGCAAGGTCGGGGTCATGGAGAAACATTCGTCTTGTCGAGGCGAACGCCCGAAGTTCGGCCGTGGCGGTCGTTCGGGATACCTCGTGGTTGCGCTGCTACGAATGTCCGCTGACAAGAAAATCGGATGAGTTTTCTCGACCCTCACCGGACGGTGGACACGGGGCGCCCGCAACGCGACGTCACGCGATCTGCTCCACCCATCGACTCCGCCAACCCGGTGCTTCAAAGGGATCCGAAAAATACTGGGTCTCGTGAACGACCTTACCGTTGCAGAACTCCATGATGCTCACCACGTAGGCCGCTCGCCCCTTATAGGCGATAGTGTATTCCGTGATCCAGAGATTACCTTCTCCTTGAATTCGCCTGACGTCGAAACCCGATGGCTTATCCGGATGATGACTCCGCAATGCCTGCAAATTGATCCGCCCGAGGATTCGTTCACCTGATTGAGGATAATCACAGACGGCATCGTCATCGTAAATATCGTGTTCCGCGTCGAGATCGCCGGCTGCCGACGCGTTCCAGTGTGCATTCAGGGCTTCACGTATTTTTTCCTCATGCATCGGCTGCCTCCGGCCGCGGTCCACGTTTCACTATCATTTACTTTGCGGGATGAAGCCCGGGCTGCCAGTCTTGACGACTTCGTTGAACCTCTGCCTGGTCTGAATCCGATTGATCTCGTCAAACGCGTCTGCTGGAAGCGCAGAGACGTCGAAATTTTCTCGCGCGCGGGCCGCAGTCTTGGGGGTGGTAAGCAAAGCCCCGCCACGCTGCGCCGCCCAAGCAAGCAGTACCTGTGCTGGCGTCTTTCCAATCCGCCCGGCAATCTGGGAAATGACTGGGTCCTCAAGCGGTCCTGGCCTTATTCCGTGACCCAATGGCGCAAAGGCCAAAAACACTACCCTTTTCTCCTTGCAGAATTCCAAAAGTTCCGTTTCTGGAAGATACGGATGTGCTTCGACCTGCACCACGGCCGGCTTGATTCGTGCCGATTCGTAGAGGGGCCGCAATTCGTTCAAGCTGATGTCAGACAGTCCGATGGCGCGGCATCTTCCATGGTCGACGAGATTTTCCATCGCCTTCCACGTGTCGAGCAAAGTCACGCCTTTATCGTAGATGACATCGCCGTTTTCATTGCGCGGATCCTGCTCATCCCCTGGCTGAAACGCAAACGGAGTGTGAATGAGATAGAGATCCAGATAGTCGAGCCCGAGCCTGCCAAGACTCGCCTCGAAAGCCGGTTCGACACGCTCGGGCCGATGATTGGAGTTCCACAATTTTGTGGTCACAAAGATGTCTTCGCGCGCGATTCCTCCAGCAGCAAGCCCTACCCGCAGGGCCTCGCCCACCTCACGCTCGTTCCGATATCGCTCGGCGCAATCGAAGTGTCGATATCCAGCTTCCAGGGCGTCTCTGGTAGCACTGGTGGTCGTAGCTGCATCGGAAATCAGCGTGCCAAATCCGAGCGCGGGCATACGGCCGCCTCCGTGATTGAGCACTATCCTTCTGCTCCGAAAATCGGAAGGCTCAATCATGACGACACCTCCGCACTATCTCGCGCCGAGCGACGAAGGACCGATGCTTGAGCGCGCGATTGTGGCGCCAGGTCCATGAACAGAAAAAACGTCGACATCATTGAGTCGGCTAACCGCTTCATAACGAATCCCTAGCTAAAGAGTTCGTGAACTGCCTACTGAGTCTCGTTATTTGAAAGAATGTGAAATGCCGCTTCATCGGCAGACGCAACTTCGCAGCTTTGGCAAAGGAGTCGGAATCGTCTCGATAACCCGATGCGAGCAGCAGCGTGGCCGTAAAGCCCTTCTCGCTAAGACCGAATTCTGTATCGAGTGTGCGGGAGTTGAAGTCTTGGCTGAGTCGCGTTGATTCGCAACTCAGCCGCCGCCATAAGGGTCAAACCGAGCGCCCAGTAGGTCTGCTTCTAGGTCCAGTGTAGCAGACGAATTCCAGGGCGGCAGGGGAAGCTTTCTAATGGCCGACGGACCGATGCCACACTTGCGCAGCCGACCCGCAGAGGCCACTTGGCGTGGCTCAAAGCAGTCATTCGTTTGTCCTTTCCCCCATATTCGATTCGACTAATAGCCCTCCTCCCCTCCAAGGCATCGATTGACGATACCGTACGTGGCAAGCTGGCCGCGTAGGGTGATTTTATTCAATACGCCCAGTTGCTGATTGTCTACCTTCGGGTTGTCGTTCACTTCCGACTTCCGAAAGCCACATGAATCAGCTCTTATCGATGTCCGCGTTTGCGCTTGCCTGTTCAATTACCCCGGGTCCGGTCAACATTGTTGCGCTAAGCACCGGCGTGCGCCGCGGAGCCGGTGCCGCGATGCGGCATGTGACCAGCGCGACAATTGGCTTCACATTACTGCTTTTGCTGGTCGGCCTCGGTCTGCACCGGATTCTTGCGCGCTGGCCGCAACTGACGCACGTCATTCAGTGGGCCGGCGTCGCGTTCTTGTTATATATGGCTTGGCAACTCGCCCGCGACGACGGTACGCTCAGCACTGACCATAGCGATGACAGACCATCGCTCGCGTCGGGTGCGGTGATGCAATGGCTCAACCCGAAAGCATGGCTTGCGTCCATAGCCGGGATGGGCGCTTACGCAGCGAACGGTGACAGCCTCCTGGTGTGGCGCTTTACGGCGTTATATTTTGTGATTTGCTATGCGTCGCTTTCTTGCTGGGCGGTGGCCGGAACGTTGCTGCGCCGGCATTTGCACGAGCCGTCGCGCGTGCGGCTTTTCAATCGCTCCATCGCACTCCTGCTCGGCGGCAGCGCGATCTACCTGCTAAAAGCTTAGCGGCCAGCGAACAACTTCGTGGATCAACCGCGATACTGGCCCGGTGTTGCCGCGACCAGTTGCCGGAATGCACGATGCAGATGCGCCTGGTCGGCGAAACCGGCATCGGCCGCGACTTCGGCGATCGGGCGGCCGCGCTTCAACTGGACGCGACTAAATTCGATGCGGCAATTGACCAGGTACGCGTGTGGGGTCATGCCATAGCGCGCCTTGAACGCACGGATCAAATATGACGCCGACAACTGCGCTGCCGCGCAAATTTCGTCGAGCGAGAGCGAACGCGTGCGGTGCGCGCGGATATATTCCGCTGCGCGTCCGAGCTTGTGGTTCGTCTCCCGTGCCTGCGCGGGCGCGCGATTCAGCCAACGGTGAGCATCGTCAAGAAACTCGATGACGGAGCTGTGCTTTTGCAACGTGTCGGCGAGCTCGTCAGTGAGCGTCGTATAGAGCCGGTTAAGGCCGGCATAGAGTTCGGGCTGCCAGCTGGCTGCTGTCGAGAAAGCGCGGAAACCATGTCCTTCGCCAAATCCGAGCTCGTGCTGGAGGGAAGTTAGCCATTCAGTGTCGAGATGCAACATCCGATAGGACCACGGCTCGTCGTCGAGCGGATTGCATGCGTGCACGTCTTGCGGATTCATCAGCACTACTGCGCCCCGTCCCACTCGCTGACGCACACGGCCGTTCTCATAGATACTCTCGCCGCCTGTCACCACGCCGATCGAGAACGTCTCGTGAGCATGCCGCGCGTAGCAGATCTCGCGGCCATCATCGATCGCTCGGGCTTCGATGAACGGTAGCGCGGCATCTCGCCAGAAACGTGGAGCCGGTGCACAAATAAGGGGTAACGCCACAGATAGTTCCTTTGAATCTTCGATGAGCCTCGCGCTGGTTTGACGACGCTGCATATGGACGCGCGGCGTCGCCTGATTTTAACGTGAATTGCCGCGGATTCGATTGTGACGTCGACTGTCCGTATCGGGCCGGGCTCGGTCCGATCTCGAATCGCCTCAATCGGCCCACTTCTGCCGTTACAGCTCGCGCGAGAGGTGAGCGGCGGCTGCCAATGTTCTTCGGACGTCCAAGACACGACGCGACTACCTAGCGCAGGCACCGCTCGCGTGGAGAGCCCGTGGCATATACCGTCGCTGGCTAGAATCGGGCTCGTTTGACCTGAAATCGCCCCTCTTGTCGCTTGTCCGCCGTGACAGAGTGGCCCAAACTGCGCTTCTGGGAGCCGCCTCCCAACGGAGGAACAGGCGAGGATGGTGCCAAGCCCTGCCGTCAGAGCATCTCGATGCGATCAGCGGACGATGTCGTTGAGGTAGCCTCTTGTTTCCATTCAGCGGCTCGAATGCACTTCATGAAAAGGCTTACACCATCCGTGACTAGTTCCGATTCACTTCAATGCCTTCCCGATATCCTTGAACCGGGGTTATCAGTGATATTTTGCGGCATAAATCCGGGCATCCGCGCGGCATCGACCGGCCACCACTTTGCCGGCCGAGGCAATCGATTCTGGCGGGCCGTTCATCTCGCGGGTTTTACTCCTGAACAGATTTGTCCTCAAGACGACCACACACTCCTGCAGTATGGTTGTGGTCTCACAACCGTGGTCTCGCGTCCGACCGCACGAGCGGACGAACTATCGCAATGGGAGTTCAAAGCGGCTGCGACCGAATTCGAGCAGAAGATTGAACGATATGCACCGCAATGCGTTGCCTTCCTCGGAAAGATGGCGCTCTGCGCAATGTCGGGCAGGCGCGACATCCACTGGGGCCTGCAACCGACAGCATTCGGCGGCGCCAGCGCATGGGTGTTGCCGAATCCAAGCGGCTTGAACCGGGCATTCAGCCTCGACGCGCTGGTGACTGCCTACGGGGAACTTCGTCTTGCCGTCGCACCGGCTGGTTCGGCTTGGAGAACCCGCACAGTGGACTAACCCGTACGTTACGACTTGCCCACCAGCATTCTCTGCTACGCCAGTCTGCGCCGCGGATAAAGAAGATGTGTGTGGTGACGCATCCTCCCGTCGTTGACTAGCGGACTGCTGAGTATCGCTCTGGTTGCGCTCGTTGCGCCGCCCTGGCTTCGCGCTGATATCCGCGGCGCTGATGCTGTCCTTGCGACGATATAGGACCGTGAGCTTCGTTTGTTTTCCGAAAATCGCGAAGCGGTCGCGTCAGGTCAGCTTTTTTTCAAACCAGTGGTGGGCGTATGGCTCATCATTGAACGCATCGACCTCAACGTATCCGGATCGCCGATAGAGCGCAATCGCCTCGCGTAGCGTTCGATTTGTCTCCAGGCGAATAACTCGCACTCCGGTCTGCCGTGCATGTTTCTCCGCCCCATCGATCAACCGCCGGCCTACACCCAGGCCGCGAGCAGACGGGCTCACCCACATCCTCTTGAGCTCGGCCGGCAACTTCTTGTGAAACTTGAGTGCAACGCACCCTATCGGGTTGCCATGGAGTCTTGCCACGATCAACGCTCCCTCCGGAGCTGTCAGTTCGCGAGCATCCGCCGACAAGCTGATCGACGGGTCGAATCCTGATTCAAAGCGCTTGTCGAGTTCGGCGAAATACTGCTCGAAGCACCACCGCGCGTTATCGCTATTCGGATCCTCAATGGCGAAGCGCACCAGGGATGGCTGTAGCAAGCGCTCTACTTCAGACATTGCTGCGATAAGCCTCCGGCGCTGCTCATCGCTTAACGGTTCGAGTACACGAGTAGCCACCGCGTCCGAAAGCCGTTCGAGTTCCGCTCTTTCATCGAGGCCAGCCTTGGTCAGACAGGCCCGCCGAACTCTGCGGTCGTCCGGATGCGTCTGGACGACGACAAGCCCCTGTTGCTCAAGGGAGGCGAGCGTACGGCTGAGATATCCTGAATCGAGGTTAAGCCGCGCGCGAAGATTACGAAGATCAGCACCGTCAACCCCGACCTCCCATAGAAGGCGGGACTCGCCCATTGGGCGCCCGCGCCCGAGGAAGCGATCATCTATAGCGCCAATGCCCTCGGCGACTATGCGATTAAAGCTACGAATTTGCTGAATGTCGGATGCGTTCATATCTCTGACTTTAGTCAGAGATATTGATTCCGTCAACCTCGAATGCGAAGGAACGACGTGCTCCGTACTCAATCTACAAACAGCCAGCTACAACGTCGTGCGGATCAGGAGCCACCATTTAACGCGGACAATTGAATCTCCGTTGCGGGCAGTACAGGCGCGAAGCGATGCCGCGTCGTTTTATAGGGGAACAGACCTTTGTCCAGCAAGATCCGCCTGCGGATACTATTGATACAGAATGGCGCGCCAGTCTGCCAATGCGTGACCGAAACCCTCGGATCCTGATAGTCGAGCAACACGCAGGGCAAATACCGTAACCCGAGCAAAGCCGCCGCGCGCGCCCTGTGGTTACCGTCCATGATGATGCCGGTCTCCTTTTCGACGGGGATCGGTGCTGTCCACGAATCGGCCTCGCGGATGACCGCGGCCAGACGATGTACATCGCGCTCATCGACCTCCTCGGATGGGAGAAAGAACACGATTGGTTTGAGCGCGACGCAATACAGCAGCTTATCGAGCATTTGCCCTCCGCTGGAATTCGCCTTCACTGCCTGCAACGGCGCCGTCGACAATGACGTGACACGCCCCCCTCGAACAACGCTCTATGCGGGCGTTAATCTGGTACACATCACGCAGCATCGCGACCGTGATGACGTCTTCGCAAGGCCCGCTGCCGTGCGCCGTACCGTCGGCGATCACCAGCACCTGGTCGGCGAAGCGCAGTGCCTGGTTGAGATCGTGCAGCGCGATAAAGACGATCACCTCGCGCTGCCTCGCGAGCGCGCGCATGAAGCCGAGCACCTGCGCCTGCAGGCGCATGTCGAGGGCATTCGTCGGCTCATCCATGAGCATGATTTCGGGATCGCGTGCGAGGGTCTGCGCGATCGAGACGAGTTGCCGCTGTCCGCCGCTCAACTCGTCCAGGTGGCGAAACGCCAGCTCGCCGATACCTAGCGACGCCATGATCCCGTCGATCAGCGCGAGATCGGCCTCGTGCACCGCCCAGGTCGGCTGCTGCTGCTTGCAAGCCAGCAGGACGGATTCGTAGACGGTCAGCCTGGCGCTGGCGGCGCTGTCCTGCGGCATGTAGCAGATGCCATCCAATCCTTTACGCGAGTCTTCCAGCCGCACGTTGCCGGGGCCGCCGACCAGCCCCGCCATGCGCTTGAATAGCGTCGACTTGCCTGCCGCATTAGGGCCGATCACCGCGACCACCTGGCCGCCGAAAAACGCAGGTGTACTGATCTCTGAGAGAATCCGGCGCCCGCCGTAAGCGGCCCCCACACCGTCCAGCCGTAGCTTCACCATGCGTTCCTCTTGCTGCGCAGAATCAGGGAAATGAAAAACGGAACGCCGACGAGGGACGTCACGACCCCAATGGGAAAAATGGCGCCGGGAATCAAGGTCTTGCTCACCACTGAACTCACCGACAGCATCAGTGCGCCCGTCAGCAATGAGGCTGGCAGGAAAAAACGCTGATCTTCGCCGACCAGCATGCGCGCGATATGCGGCCCCACCAGACCGACGAAACCGATGACGCCGACGAACGCGACCGGAAACGCCGCGAGCAGGCTGACCAAGATCAGTGTCTGGAAGCGCAAACGCCGCACGTCGATGCCAAAGCTTGCTGCCTTGTCGTCGCCCAGACACAGTGCCGTCAACGCCCAGACGCGCCGCGCGAAGACCGGCAGCATGACCAGGATCGCGAGGAAGATCACACCGACCTTGGGCCATGTCGCCTTAGTGAGACTACCCATGGTCCAGAACACTACGGCTGCAACGGCCTGCTCAGTCGCGAAATACTGGACCAGCGCGAGCAGCGCATTGAATGTGAACACGAGGGCGATGCCGAGCAATACGATGGTCTCGGCCGTTACGCCGCGCCGTATGCTGAGCACGTGGATCAGGATCGCCGACAATACCGCCATCACGAAGGCATTCAGCGGCACCATATAGTCGACGGCGACCGGAAACAGCCTGAGGCCGAACGCCAACCCCAAGGCCGCGCCGAAACTCGCCGCAGCGGAAATACCCAGCGTGAACGGGCTCGCGAGCGGATTGTTAAGGATCGTCTGCATCTGCGCTCCTGCCAGCGAGAGCGCCGCGCCCACGGCCACCGCCATCAAGGCCACCGGCATGCGGATGTCCCACAGCACCACTCGCACTTGCGACGAAACGGTATCCGGCCAGAGCACGGCGCGCACCACCTCTCCCAGGCTGTAGTTCGCCGGGCCGAGCGCCAGATCGAGCAGCACGCTCAGCAGCAGCAGTGTCGCGAAAACACCGAGCAGCACGCGCTTGCGCCGCACAAGCCCGCGATAAGCACTGCGCTGGGTAGTTTCAGCCAAGGACACGGCGCTCATTGGCGCACCTCCTGGGCGGGCAGACTGACGAAATAGCCCGGCGAATAGTCAATGGGCAGGAAACGCCGATGCAGCTCACGGAACGTGGCGTCCGGATCGAGATCGGCAAAGAGCGCCGGGTGAAACCACTTCGCCAGTTGCTGGATGGCGACGAAGTCGTACGGACTGTTATAGAACTGATGCCAGATGGCATGAAACGCGCGGTTCCGGTTTGCCTCGATGCCGGCATAAGCCGGCCGTCTGGTATAGGCCTCGAGCTTGCGCGCGGCTTCCGTCAGATCTGCGCCCGGCCCTACCCCGACCCAGCGCCCGTGCGGCACGAAAGCTTCCCAGTTGGCACTCGTCACGACCATCTGGTCGGGGTTGGCGGCGACCACCTGTTCGGGATTGAGTTGGCCGAAGGTCCCTCGAATGACACCCTTCGCGATATTGTTGCCGCCCGCCATCTCGACGAACTTGCCGAAGTTCTCGTTTCCGAAGCTCAGACAGCAGTCCTCCGTGTATCCGCCAATGCGTTCGATGAACACCTTCGGGCGCGCCGGCCGGCGCGCTTCGATGACGCCGGTGACGCGCCGGATCTGCGCGGCACGGAACGCGATAAACGCCTCCGCCCGCGCTTGCCTGCCGAACAGCTTGCCGACGAGGCGCATGGTCGGCTCCGTGTTCTCCACGGGATAGTGACGGAAATCGACGTACACGACGGGTATGCCGAGCGCGTTGAGCTTCTCGACGTAGCCTGCGTCCTCGGTGGCCCGTTGTGCTTCGATATTCATCAGGATCACATCGGGCTTGAGCGCAATGGCCTGCTCGATGTCGAACGTGCCGTCTTCAAAGCCGCCGAACGTGGGGATGCCGGCGATCCCGGGAAACTTGCGCAAGTAAGCGGAGTACGTGTCCGGATCCGACTGGATCAGATCCTTGCGCCAACCGACCACACGCTGAATCGGATTTTCAGTGTCGAGCGCCGCAACCAGATAAAGCTGGCGCCCTTCGCCCAGGATCACGCGGCGCACCGGCACGTGCACCTGGACCTTGCGTCCAAGCAGATCGCTCACCGTGGTCAAGGCGGACGGGCTCTCACCAACAGCTGTCGGCGTTATTCCCGTCCCTTTCAGCACCACAAGGACTGCGGCGAGAACGGCGATCCCCGTGAGCGCGACGAGCACGATGCTCCAGCGACGTTGTATTGTCATGATGAGTAATGCTTATAACGGTTGTGAATGATCATTCGGCGGCTTCCTGCTGACCGGGTGAAATCGGGAGCCTGCGAGGACGCTGCGCTCCCGCCTGAGGGTCAGGATGACGAGCATCGCCAGCGTGTAGGAAACCGCCACAAAGAAATACGTGTATGGCAGTCCGATGCCGTCGCTCAACCAGCCGCCAAGTGCAATGCCCACAACCGACGAGAACTGCGTCATGCTCTGCGCGATGCCGAGGATGCGCCCTTGGTAGAGACCACTCGCCGCCCTCGAAATCAACGACATCAGCACCGGGGTCGTGGCGCCGAGCAGGACGCCCCACAAGAAATGAATCGTGATGAACACGCCGGCGTTGCGCGTGAGCCCGGCGGCCAGCGTCAGGCCGGCGCAGGCCAGCGCGATGAAGGTCATCCTGCGCAACGCCTGCGGCCGCGTCTTGTCCTCGAAATAGCGGGCCCAAAGCGAGGCGGACATCGCAAAGCCCAACGACAGCATTCCGTAGCACAGGCCCACCACCCAGTTGCCCACGTCGAACATCGAACTCACATAGAGCGAGAACGGCGTCTGGGCGATCATGCGGCTCACCAGCAGGATGCCGACGATGCCGAGCAGACCGGGAATCGGCGAAGAACGCCACATGGATAGCGAACCGGACCGCGTCACGGCGCCGGGACCCGGATCGGCAGCCGGCACGGGACTCGACACCGGAACGTTGGGCAGGATCGACCACGCGGCCGCGGCGCAGCACACGCACAACACGGCCGCGACGATATTGATCCAGAAGAATGTCGCATGGTCGAGAATCAGGCCGCCCGCGACTGCGCCAGCCAATGAGCCCAGATTGGTCGAGACCTGCAGATACGCGAACAGCCGCGCCCGGCGCAACGGGGATTCGATGCTGACGCCATAGGTTTGCGCCGGTGCGATGTAGCCCGCGCACGCGCCTTGTGCAAAACGCAGTGCGAGGATCGTCCAGACGTCGCCCGCAAAGGCTAGCGCCAGTTGCGTCAAAGACAACCCGAGCAAGGCCCGGATCATCATCAGCTTGTGTCCGGTGCGATCGCCGACACGGCCCCAGAACGCACTCGTCAACATGATGCCGAGCATCGGCCCCACGTAGACCGCGACGCCGGCAAAGCCGAACTCCAGGCTGGACGTGCTGAGTGCTTTCAGATGGATGGGCCAGAACGGGCCGCTCATTTCCATGGCGCCCATGGAAATGAGCTGAATCACGAACAACACGTGAATCAGGCGCGCCGCCCGGTCCGGCGCGACCATGGCATTCGTCATCGCTCAACCCTCGTTGCGCGCCGGCAGCAGCGGATTGGGCAGATGATGCTGGAGCCGGTAGTCCGAATATCTGAGCAGATGCATTCGCAACACCGAGCGCGTCGGCCAGGGACGTTCGAGGAACGCCTCCCGTTCGGCCTGCCACAACGCGCTGGAAACACGCGGCGCGAGGGTATCGAAGGACCGTTCCGTTTCTTCGCGCAGAATCTCCCACAAGCGGGACCGCGCCAGCCCATATTCCTCTGTCAGCAACAGCGCCACTTCGTGCAAGTGACACACAAAGCATGCGTCGAGCACAAAGGATCGGACCGGCTCGATGTCGTCGTCAAAGACGGTCGGGAGAATTCCCGGATGCACGTAGGGCTTGAGTTCATAGCCGCGTTCAGCAAGCAGCGGCGCATAGGTGCGGCCGTCTCCGAAATCGCGGATTAACACGCGTCTGGGCGTTCCGTCCGCGGCGAACAGCACCGACGTATTCTGCTGATGCGCCTCGAGCGCGATGCCGTACAGCAGGTAAATGCTGATCACCGGATACGTGACGACTCGCGCGTACTGCCGGAACCAGGCTTCCACCGCCTCCGCTCCGGCCGGTGCGCCGTCGTAGCCGATCAGCTCCGTCATGAGCGACCGGCCGCTCGCCGGCGAGCGGGTAAGCAATGCCGCCACGGTGATCGGGAACAGGCCGTCCGTGCGCTCGAAGGCGTCCTTGCTCGCGCGATATGCAACCGACAAATGGCGTCCTGGCCGGTCCTCCTGCCGTACTGCGTGCTTATAGTGAAACGCAACCTCTTCCGGGAAAATTTCGAGCGTCCGGTCGAAGCCGTTTTCGTCGGCCAGGATGCGTTTGATCACGGTGCTGACGCGCGGCCCCATGTGGATCGACTTCGCCTGGAGGCTGCGCTGCTCGCTGGTCAGCCACAGCGCCACTGGCAGCTTGATGAACGGCACCGGTCCCGGCAGCCTCGGCATCATGGTGCGGAACGACATGGTCGGCCATGTCTCTACATCCGGTCCGTCGAGGATCAGCACGCCCTCTTCGATCTCCACCGCGTATTCCTTGCGCACGAAATGTTCGAGATGCCAGGCATGGATCGGCAACGGCAGCCACGCGCGCTCGTCGAGTTGCCGGGCCACCAGGCCGTCTTTCCAACGTACCCACAGTTGTGGGAATTGCGCGGCGAACCAGTCGTGGTAACTGTCAACATGCGGCATCCGCTCCACATAAGCCATGTCCGCCCGCAGCGAGGCGATACGCACGCCGACCGTCGCGTTGAATTCGGGTGACAGCTCGGCGACTTCAGTTGGGCTCAGGTCCGGCTTGCTCTTCCAGGTGGGATAGAAAGGATGACCTTCGAGCGCGCCCCACTGATCGAGCAGCACCGCCGCATCGCGCACGCTCATGTGCTTGCGCAGGTAATCGGCCAGACCAAGGGCACCTGCCGCGTCGATACGGGCGCGCAGATTCGCATCCCATGCCTCGCGGTAAATGCGGGCGAGCGCGTCGTTCCCGATGCTATTGGCCACATCGGACTTGAGCCCGGCCACGTCTTCGTCGCCCGGCTCAAAATCGAAGCTCGGCCGCAGCAAGTCGATCATCTGATCCGGGTTTTCGATAACCCTGCGCGTTCCGTCTGATTCGATCAGCGTGATCGCGCCACGGTTGATAAAGGTGTCGGCCGGCGCCGCCTCGAGGTCGGCGAAGAAAAGCAGCGCATGCCTGCTCCACAGTGGCAACCAGGCACCGCGGCCCTCGGGCGCGTAGACAAGCGCGTCCTTACTAAGGATCTTCTCGGCGAACAGGCAGCGCACGATGCGCCGCAAGGCATTGCGCCGTGCCGACGCGAAGGCGTCGTGCTGCCGGTCCGCATAGAACGCGTTATCAGGTTGCAATAGCGAAAGAGTGGTCTTCATAGAGTTCCGGCTTCAGGCTGGCCAGGTTTCGGGAAAGTAGTCGAGCGCAGAACTGCGCAGGCCGTTCATATAGGACACGTTCCAGTGAAAGATTGCTTCGATGTGAGGCAGACGCATGTCCAGGCGCTTCGCCATCTCGACCAGCAATGCCAGGCCGTAAGCCACATCCTCGTGAAAGGCGCGACTCTCTTTATCGATGACGTACCCCGTGGAGTCTCCGGCCGGGACCAGCGGGGCCTCGATTGCGTCGTAAGCCTGATTAGTGCGCAACACCGACAGCATGGTCCCGTGGTCGCGGATCTGGTCCCCGTAGGCCTCGATGATCTCCTGCTTCAGCGGCTTGATCGACGACAGGCTTACGCCCAGCCGCCGCTCGATGGCTTTGCACAGCATCTGGCTCTCCTCGTCGCTGCGCTCGAGGAAATACGCACCGAGTTCGGGGCAATCGGTCCACCAGCAAAGCGGCGCCGGAAACACCTTGTTGTGCCATTGCCCGTAGGGTCCAATCAGCCCATAGATCACTGAACTGTGCATGATCGGGTTACCGGGTGTCAGCGTGATTTCCAGGTAGTCATCCAGCAATTCGACGGGCGCCGCGTAGAGCCTCTGCAGGTGCGCCAGCAAAGCGGCGCGCGACGCGTCGTTTTCGCGCGCGTGTGTCCCGACGTACAGCGTGCTCTTCGCGCCACCCATCCTGACCGACTCGCCTGGCCGCAAATCGAAGGCGGTATGAGCCACGTCTTTCATGCCCCAGATGACCGCGTTCGGCCGGGCCGCCAGGATGTGTTCAGCGAGCCAGTCGAAACCGCAGAAACCCGGGATCGCGCCGACGTAGACGGGCTTGTCCGACGGTAAATGCGTCGCGATGGCGCTCAGCAACGCCGGCCTGACGTGCGCCGGCACAGTGATGATGACGACATCCGCGTCGGCGAGGATCGCGGCCGGCTCGCCCGCGACGGCGTCGAGCCGCGCAACGCACGCCGTGCCGTCCGCCATCAGTGCGGTGATGCCGGTCGCGCTGCGGCGATAGTTGTCCACCACCTCACTCCGGCTCGTGAGTAACGAAACGCACACGCCGGGAATCTGTTTGAACAGGACTGCCGCGAGATGGCCGGTTCGGCCGCCTCCGCAAATGACCACGTTGAGCGGCGGCACGGCGCTCTCCCTGGCCGCCGTCATACCGCGTGCAACCGCGGAACTTCGCGCGACGCCTCTGCAGCGCTTTCGCTGCCGAACCACCCGTCGAGCTGATCCCACACTTCCGGGTCGAGCAGATTGCGCTCCTTGAGCCAGCTCTCACTGAAGACCGTATGCAGATACTTCTCTCCGCCGTCAGCCACGGCCGCCACGACATTGCCGCCGATCAGGCCGCTATGGATAAACTCCAGCGCCTTGTAGATGACACCGCCGGTCGATCCGCCGACCAGCAAGCCCGTGCGCTTAGCCATATAGCGAGCCGTCTCGAACGCCTGCGCATCCGAAACCTGCACGCCCATGTCGATGCAACTGTAGTCGAGCACGAGGCCGACCGTGTCGCCCGCAGGCGTTCCCGTGCCGGATTGATAGTAGGCATGTCCTGGCTGGCCGAACACGATCGAACCGTCGGGTTCGACGGCGATAGTCTTCGTCCGGGGATTGTGCACTTTCAGCCCGCGTGCGATGCCGGTCATCGAACCGCCTGTGCCGACGCAACCGACATATGCATCCACCCCCACGACCTCGCCGATCACTTCCCGGACGAAATCGGAATACCCGCCTGCGTTGGCCGCGTTGTCCGATTGATTCATGAACACCGCACCGTGAATCTGGCTGGCGAGTTCGGCGGCCATGCGCTGTCGTTCCACGACCGCGACCTCGTCCTCCCGATAGTCACCCTCGACAAAACGGATTTCCGCGCCGAACGCGCGCATGACCGCGATCTTGTCCGGTGCGGCATGATGATCGACTACAGCGATAAAGCGCAGTCCGAACTCCACCGCTGCGATCGCGAGGCCGATGCCCGTATTACCGGAAGAGGACTCCACCACCACGCCGCCCGGACTGAGCCGCCCCGATTTGAGCGCAGCAACGATCATGTTGCGAGCCATGCGGTCCTTGATGCTTCCCCCCGGGTTGTTCTTCTCGATCTTGAGCAACAACCTGGCATTCTTTGCTGGAATGGAAATGCTGAGAATCGGCGTATTACCAATGAGGTCGGTCACTTTATTCAAAATCATTCCGGTACTCCATTCGATAGTCAGGTGAGACTTCCATGCCGCCTGCGGCGTCGTAGGTCACAGAAATCCGGCGCGGCACGGGATGGCGGTGAAATTCGTTTTCGAGCATGTCCATCTGGTAGCCCGCTGTGTTCGCGTACACCAGCAGGTCGCCAGCTTTCGGCCTCCTTTGAAACTGGATCAGGCGGTTGGTGATGACGTCTTCGTCAAGACAACTGTGTCCGGCAATGTAGGCACGCACCGGCGGCTCTGCGTGTTCGCTGCCGGCGTGTGCCGACACGAGAATCGGGTCCACCAGGAATTCGGACGCGAACCACGTTTCGCACGCGCTGAAGCTGCTGCCTTCCACGAAGATCACCACGTTGTCCGCAGCCAGCGACTTGACGCGCGTGATCCGGAAAACAGAGACGGCGGTCTGATCGGCGAGGCTGCGCCCAGGCTCGATCGCCAGGGTAAGCCGCATCTCGTTGAGATACCCCGCAATAGACACGCCATCGACACAAGGCGATGCGAGAAACTGTTCCAGCCACTGACACGCGCCGATCGGGCCGCCGTACGGATAGAACGACTCGGGCACCTTGCCATTGCGGTAGTCGCCGCTGCACTGCGCACCCAGAAACGCTTCGTATACCTCGACATCCACGTACTGGACCGGCAGGCCGCCGCCGACGTCGAGGATTGTCGGATCAAGGCCCATATCGCGCGCTGCAGCGAAGAAGCGGGTGAGCTCACGCACGGCCTGCACGCGCGATTCATGGCCATAGCCGCCGAGATGGAAATGAAAGCCCTCGAACGAGAACCACTCCTTTAGCCGGGGCAGGCGCTGCAGACAGGTAAGCAGGTCGTCGGTACCCATGCCGAAGCGGCTCGTTCCGGACGCTGCGGGCCGATAGCGCAACAGCACCCGCGTCGGGCGATCCGGCTCTATCTCCCGGACAATCATTTCGAGGTCGTTGAACTCCTCGACGGAGTCGACCGCGATCAACGCAGCATTGGCGATGAGCGCCGCGTGAAATACCCTGGTCTTGGCTGGCCCGGTGGCGCAAAGCATGGCTGGTTCGATCCCGGCGCGCAGGGCATCGCGCATTTCATAGATGCTGGATACATCCACGCCGACAGCGGCTTCGACCGCCGCACGTACGAGGCCCGGTGACTTGTTGACCTTCGCCCCGTAGAAAATCTCAAACCGCGCGGTGTGCCGGTTCAGCACGGCGCGCAATGCCTCGACGTTTCGACGCAGAATGTGCGGCCACACGATATTGAGCGGCGAACCATACTGCTCAACCAGCTTCAGCAGTGCGTCCGGTGAATCGAAGACAAGGCTTGAGATGGCGGGATCGAGAAGCGGTGGAAGCACATCGGGTACATAGGCCCTTGCGCAACCGTTTTCTGTTGTCTGCGGCAGCACATTGTCTGGCGTTTGCGTCATGAGTAACGGCCTAGAAATCCATGGAAGCAGACAGGAAGACGGTGCGCGGAGCACCGAGCGAAATCGTCCCGTACGAGGCCACGCCCGACCAGTACTTGCGATCGAACACGTTGAGCAGCCCCGCCCGAACCGTGGTGGACTTGCCGTAAAGCGTGGTCTTGTAGCGGGCGCCCAGATCGACCGTCGTCCAGGACGGCACGGACTGGCTGTTCGCCTGATTGATGTATTCCCGGCCGGTGTAGTTGATGCCGCCGGTCAGCGTGACACTGGGGACCCATGGCAGGTCCCATTCGGTGCCGACATTGGCCATCCACGTCGGAACGCCCACTGGCCGGTTACCCAACGTCGCGGCACTGTTGGTCTTCGTGAGCGTGGCATCCAGCAGCGTCACCCCTCCCAGCAAGCGGACGCCTTTGAGCGGCTCGCCGGACACGTTCAGTTCCAACCCCTGATTGCGCTGCTCGCTGTCGACCAAATAGACCGTGCCGTACAACTGGCCGCTTGGCTTGGTGATCCTGAAGGCAGCCAGTGTTGCCAGCACGCCGCTCATATCGAGCTTGACACCGACCTCTTGCTGTTTCGTCTTGTAGGGCGCGAAAACCTGGCCTGCGTTCGTCGCGGCTGAAGGGGCAATGTCGCCTTTGCTTAGCCCTTCGATGTAATTGGCGTAAAGCGACACGTTTTGCCACGGCTTCACGACAAGACCGACCAGCGGCGTGGCGGCACTCTCGTTGTACGACGATGTCCGTGCCCCGGTAGTCGCACTGAAGTTGTCGGACTGGACATGCTGCTGACGCACACCGACAGTCAGCTGCAATCGCTCGCTCAGCATGCTCAATGTATCGGCTAGCGCCACACCGGAAAGCGTCGACGACGAGACCTTCGGCACGCGTGCCGGTGCGCTCACGTATTGCTGCGGACTCGCGACGGGCGAATAGATATTCGACAGGATCGCAGTACCTGAATTGCTCGCACTCGCGATACGGTCCTGGTAGACGTTCGCCTGGAACACCACTGCATGCTTGACTGCGCCGGTATTGAACTGGGCACGCACGCCCGTGTCCGCGGTCGAGCGATTGATCTGGAATTTCCAGTTCTGCGGCGTGGCCGAGGTATCTCCTGCAGCATTCAGAATTGTCGGTGTCTGATCCGACAACCGCGAGACATCCGATTTCGTGCCGCCGGCGTCGGCGAATACGGTTACGTTGTCGCTGATGTCGTATTCGGCATGCAGCAACGTCGATATGTCGTTGGATTTCCACCAACCCCAGGATTGGGTGACGTTGCGGCGGCCATCCGCTGCAGAGGGCACCTGAATGCCCGATGCCACGAGAAACGGGCGCGTCGGGGCGTCGATCCACTGATACTGCTCGATCACGTCGAGCGATGCCCGGAACCGCTCGCCCTGATAATCGAGCGACAGCGCCCCGACCTCGGCACGTGACTTCTGGTTGTCGAGCGGCGTGCTGCCCTGACGGTGCAAGCCATTGAACCGGATCCCGAACTGACGATCACTGCCGAAGCGGCGACTCAGATCGATCGACTCGCCGAACTGGGAATCCGATGCATAGTCCAGCGTGACTCGGGTCAGATCCTTGTTCAGCGCACGCTTGGGCACCACGTTGACGACACCGCCGACACCACTGTTCGGAGACATCCCGTATAACAATGCGGCCGGCCCCTTGAGCACCTCGACGCGCTCCAGATACTCCGTGAACAGGTGGTAATTGGGCGAAACGCCATACACGCCGTCGAACGCGACTTCGCTCAGATTGCCTTCGTTGACCGGAAAGCCGCGGATGAAGAACGAGTCGGTCACGCCGCCGATTTGCCCCGTAAATCGCGTGGATGGATCCCGGTTCAACACCTCCGCCAGCGTCACCGCCTGCAGGTCCTTCATCCGTTGCGAGGTGGTGTTGCTGACGCTAAAAGGCGTATCCATCACGCTCTTGTTGCCTAGCAGCCCCACTCGCCCGCCACGCGCCACCTGCCCGCCGGCGTAGGGTGGCGGAAGGTCGCTGTCAGACTTTGCGTTGACCGTCACCGCTGGTAGTTTCTTTGTGCCGTCACTCACTTCCTGGGTAGTCTCTGTTAGCGCCTGCGCATAGGCAGAAGCACCGAAACCGGTTGTTAACACACCTGCAAAGACAAGCCGGATAGACAAAGCCCGTGGTTTGAAAAGTAGAAGCGACGGCTCGGGTGATGAAGCGGTGGACCGAAGGGAAATGCGAAAAAAGCGCAGTAGCATGATGATTACGTTCGTGTTTTTGTTAAAGAAATCCGTTTCGGTCCCAAGCTTTCACTTTTGTTAACATTAATGCAAATGATAACGATTCGCAATACTGTTCTGAAGAAACTTTCTGCGCTTGTAGGTGGCGAACCTCCTCCATGGGTGAGCGCCCGAAGACCCGCTTGAACTCGCGGCGGAACTGAGACGGACCCTCGTAGCCGACACGCGCCGCAGTCGCTGCAGCAGTCAAGCCGTCGCGAATCCCTAGCCCATGTACCGCGAGCCCTGTCTCTTGAAGCGATCGATTATGGATCGACATATCTATTTTTAATTTTGTACTACCAACTATATGAGGAAACACTCATGAGCTGCGCATCAAAGATCGGGCTCGTCACGGGCGCATCGAAAGGCATCGCACAAAGACCCGCCAGGAGAATCCTCGAGCGCAACAATCCATGTCGAAATATGTCACGACGCGTTTTCCCTCCTCGCAAACCCCCGCCTGGCGGGCCTCTGCCGCGGTGAAACCGCGTGACATATCTTCGTTGCAGATTAAATCCGCGCGTCCTCCTATAGTCCGTTCATCGCCACGCCGCAGTGCGGGAAGTGGCCCGGAACCAACAAGGAGATACCGTGAACACCCGCTCGTTTGTCCTCCCGACCACCGCCGCCTGCCCCGCGTTCGTCACCACCACCGCATCCGTACGCGGCGCTCTGCGCAAGCTCGTGCTCGCAGCAACCGTCGCGGTGCTTGCTCTCGGCAGCGCTTCGGCTTTCGCCTGGTCGCAACACGGCACGGCGTACACGTCACGTGGCACGTACAACGGCGCCCGGTATGGCTCGTGCGGCGGCGGTAGCTGTTCGCATGCGGGTGGCGTTGCGGGCCCTTACGGCGGCGTGGCGACCAACACCGGTACGGTCACCCGCAACGCGCCGGGCCAGTTTTCGAATTCGGGCACCGCGACCGGACGCTACGGCAACTCGGTCCAGCACGCCGGCGACACCAACTGCGCGGGCGGCACGTGCTCGCACACCGGCACCCTCACCGGACCCGATGGCAAAACAGCCTCCACATCGAGCGACGTGACCAAAACCGCGCCGGGCCAGTATTCGTCGTCCGGGTCGATCACAGGCTCGAACGGCAACACGGTCGACCACTCGGCATCGACGAATTGTGCGGGTGCTTCGTGCTCCCGTTCGGGAACGGTGACCGGCTCTGACGGCGGGACCGTCTATCACTCCGGCACGGCGACGCGCGTCGCACCGGGTGTCGTTACGACTTCGACCAGCGCCACGGGCACCCACGGCAACACCGTGACAACGAGCGGGACGGTCACAACCACGGGCGTTGTCACGACGGGCGTTGTCACCACGGGCGGCACAACGGTCGTCGTCGCGCCGAAGCCGGTGGTCGTTGCTCCGCCGGTCGTGTATGTACCGCCTCCCCCAGTTGTCTACGTGCCGCCCCCGCCGCCGGCCGTGTATGTCGCACCGCGCGTGGTCTACGTGGCGCCTGCTCCGCGCCCTGTAGTGTGGGTACGGGGCCACTGGGTCGGGAACATCTGGATACCGGCGCACTGGGCGTGAGCGATGACCTGCAGGTCATGAACTGGCGGCATGGTTAGGCGAATCGGTCAGCATCCGACGGGCGAGCAAGGCGGCGTGATGCTCGTGCGTCCAGATTTAAAATTGCGGCGCACACTGTCATGCAAAGCGGGTGCGTTGGCCATGCCGATCGTCGCGACGGGGTTAGTGACAGGGTTAGCGACGGGGTTGGCGATTGGCTTCGGCGGCCGCATAGCGAACGTCGAAACGCCGGCCGCGCATCGCGCGATCGAACCCTCGCAGCACTGTGAATAAAACACCATGCCATTACGCGATCCAGCCCATTTCCTGCCCTCCTTTGTCTGGCATGCGACCCCCGACGGGCGCATTGAATACGTCAATCCCTGGACGTGCAGCTATCTCGGCAAGAC
>Ga0073928_10004268_pt1 | contig 21375 bp, 22 predicted proteins | sample PaiPotPPA55metaG_FD_76969 | JGI IMG/M metagenome (GOLD analysis project Ga0073928, IMG submission 76969) | Iron sulfur acid spring bacterial and archeal communities from Banff, Canada, to study Microbial Dark Matter (Phase II) - Paint Pots PPA... ...
CAGTTCCGATATCAGCTGGCGGGGGCCTGACCTGCGGTGATGCCCGGTGTCTCACACGCTGTCCTCTGGGTTCAGTCTCAAATTCATGTCCCTTCTTCAGAACGCCGCTACCCATCCCCTGGCGACATATTCAATCGCTGGGGGACGCGGACAAACCCGTTCGGAAGGTTCCGTCACGTGACGGCGCTATCCCAGCCGCAGCTCACGCATAGTCCAGCGTCGGTGGGAGATGAAGACGAAGCAGCACAGTGATCCCGTATTCATGGCGTACCTGCGCGCCAAAGGTGCTGCGGACGACAACGTTCGGGCACGGAAGACTCTCACGTCTACCATCGTCCGGCCGGGTCACCTCACCAACGATCCTGGCACGGGCCGAGTGGCAATCGCGGATGACAGGGGACGCGGCAGCATCCCGCGCGAGGACGTCGCCGCGGTACTGCTCGCGGTGCTCGACGCCCCCGGCACGGCAGGTCAGACGGTCGAGGTGATTTCGGGCGAAACGCCGATCGCTGATGCTATCGCCGCCCTCGTGCCATGAGTGGACGCCGCACGACCAGACCTGACTGAAGTCAATTGACGATATGGTCATAGCGAGTCGAGTCATCTGGATCAGAGGAAACGGACCATGGCAGTGGCGGAGAGGCCGTCGGCGCGCGCGGCCAAGCGTTTGCAAACGCGGGAGCGTCTGATGGGTGCGGCCATCGCCGAATTCAAACGGTCGGGGATGGCCGCGGCCGATGTCAGCGCAATCGTGGCGGCCGCCGGAGTCGCACACGGCACCTTCTTCTTCCACTTCCCGACCAAGGAACATGTGCTGTTGGAACTGGAGCATCGCGAAGAGGAGCGGATCGCAAAGGAGCTGGGCCGTTTCGTGACTTCGCAGCGCGACCTTTCCTCGACGCTGAAAGAGACCGCGCGCCTGGTGAAGGGATTGGAACGCCGTCTGGGCGCCGCGCTCTTCAAAGACTTTCTTGCACTCCACTTTTCACAGACTCGTCCGGTTGACGAAAGCAAAGAACACCCAGTCATCGTGTTGGTCGCTCACCAGATCGAGGGAGCCCAAGACGGTGGCCGTGTGGACCCCGATGTGAACCCGATGAACAGTGCGGTGTTCTTTCTTCTTGGCCTCTATGCGCTGTTGACGACCACGCATGACTGGCCGGCTCAGGACGCCATGCTCGAGGACTACGTGGCAAGGAACGTCCGCGGTATTGGGGCCCACTAGCCGATTGACTCCGCTAACTGATTGACTATAGTCAGTGTCCAGTGCGACGCTCGGGTCCGCCGTCGCTAGGAGGAGTCCTGAATCTGCCCCCGTTAAACCTGCGCCACCGTCGCCAGAGCGCAGAGGCCGCGACGCGGACCGATGGTACCCACGCCGGCCTCGAGGAGCACATGGAGGAATCACGGCTCGCGCAGCGCCAGGCCGACAAGTGGCTGATTTCCGGATCGTTCCTGATTGGCACCGCGGTTCTCGGTGTCTTCGGCCTGCCACTTTTCCTTCGCGGCGTCTGGCTCCTGCGACGCGCGCAGCGGACCGGATTGTCGGTACGGCCGATGCTCGTCACCCTCCTCGGTTACCTCGTCATCATCGACGCCGCCATCAATACGGTCGGCTGGGCGCTTGACCTCATCGCCAACCACTCATTGCTGGCCCGCGTGCTTTTGAACGGCTGGGGCAACATGTTTGATGCGGGCTACTTCTGGCATTACAACGAGCTGTGGCTCGGCGGCGCAGCGGGTCCGGGCGAAAAAGCCTGGGAAGTCGGGCTGATACTGACCGTCTTCACCATGCGGATCGCCGCGGCGATCGGATTTCTGCAGATGAAACGGTGGGGTCACCAATGGATGGTCATCACCTGCTGGATGGGCGTGGTGATCTGGATCGGCTATGTGTTCAACATGACGATGTTCGCCGACGTTCGTTACGCCGGCGTCGTGTTCCCCGTCATCGGCTGGTGGCTCTACGACATCTTCTACATCTCGCCATTCCTCGCGATCCCCTACCTGCACACGGTCAACCGCGAAATCTTCTCCGACTAGAGAAGAGCCGTTCACCCGCGCTCCTGGCGTCGCATCGTGTCGGTCTCAATGACTTCCATCATTGATTGATCTGGGCCGCACCAGTCCATGCCCCTCAAAGGCGAATACTATTAACATCTTTCAAGGTCAGGAGCCACTCTCGGCCGCTCGTTCCACGGGTGTTATTGACTTCAGTCAGTGAATGCGTTAGAAACAGCAGACCATGACGCCACAGGTCAAGCCCTCGGTGCGGGACACCCGACGGCTCCAGACGCGGCAGCGCATCCTCGGCGCGGCGATCGTCGAGTTCAAGCGCTCGGGCATGGCGGGAGCCGACGTGGGCGAGATCGTGTCTGCCGCGGGCGTCGCGCACGGGACCTGCTATTTCCACTTCCCCACCAAGGAACACGTACTGCTCGAGCTGGAGTGGCGCGAGGAGGCGCGCATCGCCGGCGCATTCACCAGGTTCATGGCGAACGATCATGACCTGACCGCGGCGTTGACGGAGGTCGTCGACCTGGTGGCGGGACTTGAGCAGCGACTCGGCTCACCGCTGTTCAAAGAACTGCTGGCGCTGCACTTCTCACCGTCGCGGCCCCACAAGGACGAATGGACCGATCATCGGTTGATCGTGTTACTGGTCCGCGAGATCGAGCGGGCACGAGGCGGCGGTGACGTCCACCCCGAAGTCGACGCGTTCTACAGCGCGATGTTCTTCCTTCTCGGTATCTACGGAGTGCTGACCAGCACCGACAACCCCGACGCACGCGACACGATGCTGGCCGAGTTGGTCGCTTCTGCGGTGCGCGGTCTGTAGGTCCGATGACTCCATCGCGCCTGCACAACCCGACACAGGAGGTCTGGAAATGAACTGGATCTGGGAGATCCTTCGCTACGTCGCGGCTTGGGGCGGCACCGGGCTGATCATCTGGTTCTGGTACTGGATGTTCTCCAGCATCGGCACCTTCTGAGCGGCAATGGCCGACCTCTCTGATGCACACGCGATGGCGGTCGAGCGCAGTTGCGCCCTAACGGCTGTCGCATTCAGCGGTCAACGCCGCGACGGCGTACGCCTGGTGACCGGCGAGCGCCGCAACTTCGGGCTGAGCACGGGGCTCGACTTCGTGCACGTCCCGTACCCGCCGTCCGGGAGGGACTGGACGCGCAGAACTCTGACCTGTGGTGTAGCGCTGCAATGTTCGCCGTCCAAGGAGCGTCTTGTCCAGTATCGGCTGAACGAGCTGTCGACCCGTGAACTGTGTGCGCTCACGGTGGTCGAGGGCAGCGTCGCTCTGGGATGGATCGCGTCGAGCTGGCCCGGGCTGCTGCCGGAAATACAGCGAGTCCTGCCCGGTCTGGAGGCCGCGGCGGCCGACACGCACGCCACGGAAATGCTCAATCGTGCCATTGCGTTGGCCAGCTCAGGGCGACCGTTAGACGTTCATCCTCTGCTGGGCAGCTTGCCGTCGGCCTACACCGCGCCGCGGGGATTGTCCGACAAGCTGCGACGCAGCTTGGGCAGGATGCCTTGGACCACAACGCAGAAGCGGCTCCCGCGGCCGTACTCCGTGCCGGTGGGCGGCGACGGCGGTGTGCGCAACCCCAATCTGCCACCGCCGAGCAGGCCGCAGGACAACGATCTCGACATCACTCCGGACCACCGGCCCGGCATCCCGTATCCCGAGTGGAATGCCTGGACGAAAAGCTTTCTGCCGAACCACGTCGCCGTTCTCGAGCGGGCAGTCACTAGCCGCACTGGCCGGTCGGGGCCGATCTCTGCCGACCTGCGGAAGTGGTTCGAAGAACACACCCATCGCGCAATGAGGAGCCACCTCGAAGACGGCTCCGACGTCGACGTCGACCAGTACGTCAGCCACTACATCGACGTGACGACCGGCGAGGCGGCCGAGCCGCGCATCTTCCGCGAGCTGCTGCCCAGCAGCCGCGACGTCACCACAGCACTACTTCTTGACGGCAGTTCGTCGCTGGGAGTGCACGGCGGCCGCATCTTCAAGCTGGAATTGGCGTGTGCGGACGCGCTTTCGCGGGCCATGACGGCTGCCAGGGAGCGGCACGGCGTCTTCGTATTCACCGGTAACACCCGCCATCGGGTGGAAGTACGTTGCCTCAAAAACTTTGAAGACGCCCGGTTCGTGCCCCCGAGCGGCCTCGGCCTGGTCACCGGCGGATACACCCGGCTCGGTGCACCGCTGCGACACTTGACCAGCCGACTCCTGGCCCAGCCGTCCGAGCGGCGCCTGCTGATCGTGATCGGTGATGGCCTGTTGTCCGACGAGGGCTACGAAGGCCGTTACGCCTGGGCCGACGCCGCGCATGCGGTCGAAGAGGCCAACGACGCCGGCGTCTCCGTCTACTACGTCGGCGTCGGGCCGACCCGCGTCGACCCACTTCCGGAGATCTTCGGTCCTCGTCGCTCCCAACGCATCCGGCGAGTGGAGGAGCTTCCGCGGGTACTGGCTCACGTCCATCGCGAGCTGGTCGCCGCATGACCGGCCACCATCCCATGACAAGCGACCACCCGAGGAGACAGATGAGCACCGATAACTACTACTCGAACGGCAACGAAGTCCAGTTGTTCGAGCAGGCGTTTCACCAACGGCTACCCGTGATGCTCACCGGCCCGACGGGGTGCGGCAAGACACGCTTGGTGGAGCACATGGGTCTGCTGCTGGCACGGCCGGTGGTCACCATCAGCTGCCATGACGATCTCACCAGTTCGGATCTGGTGGGCCGATTCATGGTCACCGGCGGGGACGTGGTGTGGACCGACGGGCCTCTCACCAGGGCGGTGAAGGCCGGTGCGATCTGCTATCTGGACGAGGTGGTGGAGGCGCGCCACGATTCGTTGGCCGTCCTGCACTCGCTGACCGACCACCGTCGCGCTCTGTATCTGGACCGGGCCGCCGAGGTTGTCGAGGCGCCGCAAACCTTCATGCTGGTGTGCTCCTACAACCCCGCCTACCGCAGCTCGCTCAAGGAGCTCAAACCCTCGTTCCGGCAGCGTTTCGTCACACTGCCGATGCAGTACCTGGCCGGCGAGCGCGAGGCGGAGGTGATTGTCGCTGAAGCCGGCATCGAGCTGTCGACGGCTCAGCGGTTGGTTCAGTGTGCGATCGCGATCCGAACCGCAGAGGACGCGTTTCACTTCGAGCCGCCGTCCACCCGGGTTCTGGTCACCGCAGCGCAGCTCATCGCTGCAGGCGCAAGCGAATTGGAGGCTGCCGAGGCCTGCATTCTCACGCCGCTGTCCACCGACGGTGCGATCAGCGAGGGCCTACGCGAAGTTGCCGCGGCCAGCCTGCTCGCTGCCAACGCCCACACATTCTAGGGACGCCCACGCAGTCTAGGAAGGAGGCACCGAAATGGATCCGCAAGAAAAGAAGCGCAAGAGAGCGCTGATTGTCTTCCAAATCTTCATCTACGGCTATCTGCTGACGATGTTTGGAATCCAGCTTTACATGTCCTTCGCCCGCGGCTGGTGGCACTTGTGAATCTGCCATTGCTCACCCGGCTTTCGGGTGCGAAGGCACAGTCGGGCGGCTCTGTCGATCTCGAGGATCACCTCGATGCTTCCCGGCTGGCTCAACGCCGGGCCGACAAGTGGATGATCACCGGTGCCGCGTTGATGGGCATGTGGGCTCCCGGTTTGATCGGCTTTCCGATCTTCATGCGCGGGGTTTGGCTGCAGCGCCAAGCTCTGCGCGCGGGCCTGTCGGTTCGGCCGATGATCGTCACCCTCATCGGTTTTCTGGTGTTGATCGACGGAATGCTCAACAGTCTGGGCTGGGCTCTTGACCTGGTCGCCAACCACACCTTGATCAACCGTGTGCTCATGGTCGGGTGGGGCAACATGTTTGATGCGGGCTACTTCTGGCATTACAACGAGCTGTGGGTCGGCGGCGCCGCCGGGCCGGGCGAGAAAGCCTATGTGGCGGGGTTGATCTTCACGGTGTTCTCCATGCGGGTCGCCGCGGCGATCGGGTTCCTCCAGATGAAGCGGTGGGGACACCAGTGGATGATCCTCACCTGCTGGATGGGCGTGGTGATCTGGATCGCCTACGTGTTCAACATGACGATGTTCGCCGATGTGCGCTACGCCGGTGTCGTTTTCCCGGTGATCGGCTGGTGGCTTTACGACATCTTCTACATCACGCCGTTCCTCGCGATCCCGTATCTGCACACGGTCAACCGTGAAATCTTCTCCGACTGAACAGGTTTAAGGAGCACAACCATGACTTCACCGTCGCCGAAGCCGGCGTCCACCGAGGACAAGGACCCGGCCGATGGGCTCCCGCCGGGCACCACACCGTATTACGCGAACATGCACAAATGGATCAAGCGGGCAGTGCTGGTATGCCTGGTCGCCCTGGTCATCGAAGGCGCCTTCACGCTGCCCTTCATGGCGATCTACTACGGCTACCCGACACTGAGCCTCACCCAGATCTGCAGCGAACTGCTCAAGGTCCGCTACTCCGATGACACGCTGGAATGCAAGTTCCCGTACCCGCCGCTCGGACCGCCCGAGGGCGCCCAGGGCAAGGCCACCGCCCAAGACCAGTGGGGCATTCAACCGATACCGAAGTATCACCGGCTCGGCTTCCGCGAACTCGTCCGCATCCACGAGCAGCGACTGGCCCGCCAGGCCGCCGGCCAACAAGGGGCTACGAGTCGATGACGGCCAAGTCGCTCGAGGAACACGCGCAGAACTGGGATCTTCGCCACCAGGATTTCAAGGACAACGACGTCCTGTCGGACGTCTATTCCGTCTTCACGTGGCGAGCAGACGGTTCACCTCGTCGGTGAAGCGGACGTTCAAGTTGTGCCAGCGCGGCAATCCGTTGTCACCGGGCTCGAGCTGTTCGGGGAAGAGCACGGTGCCGAAGCTCCCCTGGATCAGCGGCACGACCGAGAAGCCGGCACTGCGATACCAGGGCGCCGCCCGAGACGCGACCTCCTCGGGCGTCCCGACATACATCAGGTGCTGTACATCCTCGTCGCTCATCATGGCGCAGACACTGAGCAGCTCGTCGCGGGAAAACTTGGTCGAACGGTGGGTGAGGCTCAGCGCCCAGTCGTCGCCCAGTGGGTGTTTGCCGCCCCATTTGGACCAGTGGTGACCGACGGGGGTCAGATTGAGCACAAAGCTGCGGACGAACGGACTTTCCAGGGCTTGCGAGATCTGGCGGTCGTTCTCACACAGGATCATGGTCATGCCCGGTGCGATGACCAACGACTTGGGGTCGCGGTCGCGGCGCTCGGCTTCGCTCCACATCTGCGCGAGGTCGGCTTCCCAACTCGTGACCTGGTCGGCGTAACCGCCGGGCAGATAGGTCAGGACGCCGTCGGCGACGCGCCCGGCGATCCGCATCGGGCGCGGGCCGCCGCCCGCAAGCAAAACGAGCGGCGGGTGTTCGGGGTTGTAGGGCGGCAGCGCGACGAGTGCCTGGTCCAGTTTCCAGAACCGGTTGTCGGGTTCGGTCACGGGCTGCGTTGTGCGCATGAGGGTCTTGATGATTCGAATGGCCTCTTCGAGATGCGCGTTGCGCGGCTCAGTGCGTTCGAGTCCGTAGGGTAGGAACTGTTTGTTCTCCCCGGTACCGATGGTGATCATCACCCGACCGTGTGAGATGTGGTCGAGGGTTAACAGCTCCTGGGCCAGGATCGACGGACTGCGGCGATAGCAGTCCACGATGGTGTTGAGGAGGATCTTCTCGGTGTGTGACGCGACGGCGGCGATCAGCGGGATGGTGTTGTAGCACGCCTCGTAGTCGGGCACCTGTGCCGCCGTGGGGATGAGCTCCGGCGACCAGATCGAACGGAATATCCACGACTGCATTTGGTCGGAGTAGCCGGTGGCGAGGTAGCCGAGCTGTTCGTAGAGTTGCGCGGCGCGGATCGCATCGCGAACCCCTCCTGGTCGGTGCATCTCCATCCCCGCAGTGCCGGCGAAGGGGATGTTCCAGTCGAGCTTGTCCGTCATCGGTTACCTCTCGGGTCAGTCGTTGTCATTCGGTTTTCCCGGGTGCAAATGCGCACGGCACCGGTGCTGGTCAGCGGGTGGCGTACGCCCATGTTGTTGGTAATCCTTCCTGGGCTCAGTCCGCGGCGTGGTAAAGGTGCACCGCCGATGCGAAGCCAAGCCCTCGTGATGCGCCGGTGATGACAGCAGTGCGCGGCTCACTCATTGCCTGGCCTGCATCGTCCGCCGTCGGCCGGCGGCTGCACGTCGGGCCGCCCGCGCGGCTGCCCTGTCATCCAGGTTGACCATATTCCGACTGCATACGGGCCGGGTTGGCTGTTCTTCTCGTAGAAGCCTTGTGGGTCATAAACTTTGGCTTCCGGGTAGGGCCACGGGCAGGCCACCGACGTGGCCGTCCGTGTCCATTTGATCGCCATGAACCATCCACCGTAGGCGAAGTAGGCGGCGTTGATGATGATGAACATCACCACGAACATGCCCAGCACGGGACGGCCGACGAAGATGCGGGCCCGCTGGGCCAGTTTCTCGGCGACGGTGCGGCCGGTGTCGTCGCGGTAGAGCAGCACACCCGCCGGAATCATCACGAACGTGACCGACAGCGATTCCCACAGCAGCGGGAACTGAAACGGTGTGCCGGTGAAGAGCGAGCCGAACGGGATCACCTGGTCATAGATATAGAGCCCGGTGCGGATCCCCCAGATTTCGAGGAAGGCGTCGAAGACGAACCCGCACACCAGGATTAGCCCTGCCAGGCTGATCAGCGGGTGGCGCCACGCGAACGAGTCGACAGGCTTGCGGGCCTGGATTTTGCGCAGGATCCACACGGCCGGGAAGTACGGGCTCAGATAGAACATCACATAGCCGAAGACAATGAACGGTTCGACGGTGGGCGATAGTGACACCAGCGGCCAGTCCACGGGCCAGTGCCACAGCTGCGGGTTGTACACGGCATACGGCGCCCAGTTCATCAGTGGGTCCTGCCACACGATCAACGTGGTCACGATTGCCATCAGCAACACCGGACGGGCCGGATACCGGCGCCAGGCGATCACGAAGGCCGCGATGACCAACAGCATCGCGACCACGGTGCCGATCTGGATGATGGTCAGCCACGTTGAGCTGCTCAACCCGAACAGGTACTGCACTGGTCGGGGCGCGCCGCTGACCTGCGGATTGCGGATCCGGTCGGACACGGCGCCGGTGCGCGCGTAGTAGGTCACCACTGCCAGGACAGCAAGGGCGACGATCACCCATCCGGCGCTCCCCAGGGTGCGCGTGGGTCGTTGTGCGGCCACGGTGTCGGCCGACGGCTCTGTGTGTTCATGAGTCATGTGGCGATACCTCACTGAAGCGGTCGACGAGATGGGAGTTGATACCCTGACGGATGATGTGCCGGATGCCGGACGATCAGTTTTTCCCCGCGCCCGTGCGATGCGAACACCCTCAACCACCCGTGATGGCGGTGAACTCCGGGCTGATCTGGTCTGTGACCGTCGCCCACGGCACCGTGACCACCCTCAGTGCGGCGCCGAACTGGAATTCGGGAAAGTGCAGCTCGATTCCCTGCGCGGTGGGAATCCAGGCCTTGAAGTTGATATCGACGGGCGCGAACTGGCCTTGACGGCGCCAGTCACGGACGTGATCGCCGGGCGCCACCTCCGCCAGCGCAGCTGCGGTCGCATCGCCGAGTCGTGTCAGACCCGCCTGCTTGTCGACGAACAGGTTGTCCCAGGTGATAGGAACACCGCTGCGACTGTCGCACACGATGCTGGCCACCGACTGGATCGGCATGTGCGCCTCGTCGGTATTGTATTGTCCAACAAAGACTTCCGAAACCGTCATGGGCCCCACGTGCAACGTCGCGTCGGCGTCGAATGTCCAGGGACGCTTTTTCGATCCGTCCCAGGTGGCTTGCTGGACTTCCCTGTTGGCTTCCGCGTCGAGGCGATCGTTGATCTGGTCGGCCACCACTGGGTCGCCACCGTCGACCCGTTGATAGTGAACCATCCAGGTGCCCAATTGATCTGGACTGTTGCCGGAGATCATCGACGGCACGGCGACAACCCCGCCGGCATGGGCGATCGGCTCTTCCCCGGGGACGGCGGCGGCGGTGATCGCCGCCACCCCCGCCAGTAGGGAAATCCAACGTCGAGTTATGTTCACATCGGCACTTGTTATCTGAGTTCCACCTTGCTTGCCAGCCACCTGCCGTCGACGAGTTCCATCGTCATGGCCACACGGCTGCGGTCAAGGCGCGGTTGCGGGCTTGCGACGTTGGTGATCCACTGGTCGACGAACAGCACCACGTCGACGTTGGTCTTGGACCCCGATTTGACCGCAGAGTCGATGACCGTGCCCTTGCTCATCGCCTTGTTGTCGATGAGCACTTCGCGAAGCTGGCTGGCCGACTGACTGTACATGTCCTTGAATTCGCCGGTGGAGCCGTCGATTACTTGGGCGAAGTTCTGATCGACGCTGTTGGTGTCGATACTTGTCAAGGTGACGGCGAAGCGTTCCGCGGACGACAAAGCGGCGAGGCTGGCGCTGTCGATGTCTTTTTGTTGTTTGTACTGCCACCCGAAGTATCCCGACGACCCCAGTGCCGCAACGACAATCAGAATGGCCACTGCGGTGAGGGTGTAGCGCAGCCACCGCTTACGACGTGATGGCGGTGCGTCGGGTGTCTCGGCGTCACCGGTGTCGTCTCCGGCCGGCCCGACTGCGACCGCTTCGTTGCGTGTGCGTCGGGCGAAAAGCCGGCCCGCGCGCCGGGTCGGTGCGCCGCGGTGGTCGTCGGCGTCGGTGTCCGCCGGTGCGGTGCCCGTGTTGTCAACGTGTTGTGCGCCCTCGGCTGTCGCACTGGTTTGCACATCGTCGGAATCCGTGACGGCTTGGGTGTCCTCGGCGGCGGGCGGATCGTCGTGCTCGATGATCCTGTCGAAGACGTCTTTGCCGTTGGTTCGTTTGAAGAGTTTGGTCGCCATGATGGCCTCCTTAGTTAGTTGGGTGGGCTCGTCGGTGCCGGCGGGGTCCAGCCCGGGGGCGGCGCGCTGGGCCAGCCCGGTGGTGTGGGCCAGTTCGGCGGGTCGGGCGGGTAGTTGGGGGGGAAAGCCGACCCGCCGAATGGTGTCGGTATGGAGCTGTTGACCAGCGGCGTGGGGACGGTCTGTGCGAGCGGGTCGTAGCCCGGTGGTGGCCCGGCGGTGTCGTCGCCCGGCGGTCGCGGCGCGTTGCGGGCGCCGCGGACCAGGACCGACGGGTCGGGGTTTTTGCAGTAGGTGTAGAGGTAGGGCTCGGGATAGTTCGCCAGGAACGGCGGTGGCCGGGGAAGGTCGTAGTCGCAGGCGTAGCGCGGGTAGATGTCGGCGATCACCCAGACATAGCCGTCGTGAACGCCGGTCGTCAGTGCTGCCAGCGCCGACCCGCCACGCTGGGAGTTCAACATCTCGTTGAGGGCGGGAACGTGCGAAGCGGCCAGCTGTCCGACCGTGGTGAGATTGCCCAGCAGCTGGACCATCGTGTTGGAGTTGTCGTCGATGATGCCGTCGAGGACCGTCAGCGGCGCGTCACCGCGATCGACGAGGGTGCGGAAGCCGCCGTCCATCGCGTTGACCCCCGCCAGGATGCGCCGCAGATTCTGTGCGGTGTGGTCTAGGGCGGGCGCGGCGTCGGCCAAGGTGGTCAACACCGTGCGGCTGTTGCGCAGCACGCTCATCGTTTGCGGGAGCACCGAATCGACGGTGGAGATCACGAACGCGCCGCCGTCGAGCAGGGCCGCCAGTTTCTGCGGACCCTGCTGGCTGACCCGCAATTCGTTGGTGATGGCGCCCAGCTTCTCGGGGTCCAGTTGGGCCAGCATCCCATCGGAATCGGCGAGCAGTTGCGCCAGCGACACGGGCACCGAGGTCTGGTCTTGGTTGATCACCGCGCCGTCGGTCAACGCGGGTCCGCCGGTCTGCTCAGGCACGAAGTTCAGGTACTGTTCGCCGGCCGGGGACAGCGCGGAGACGTTTACGACGCTGTTGCGCGGTACCCGGATGTTGCTGTTGATCTCTGCGGAGGCCTCCACACCGGTGGCGGTGAAGTTGACCGAGGTGACACGGCCGATCGGCACGCCGCGCAGGGTGACGTCTTGGTTGGCCAACAGCCCACCGGATTCGCGTAAGAGCACTTTGACGGCGATCGTGGACCGTGCCGGGTTGATGCCCAGCGATCCCACCGCGATGTAGGCAGCCGCGGCGATCAGGGTCAGCACGAGGCCGGTCACCGACACAGCGACCCGATGGCGGGCCAGCGCCCGAACGGAATCCACGGTCAGGCGCGCTAACCGCTCCGCTGGGTTCGGGGTGCCTGTCATCACCGGGGCTGGTGCTGCGGTCCGTAGATGTTGCTCAACAGCAGGTTCCATTCATATCTGAGGCTGCCCACGAGGGCGTGCCAGTCGGTGCCGTCGGCGCCGTGGAACATCGGGTCGCCGGGGTAGTTCTTGTCGGGCAGTGCGCCCAGCGCCAGTTGGGCGACATCGGCCACGGCGTGGATGTCGGGCCCGCTGGTCATCTTGGCCAGGGCGGCGGTGACGCGGACCCAGGTGTTCATGTTGAGGTAGGGATCGGTAGCCGAGACATTCAGCGCCGCCGAGAGGGTATTGAGGTCGGCGATTAGGCTGCGGGTGTCGGTGCCGCGCATCGACGGAAACCGGTTGAGCTGGTTGGTGATTCGCGCGACGCCGTCGGTCAGGTCGGCGAGCTGGGTGGTGTTGTCGTTGATCACGGTCATCGCCGGGACGGCGGTGGTGATGACCTCGTCGAGTGTCTGCTGGCGTGCGGCCACCGACGCCGCCAGATCGGCGGTGCTGCGCAGGGCGGTGTCGATCTGATCCGACCGGGCGTTGAGCCGGGAGATCAACGTGGTGGATTCATCCAGCAGTGCAGCGACTTTCGCGCCTTTCCCGCCGACGGCCTTACCTGCGCCGTTGACGATCCTCACCAGGTTGCGGATGGCGCCGCCGTTGACCAGCAGCGCCGCCGAGCCAAGGACGTCTTCGACGGTGGCCGCTGAGGTGGTGGAGGCCAAGGCGATGCTGTCGCCGTCATGCAGGCGCGGTGCGTCGGGGGTTTGTTCGGGGTCGGGCCGGATGGCGACGAAGATGTCACCGAGCGGTGTGGCCGAGCGTAGTTCGGCGGTGGCGCCGGTGGACAGCGGGACATCGGCGTTGATGCGCATGGTGACGTAAGCGGTGAAGTCTCGCGCGCGGATCGATTCGACTTCACCGATGTCGGCGCCGTTGAGTTTGACCTTGGCCTTTTGCGGCAGATTCATCGCGTTGGCGAAGGCGGCGGTCACCGTGATGGCGTTACCGCCCAGTTGCCCGGGTGCGGGCAGGGGCAGACTTTCCAGGCCTGTCGCGCAGCCCGCCAGCACGGTGGTGAGGCAGGCGGCCGCGATTCTCAGGCAGGCTCGGCGGGAGACGGCGGCGGCTGGTCTCATCGTGGTCCTGCCGCTCCGGCCATGTTCTCCAGTAGTCCAGTCATGCTGTCGACGAAGAAGTTCGCACCGAACCCCGGCGCGTAATCGCTGATGGTGCCGGTGTTGCAGCCCAGGTCCTTGATTCCGGCGAGGTTGCAGATTTCCTTGGTCATCTGCCCGTTGAGGAACAGTTTGTCCAGCAGCGCGTGGGCGCGCAGGGCGCCAGCGTTCTGGTCGATGGCGTTGTAGATGTTGGTGCCCAGCATCGGCAAGACGTCGATGTCTTCGGCGATTTCGCGGCGATAGTCGGTGACGGCGTGCATGAGCTTCTGAAAGTCGGTGACGGTGGTTTTCAGCCCGTTGCGGTTCTTGTCCAGCAGTGACGCTGCTTGCGCCAGTATGTGGTTGAGCTGGGCGCCGGCGTTACCGGTGCCCAGGTTCTCGTCGGCCACGATGCCGCTCAGTTGGCGGATGTTGGAGCCGAACTCGCGGATGGCGGTGTCGTTGTCGGTGGCCGCTTGGGTCAGATCGGCCAGACTGTTGGCGATCGTCTGAATGTCTTCCTTTGTGGCGGCGCCGTTGTCGGTACTGAGCCGCAGCGCCGCAGACAGCTGATCCAGCGCCGCCTTGATGTCTTGTCCGCTGCCAGAGGCGATCTGGGTGCCGATGCCGACCAGGTCGGCCAGTGGACCCTGCCCGTGACCGTTACCGCCCAGAGCGCGAGACAGTTTGTCGGCCATCGCCAACGTGCGGTCGAACTCCACCGGTGTGCGGGTGCGGGGCAGGCTCAACACATCCCCGTCTTTGAGGGTGGGCCCGAAGCGGTAGGCCGGGGTGAGCTCGATGTGGCGGTCGGTCAGAATCGATGTCGAGACGGTGACGGCCTGCACGTCGGCCGGGATGGCGACACCGCGGTTGATCTCGAGCTTGACCTCGACGTAGCCGTCCTTGGGTGCCACGCTGGTGACCGTGCCGACCTGCATGCCCAGCACCGAGACCGCGTTGCCGGCGTACAGGCCGACGGCGTCCTCAAACTGGGCTGTCACCGTCAGCGGCCGCCTGTCCTTTCCCGGAATCGCCACGACGACAAGGGCGATCGCGGCGATCGCCGCCAACACCACGGCCAGGGTCGCGATGACCGGCCTGCTCAGGGTTCGCCGCTTGTTTTGGCTTCCTCGCGTCGGCTTGTTTCGTCTCATCGCGGCAACCTGGCTGGATCAGGCGGTGGCCACCCCGGGAACGGATCCGGTGCCGGGCTGCAGTTGGTGAAATACTGGGCGAGGTTGAACTGCTTGCCGCGCTGGCTGATGGCGCACATCCACGAATCGACCAGCACCCCCGCCGGCAGGTTGATGTCCAGTGCGGTTCCACTGCCGCTGGCGTTGGCCATGTTGCGGAAGGCCATCGGGGTGGATTGCAGGAACGCACGCAGCAGCGCGTCGTTCTTAGCGACCATGCCGGAGAATTTCTGCAGGTTGGCCAGCATCGCGTTGATGGAGGGTTCGTCGTTGAGGATGCTTTTGATCGTGGTGATCAACGCCGTGGCACTCTCGAGCAGCCGGTGCACCGCGGCGCTGCGGGTGGTGATCTCGCTCAACAGGTCTCGTCCCTGAATCACCAATGCGCCCAGGTTGGCTTTCTGGTCTCGGATCATCGCGGTGATGGTGTCGACATTTTTGAGCAGCGAACCGATCTGATCGCGGCGTGCGGCGACGATGTCGGCCAGCGCTTTGACGTTGGCCAGCGCTTGGGGCAGCGCGTCGGGAACCCCGGCCAACCCCTGGCTCAGCGTGCCCATCGATTGCGCGATCCGGTCGGCGTCGACTTGTTCGAAAGTGGTGGTCGCATCGGCCAGCGCGTCTTGCAGGTTGTAGGGAACTGCGGTGTTCTTCAAGGCGATGGTGCGGTCCTCGAGCTCGCCGCCCCCGGCCGGCGACAACTCCAGGTAGCGGCGCCCGAGCAGCGTGGTCAACTTGATCGCCGCGCGTGTTTGTGCGCCCAGGTGCACGTCGTTGCGCACGTTGAAGGTGAGGGCGACATGGTCACCGGCCAAGGCGACCCCGTCGACTTCGCCGACGTTGATCCCGGCCACGGTGACCGGGTCGCCCGCGCTGATCTGGGCGGCCTGGGCGAACTCGCCCCGGTATCGGGTCTGGCCCAACGACAGGTGACCGATGCCCATGACGGCGCCGACGATCACCGCGATCACGGCCAGCGAGACGGTGCCCAGCCAGATCTTGTTGTATTCCTCGACGGGACGCTTCAGTCGTTGCAACATCATCGCCTTCACTTACTGCAGATCGGTGAGTGCTCGACGATGTCACCCGGTGAGGCCAGCTTGACGATGCCGGGAATCACTCGGCCCAGGCTGGCAAAGATCGTGGAGTTCACGTCGCATAGATACCCGTCGATGTAGGCCCCGCTCTGCGTCATCCTGGCCAGCCCCTTCCACACCAGGATCAGGTTCGCGGCCGTCATCGAGAAACGGTCTTGACCCTCACCGGTCAGATGCGCGACGAATCCGGGATCACGGACGATGAGCTGCTGAAGGTCCGGAGAGACGGCGGCGACGATCTGTGCCAGCCGCCCCACCGCGCTGTTGACCGAACCCACCGAAGCCACCAACTCGTCGCGCCGCCCGGCGAGGGTGACCATGATGTCACGGGATTGGCCGATCAGGGTCTGCAGATTCGTGTTCTGCTTGGCCAGGATGGCAGTCACCTCGTTGAGGTTGTTGATGACATCACCGAGGACCGCATCAGGACCGGCCAGTGTCTGTGCCAGCGTTGAGGTTTGGGTGATCAGGGTCAGCACGGAGCCGGAATCTCCTTGCAGCGCTTGGATGATTCCGTTGGTGAGGTTGTCGACCTGCTGGGGGTTCAGCAGCGCGAACAGCGGCTCGAATCCGTTGAGCAGATCGGAGATGTCAAACGAGGGTCTGGTCTGCTGCACCGGAATTCGGCCCTTGTCGGCCAGCAGCGTGTGCTGTTGTGCCGTTCCCGGTGACAACCCGAGGTACCGCTGGCCGATGATGTTCTGATAGGTCACCGACGCGGTGGTGTCGTTATAGAGAGGTTGACTCCTCTCGACGCGGAACATGACCCGCGCCAGGGTGCCGTCTAGGTCGATGCTGTCGACTCGTCCGACACGAACTCCGGCAATGCGGACATCGTCGCCGGTTTTCAGCCCGGACACGTCGGTGAACATCGCCGAATAGGTGTTCGTTGGGCCTTGGACCTCGCGGCGCAGCGTGACGAACACCAGCCAGGTCGCCACGGTGGCCACCACCAAGAACAGGCTGAGCGTCATCAGCGGCTTGCGCAGCCTCATCGCTGCCCCTGCGGGTCGGCGGCCGGGCTCACTGTCGTCCCGCGCAGCAGCGGCGCGAACAGCAGTTCGGTGACGGTGTTGGCGCGAGACCCCAACAGGTAGTTCAGTTGGTCTTTTTCCTGATTGCTGCCGACCGGTCCGATGTTGCCGCCCATCAGCGCCGACTGCGGGACGGCGCCGGGCTCGGCAGGCGCCGCGGGTGCCGGTGGTGGCGGGGCCTCGGCGGGAAGCAGCGGTCCCGGACTGGGTAGCGGGGCTGAGCCTTGCGTGGGTGGCGGCTCGGAGCCCGGTGCTGCGGGGTCGAGACCAGCATTGGGTGGCAGGACCGAACCGCGTGGCGGCGCGAGGTTGGGGCGATTCTCGTTGACGCCGGGGGGCAGCGGGAACCCCATGGACCCCAGTGATGGTGTCAATGCGGGGGCGGTGGGCACCTCGGGGGCGGTGAAGCAACTCGGCCCGAGCATGTCGCCGTAACGCGGGCAGTCCGCCCGCACGTAGGTCCGCGTCGGGGTGAGCGCGATGATCCCCCTGGCCTGCAGCTGGTTGGTGTCGTAGTTCCACGCCTGGTCCATCACCTTGGTGATCAGGTCCTGGGCGTTAACGAGGATGGTGTGAATGTTGCGGGCATCATCGGCGAGTACACCGACGACCGGTGTCAGCTGGGTGGTGATGTTGATCAGCCTGTCGGTCTGGTTGTCGGAGGCGTCGCCGAGCGTTCTGACGGTTCCCGTTCCGGCGGACAGGAAATTGCTTAGCGCGGCGCGCTTTTCGGCCAGCGTGCGCATCGGTTGCACGGCGGTGTCCAGGGCGTCGAGAAGCTCCGGCGCGGTGTCGCGCAATCCGGTGGTGGCCGCGGTGAGCGCCGAAATCGTCGACGGGCCCGGGTCAGCGGTGACGACGGTGTTGAGCTGGGTGACGATCTCATTGAGGTCATGTCCGGCGTCCTGGAGGCGGTCGCCGCGGCCGTTGGTGGCCTCACCCAGGGCGGTCAGCCATCCGATGTTGTCGGGGTTGGGCTCTCGGCCGATCGCGGCCAGCACCTGGCGGAACCTGTTCAACGTGGTCTGAAACAACACCGTGGGCAGGGTCTGGTCCTCGGCAATGACGGCGCCGCCGCGCAGGGCCGGCGCGGTTTTGCCGTTGTCCACCAACTGCACCGACGACACCGCGAAAACGTTGGACGGCACCACGCGGGCGGTGACGGTGTCGGGGATGCCGGCGGCGTACCGCGGCTTGAGGTTCAACCTGACGACGTTGGGGCGCCCTGCTTGCGCCGGAACCACACCGGAGACGGACCCGACGATAGCGCCCCGGAATTTGACGTCCGATTTCACCGGCAGTCCGTCGCCGACGTTGACCAACTCGGCGGTGACCCGCACGAACGGATCCAGTGCGCCACGGGATTTCGCGATCAGCAGGGTGACGGTCGTGGCGGTGATCATCAAGAAGACGACGCCCACGACAAACAGGCGCGCGTTCGAGGGGCCGCGGGTCTCGGTGTCAAAGGAGTTCGGCATTTACCCGCCGAACCTCGCGCCGGCATCGACACCCCACATGGCCATCGTCAGCAAGGCGTTCAAGATGACGATCACCGTGATGGTCGCGCGCATTGCATGACCCGCGGCGACACCGACCCCCTCCGGGCCGCCGGAGGCGAAATACCCGTAGTAGCACTGCGTGGATGCAGCGACGAAGACGAAGATGACCGCTTTGACCAACGCGTACAGAACATCCCTGCTACTGCTGAACAATTCGAAATAGTGCTGGTAGGTGCCCGGCGACGTGCCGGCGATCACGGCCACCACCGCCCGGGCCGACAAGTACGCCGTTGCCAGGCACACCACAAACAGCGGGATGCTGGCCACCACGGCCGCCAACACGCGGGTGGTCACCAGATACGGAATCGGTCTGATCGCCAACGCTTCCATCGCGTCGATCTCCTCGGAGATCCGCATCGCGCCTAACTGGGCGGTGAAACGGCAGCCGGCCTGAGTGGTGAACGCCAGTGCCAGCATGATCGGCACCAGCTCGCGCGTTGACCCCCACGATGACAGCAGACCGGTTGCTGCGCCAAGGCCCAGAAGATTCAACGCGTTGTAACCCTCGACCGCCAGTAGCGCGCCGGCGGTGATTCCCAACACCACCGCGACACCGATGGTGCCGCCGCCGACCACGATCGAGCCGTTGCCCCAGGCGATGTCGGACAGATTCCGGAAGAATTCCCGGCGATAGCGGCCCAGCGTCAGCGGGATCGCCACCACGATCCGGCCGAAGAAATACAGCATGTGCCCCGCGCGGGACACCGGTCGCCCGGCGGCGTCGGCTGCTTGCAGCAGCGGATGCACGATGGGCGGACGGTACGGTGCGGCGGCCGCCATCGCTACAGGCTGGCTTTCGGGAACAGCAGCAGATAAAGCTGGCTCATCGCGACGTTGACGATCATCAGCAGCAGAATCGCTTCGACCACCGCAGCGTTGACCGAGTTGGCCACCCCGGCGGGCCCGCCGCGGGTGTCCAAGCCCTTATGGCAGCTGACGACGGCGACGATCGCGCCGAAGGCGATCGCCTTCAATATGGCCAGGACAAGATCGCCGACGGTGGCAAACGACGCGAAGGTGGCGACGAAAGATCCGGGGGTTCCGTTTTGCATGTAGACGTTGAACAGGTAGCCCACGAAGAAACCGGCGCAGGTGGCCAACCCCGTCAAGGCAAGACCGACCACGATCACCGCCGCGAACCGCGGCACGATCAGGCGCCGGATCACCGACACGCCCATGACCTCCATCGCATCGACCTCTTCGCGCATCGTCCGTGAGCCCAGATCGGCGCTGACCGCCGCGCCCACGGCCGCGGCGAGCAGGATCGCGGCCACCAGAGGAGCGCCCTGGCGGATCACCACCAACCCGTTCGCCGCGCCGGCCAACGACTCGGCGCCCACTTGCCCGGCAAGGACCCCGAACTGGATCGACAAGGTGACACCGACAGGGATGGTCACCAATAGGGTCGGCACGACCGACGTCCCTGCCATGAACGCCGCTTGCCGGACGAACTCCGCGAATTGAAATCGGCCGGTGAATAGGTCGCTAACGAAATACTGGATGGTACGCACGCCGAGCATGGTCTGACCGCCCGCCGTCTCCAGGGACTGCAGCGGGTGCGACCGCACATACCGCTTGCCCCACGCACCGATCTCCCCCACAGCCGATCGCTCGTCAACCCCAGCCTGCAACCCCGGTGAAGCAATCACCGTGCCCTGCCCCACCATCGGCGATCTTCGTGCTGTGTCGTGGCGCGCAGACCCCCGAACCCCGCATCGACGCGGACCTCGGCACAGTCCGCCGCGGGTGTTGCTGCGATCAGGGCCGCGGCGAAGTCACTGAGCCGTCGTCTGATCGGCGTCGACAGGGCAACCACGGCGACTGAGCCGCTCAGTACGGTCGGCGATCGTTGCCCGCGGCGAGCCGCGAACACGTCGTCCGGCATGCCAGCCAAGGGCGGAATCAAACTCCCCGCGATGGCGCATTGCATCCACGCCGCCGTGCTCAACCGCTGCGCCGAACGCCGGCGGCCGTCATCGTCAACGAACTGTCCACCCATACAACGGATCTCGAGTCGCAACGACTGCGCCCCGCCATGTCCGCAGCCGTCTGCACGCGCGGGGTCGCTGTTGCACGCCCGGTGGTGACGTCACACAGCACCACCCCCGAGGATCCAACCGGACCGCCCGTGGCTGCCGTGGCGGACGCCGCGCCCAAATCTTTGGTCCCCACCACGCGCCTAGCTTGGTTAACACCAGATCACGCCGTCAACAAGTCGCGGCCAAGTTGCAAACCACCCGGGCCGCTGCGTGTCCAGCGCGTTCGACCGCTAGTGCGTCGACCAGCAACAATGGGTGAGAATTTCTATGGAGAACCTCTCATCGCGCGAAAACGGGTTATTGCCTCGGGTCTGCTTGGCCGTCGATCAGGGGCGAGTTGCGCGGTGGTCAGCGACACCCCGGCCGTGGTTGGCACGGAGCGTCGAGACGTGGATGCTGCTGGGCCGGGTTGTCGGCAGGGGTTCTCGGCGTTGACGGGTTGGTCGTCGTCTGGCCTATGCCGACTCCAGAAACGACGACGGGCCGACGAATCGTCGAATCATCTCGAACTCTGCGACTCGGTCCTTGAGCGGCCAATACCACAGGGCCAGGGTGACGCGGATGAGCCACTGCGCCGCGAGCGGGTCCACGTGTCCGATGACCTCCTCGGCCAGCTCGGCGACCCCGGGCGAATCGGTGAGCCATTCGCCGTCGTGGTCAGGCTGGATCGATCCCATCATCAACGGGCCCAACGGTTCGGCGCGGATGTGGGTCAAGGCGACCGCGATGGCCGTCGCCACGCGGTCAGTGCCCTGCAGGTTCTCCATCGCCGTACGCACAGCCTCGACGATGCGCGCCGATATGCGCAGGGTGACCGTCTCCAGGATCGCCTTCTTGCCGCCGGCGTTGCGGTAGATGGTGGCCGGCGCGCAGTGCACCACCGCCGCCAGCGCGTCGATCGAGAAGTTCTCGAATCCGG
>Ga0073928_10004269_pt1 | contig 21374 bp, 14 predicted proteins | sample PaiPotPPA55metaG_FD_76969 | JGI IMG/M metagenome (GOLD analysis project Ga0073928, IMG submission 76969) | Iron sulfur acid spring bacterial and archeal communities from Banff, Canada, to study Microbial Dark Matter (Phase II) - Paint Pots PPA... ...
CGGGAGCGGCCCCTTCGGGCCGTACATGCAGCAGGTGCCGAACAACGCCTTGAACGGCGCCAGCACCGTGCTTGACGGGAACGCGATCCCGGTCCCCGGCACCACCACCGCCCAGGCCAGCGGACCCTGCGGTTGGGTGTTCGACTATGCCGGCGGCGCTGGCTCGGGCCGCGTCTACGGCACCGCCAGCGACTTCCTGACAATGGTTCCCTAGCCCCGCGGCGATGTAACGGCGGACGCAGAAGGCAGCGGGGTTGGGCATAGCCCAGACCCCGCCGCCTTTCCGATACGACTGGCAAACGCAATCGTCCGAATAGCCGGGCGCGGAGTCATTCCATGTACGGGACCGTGCGTGAAGTCATGAGACTGATCGGGGTCAGGCGAGTGGTCGTGATATTCGTCGCCCTTGTCGCCGTGCTGGCCCCGCGGGGCAGGCAGCCCAAGGTGTGTTTGTCATCCAGGGCAATGGCCGCGTTAGTGGCGACGCTTCGCCCCGCGCGGTCGCGCAGGCGATTCTCGGCCCCAAGGCCTGCTCGGCCGCTTGCGGTCCCGGCCGATGACAACGGACAGGCCGCCCTCACCGCCATTCGCAGGATTGCCCGCGCCGTTCGCCTCGCCGGGCATGAGGCTCACAAGCGCCTCGGCATGACCGCCGCGCAGCTCGCCGTCCTTCGCGCCCTGGACGACCCACAGCCGCTCAGCATGAACGACTTGGCCGAGCGAACCATGACTAATCCCAGCTCGGTTTCCGAGGTCGTTGCCCGACTCGTGTCGCAGGGGCTGGTCTGCCGCGCTCGAAATGCGCAGGATGGACGGAGCGTGGAATTGTCACTCTCCGACGCCGGTCGCTCTGCCCTTGCCACTGCCTCGGGGCCGGACGATCAGTTGCGGGATTGCCTGGATCAACTGCCCCCGCGGCAGCGCCGACAATTAACGCGTCTGCTGGACCGTTTGCTGGAAAAGATGATCGGTCCTGATTGCAGCTCGATGCCAACGTCCGCCGAGCAGGTGGCACAAGCACCGGAGGGGTTATCGGACACGGCGCCTGATGCTCAGACGGGCTGACATCGCGGCCGGTTGTCGTGTTCGCGGGCGGCGCGTGCAGTGTGCCGCCCGCTGGCATTATCCTCCGCCCATGGCCCGCGACCGTTCAACCCGTGCACCCCGCTGGGCTGCTCTAGGTGATGAGCGGCTGCTGGACCTGCGGCCTTGCGACCTGAGGCTGCGCCTTCAGGGCTCGGACCTCCAGCCGGCGGTCGCACAACTCTACGAGGAGCTGGCTGCCAGCGGCATCCGCTTCCGACCCCACGTATGGCTCTCCGACGAATGGTTCACGCCGGACGGCGTCCCCGGCATCGCTGTCCCTTTCTATCTCGCCCACCCGCGTCTCCGTAAGCTGGAACGGAGCCAGATGCTCGAAGTGGAGGGGGGCACCCACGACTGGTGCATGCGAATCCTCCGCCACGAGTGCGGCCACGCCCTGGACAATGCCTACCGACTGCACCGCCGACACCGCTATCGCGAGTTGTTCGGCTCCTGGCATGAACCGTATCCGGATTCGTATCGCCCAAGGCCGTACACCAAGCGGTTTGTCGTTCACCTGGACATGTGGTACGCGCAGGCGCACCCGGCGGAGGACTTTGCCGAGACCTTTGCCGTGTGGCTCAGCCCCGAATCGCACTGGCGGCAGCAGTACGCCACCTGGCCGGCCATCAGGAAGCTCCGTTACCTGGACGAGCTGATGGCCGCGGTGAGGGACAAGCCCGCCATCGTCCGCACGCGGCGGCAGACGCATCCGCTGTCAACGCTGCGGCGCACGCTGCGCGAGCATTACCAGAAGAAGCGCCGCCATTACTGCCGCGATAGTCCCGGTTTCTATGATCGCGACCTGCGACGGATCTTCTCCGACCGCCCGCGGCATGCCCGCCGGACGGACGCGGCGGCATTTCTCGAATCCATTCGCGACGAGGCGAGAATGATGATTTCCCGCTGGACGGGCGCATCGGGGCTCACGATCGATCGCACGCTGGCCGATATGGTAGGGAGGGTCCGGCTGCTGCGGCTGTGGGTCCGTAAGCCGGCCCGGCAGACAAAAATCGACGTCATGATGATGCTGGCTGTCCAGACCATGAACTATCTCAACGACGGCAAGCACCGCGTCGTCCTCTGATCAGTGTGACATGCGCAAACTCCGCGTCCTGGTGATGATGGATGAGGCGCTGGTCCCGCCGGACTCGGTCCGCGGGATGAGCCGACGGCAGATCGCCCCTTTCCGAACGGAGTACGACGTCCTCACCGCGCTGCGCGCTATCGGCCACGAGGCTCGCGCCGTCGGCCTCAAGAGCGACTTGGCCGTGCTCGGCCGCGCTATCCGCGAATTCCGCCCGCATCTGTGCTTCAACCTCGTCGAAGACTTCAATGGCATTCCCTCTCGCGACCAGCACGTTGTCAGCTACCTGGAGTTGATCAGTCAACCATACACCGGCTCCAACCCCCGAGGGCTGACGCTGGCCCGCGACAAGGCATTGACGAAAAAAGTCCTCTCCTACCACGGCGTGCGCGTGCCGCGTTTTGGCGTCTTCCCCGTCGGCCGTCCGGTGCGGCGGCCTGCCTTACTCGCCTTCCCTCTGATGATCAAGTCCCTGTCGCAGGAAGGGTCGATCGGCATCGCGCAGGCGTCGGTCGTCTACGACGACGGTCAGCTTGCCGACCGCGTCTCGCTGTTCCATGACCGGCACAATGCCGATGCCATTGCCGAAGAGTATATCGACGGGCGCGAGCTGTACGTTTCGGTGATGGGCAACCGGAAACTGGTGACGTTCCCGGTTTGGGAATTGTGCCTGGACGGGCTGCCTCCCGACGTGCCGCGGATCGCCACCGCCAATGTGAAATGGAACGAAACTTACCGCCGGCGTCACGGCATCCGAAGCCAACCGGCGCGCGACCTCCCGGCTGCCCTCGCAGACCGCATCGCCGAACTCGGCAAGGAGATTTACCGCGCCCTGGACCTGTCGGGCTATGCCCGCATCGACTTGCGCCTCGCCCCCGATGGGGAGATCTATCTGCTCGAAGCGAATCCGAATCCCCAAGTGGCCCGCGGCGACGACTTCGCTGATTCCGCCGCTGCCGTCGGCATCGACTACGAGTCCCTTCTGCAACGGATTCTCACTCTCGGCCTCTCCTATCAGCCGCTCGGGCTGGCCGCATAGCACCCGACCACTTCACGGGCGACGATCGGGAAGCCAGAGCTCGCCCAGCGGAATCTCCAGATCAGGAAACGGCGGTAGACGCACGACATCCTCGCCGGCGCCTTGCCCGACGAGCCGATATCTGCCGCGACTCAGGCGATACGCCTCAATCGTCTGTTCCTCCGGGTCCAGGATCCAGTAATGCGGCACGCGCGCCTCGGCGTACTGCTTGAACTTGTCCTTGCGGTCGACCCTGCCGCTGCTCGGACTGACGATCTCAACGCACAGGTCCGGCGGGTGCGCGAGCGCATGACCCCGTTGGATGAGGTGCTGGCGGTCCTTAGAATAGTAAATCAAATCGGGCCGCCGCACGTCGTACTCGCCGAAGATGGTATCGACATCGCCCAACAGTTCGCCAAGATCGTGCGCGATGATGTGACCCAGGAGAAGGTGCGACAGACGTTTATCCGGGCGCGAATGTTCAGGACGGGGGCTTGGACTCACGGCGATTTCTCCATCCACCAGTTCAAGCCGGACGCCCGCGGGATCGTCTCCCAACATCAGAAATTGACGAGCGGTCATCTTGGTCGTGCTGACTACCGGCATACGCTACCTCAACTCGAATCATAACGGGTCCTGCGTCGTTCTGTGAGCTTATTTTAGCGCGCCCGTTGATATCGTCGCAGGACCGCTTTGACCGGCTCGGTGCCCGGCGGATCGTCGGGGACCTTGGCCCCCGCGGCACAGAGGAGCTCGACGGTGGCGACGTAGTCACCGGTCTTGCGGTGCGGCCCGTGCTCCGAGCCGTGAGTGGCCCAGCCGAGCGGGGTGGCCTTGAAGTCGTTGTCGGCGTGCTCGATCGGCGGGTCGTAGCGCAAGATCTCCCGAACCATCGCGGCGTTACCGTGATAGCTCGCCCAGTGGAGCGGGGTCCCGCCGTGCTGCCCGCGGGCGTCGACCGGCCAGCCCGCGGCCAGCATCAGCCGCACGGCCTGCGTGTTGTTGTTCTGGGCCGCGTCGGCGAGCTTACGATGAGCTTCGGCGGCCTCCTTCGAGTCGTCGCCGCCTGACACCCTCCGGACCAGATCGGGCCGGCCGACCAACAAGGCCTGGAACAGGTCCTCCTCGCCCAGCTCGCACGCCATCGCCAGTTTCAGGTCGTCAGGGGTTCGCTCCATCAACAGGCGAAAGACCTCCTCGTGGCCGAACTCGCGGGCGATGATGTGCGCGGGCTTGTTCCTTCCGAGGGTCCAGAAATAAATGCAGCCGCCGGCACGCGGGTCCTGCCTGGGGAAGTTCTCCTCCGAGACGTTCAGGCGGATAGAAGTGGCGTCGGCGTCGAGGTGCCTGCGAACGAGCTCGAGATTACCCAAAGCGGCTGCCATAAGAATGTCGGTGCGGCATCCTCGCGCGACCAGGTAACGCGCCACTTCCTGGCGGTCCCGAACCATCCACTGTGCCGGCGTCGATTCGTGATCGACGTCACGCGCGTCGATGTCGGCCCCCTGGTCGAGCAGGTACTGAACGATTTCGACCGTCGATGCAAAGTGCAGCGGCGTTTGCCCGTCACCACCGCGGGCGTGGAGCAACGCGGGATTGGCGGAGATGAGTTCTTTGAGCCTGTCAAGCATCCCCAGGCGCGACGCCGCGTGGGCATCGACCCTGGCGCCGCGGACGATAAGGAAAGAGGCGAGGCCGCGGTCATCGTCGAGGACGCCAAAGCCTCCCGCCCACCAGTGGCTCCTGCCGTTGATGTCGGCGCCCGCGGCCAGCAGCACGTCGATCATCTCCCGATTGGTCCTCTGCACTGCGGCAATCAGCGCGGTCCCGCCGAAGGGGGCGCCGGGCATCGGATCATTGAGCTTGGATTTCAGTTCGGGATGGCTTCCGAGCACTTGCCGGACCTGAGTCGCGTCGTTGGATATGATGGCCGCCGCCAGCAATTCCATTGCCTCAGATGGAAGATGGCCAGACATCATTCCTCCTTTTCAGTCGCGGTCGCGCCGGGCGCGGAGCGTAGCTCAGTTGACCACTCACCCATGGGAAGTCGCACCCCCGCGCGAACCGCCCCGCTCATCCAGCCGACCCGAGCGGAGCGGGCCGGGGCGCATCGGGGATGGGCGTGCCGCATTCCGGGCAGCGTCCGGCCGAGGCACGAAGGTCGTAGCCGCAAACCGTACAAAGCCTCAATCCACGCCGAAGCCGGTGGGTGAGGACGGCTCGCAACTTTCGAATGACATAAATGCCATAGAGGACGGGGAGGATCGCCGCGGCTCCTATGCAGTAAGCGTGGGGAATCTTGAGCTGCCAACCGGTCACGATCGCTGACTCCGGAGGCGGAGACATTGTGTTCGGAAACCCGAGTGCCTCGGCCCGTTTGTAAGATTGATCGTAGGCGACCTCGCCACCGCGTGACGCAAGTGGCACCATGACCGTGCCCTCTCGCATCCAAACACCGCCGTATTGGCTCTCGCGGTGAATCGCCCAAATGATGAACGGGCCAACGTTTCGCCAACCGGCTCCAGACCACCGCGCCATCCTCGGGCTTGGCCAATGGCTGACGTGCGTCACCTCGCAGAAGCCTCCCATCTGGGAGGAGAACAACACAGCCTCGTCCCGCGCGGTGGGGATCATCCACACGTCGCTACTGACTGCGCTTCGGACGCGGAGCGCGACGAGACTCAGGCACGCCAGCAGCGACACGATGGAGAGGATCGCGAACAGCCGGCGAAGCATTGCGCGGCATTCTACCCGAGGGCAATGACTGCTACGACAGGCATCCCCGCGGGCGCCTGGACCAATCAGTTCATCGGTCCCTGCGACGGCGGGGGCGGCATGCCGACCGCGGGGGCCGCGGGAACGCACTGCCGGGCGACGTTCAGCAACTGCTGCAGGCCGTCGCACGTCTGCGGGTCGTGAACGATGACATTGATATGCCACGCGCACGCCTCGAAGTTGCATCGGTCGAAGGCCGCGTTCCCCAGGCCCACCGCCACCATGATGCACCGCCGGAACGTGCACCCGACGTATGCATTCCCCGTCGTGTATACCGCCTGGTCCTGAAAGACCACGTTGTCGTGTCGAAGCAAGAGGTTCATCTGATCACCTATAAGATGATTGTAAGCGACCGTGCGCGATCAGCCTGTGTCTCAAAACCTAATGGTCCCGCGATGGGTCTTTTCCGGCCCCGCCGCGGGTCTCCGGCGTTGCATTCCCAGCCGCCGTTCCCGAGCGCGACATCCTCACCGGCTTCCGAAGCGATGACAAGACGGGCGGGCGGATGAACACGCAGGTCGAGGAGGACTTCCGCGAGACGCCGCTCGCGCACCGGGCTTTCCACCCCGATGGGATCGGGACTTTCAGCAATCGCCCATCTACCGGCGGTGAGGCGGTGACGCCCTTACGCCCACGGCCGAGTCCGCCGCGCCACGGGGCGAGTCCTGCCACAACCGAGCGTCACGCCCCTATTTGTCACCTAATTGCTGAATCGCTTGCTAAAGGTGTAACCCTCGTGTAACGTTGGCGTAACGTCTGGGCGGCCCCAATTTCATTGATCGTTTGGTCTCGGTCTGGTAATCTTATCGCAGCGCAGGTTGCTTTGGCGGCTGCGGTCCGTTCACGATTGGGGGGTCGGTCGGTCATCGCCAGCAGTGGTTCATCAAGTGTGCGGAGGAGAGAGATGTGTCAATCATCGGCGCGCGGGCCTCGTCGTGCGTTCCGTAAGGATCGTCCACAGATTCAAATACTGGAACGTCGGGTGCTGCTGAGCGGCAGCCTCGATCAGTCGTTCGGCTCCGGGGGCAAGGCGCTACTCGGGTATGACGCCAGCGGGGACGATTTTGCCAGCACGATCGCTGCCCTGTCCGGCGGAAAGCTGCTGGTCGGCGGGCGAAGCGTCGCCGGAAATGAGGCGGCGACGCTGGCCCAGTATACGTCAGACGGGCAACTTGATCCGACTTTCGGGAATGGCGGGACGGTGCGGTTGCCAATCGACTGGCAGCTCGGCGTCGAGCACATACTCGCCGTATCTGGCGGAATCATCATCAGCGGTACCCCTCCCACGAGCAATACCACAGAGTCGAGTATAGAGAAGGTCACCGCAAGCGGCGCCATCGATAATACCTGGATGGGATCGCAACTGGGATTGAGCAGCCCCAAGGCGATTGTGGCCGTCTCCTCCCCGATGGCGCGCACGGGCGACGTGCTCGTGGTCACGGCGCAGTCGATGTCCGAACTCAAGCCTGAGGGTTCGCTTGATTCTACCTTCGGGACCGGCGGAACAGTGGCGTTTTCCCCGGCGGCCATGGGATTTACGCCGCTGGCGGCAGCGCTGCAAGCCGATGGCAGCATTGTCCTGGTTGGCGAGCAGCTCACTGTCGCCAGTTCCGCCACCCAAGCTGAGGTCCAGCGGTACACGCCCGACGGGAAGCTCGACAAGACGTTCGGCACGAGCGGCGTCGTGCTGCTGAGCGGTGTCTCCACTATCCAGTCATCGCTGGATAGTGTGGCTGTCCAACTGGACGACGGCATTTTAGTCGGCGGGTCGAACGTCGCCAGCGGAGATTCCAACCCACACTCGATCGTTGCCCATTTAACAAAGGATGGAGGCGCCGATTCAGCCTTTGGCGTCAATGGGATTCAGACGCTCGTTCCCAACGCCGGCTCGGCCGATTCCCTCACGCAGCTTGCGGTGGAGACGGACGGGTCGATCGCTGTGACCGGGACTATCGTCGGCAGTGCCACCGTTTCTCCCGGCGTCTATGTGGGCCATCTCACCTCCGACGGGCAGCTCGACCCCGGCTTCAACGGGACGGGGCTCGACGCCCAGCCGCTGCCGCCCACCTGGACCATCCAGGGCGGCGCCAGCATCGCTCTCCAGGGCACCAACGTTGTTCTTGCCACTGGCGCGTTCACCTCGTATGACAGCACGGACGACATCGCGCTGGCGCGATTCGGGCCGGACGGGTCGCTCGACAGCACGTTCGGCCAGGGGGGTGCCGTCCTCACCGATGTCCTCGCGCCGCAGTCGCTGGTCGTCGGTCAAGCGATCCAGCAGCCTGATGGAAGCCTGGTGCTGACCGGCGGCCAGCAGGTGGTGGCCAGCAATTTCCTCGCCGCCCGGTTCAACCCCGACGGAACGCCCGATACGTCGTTCGGCACCAATGGAATTGCCAACGTAGACCTTGGCGGGCGCCATGACGTTGCCAATGACGTGGCGATTCAGACCGACGGAAAGCTTGTCCTCGTAGGCGGCACCGACGACGCCAATCCCGCCGACAACTTCCGCCAGCAGTATGCCCTGACCCGCTTGAACTCCGACGGCAGCGTCGATTCCACCTTCGGCGCGGGCGGCACGGTGATCAGCGATTTCGGCGGCACGGCCCAGCAGTTCTCTCGCGTCGCCCTCCAGAACGATGGATTGATCCTGGCCGAGGGGGTATTTACCGATCCGACCCACAATCACGCGGTATTACTCGCTCGATATCTGGCCAACGGGCAGCTCGACGGCAGCTTTGGCAACAATGGCGAGCTGTTGCCCAAGCTACCGGGCACGCAGCCGACCGTTTCCAGCCTGTGGGTGACCGATGATGGACACATCATTATCGAGGGCGTCACCAACTCGGGCGGAATTTCAGCGCGGTTCGTCGCGAGGCTCGATTCGGCAGCTGGAGCGCTCGACAAGACCTTCGGCGGCACGGGCGTCATCCTAGTGGACAGCGGGACGACGAGCTATCAAGCCGTCCGCTTCGATCCCGACGCCAGCGGTGCCATTTACAGCGTAGGCCAGGCGGCCTCCACTAGGGGTGCAGTCGTGATCACGAAAGTCAATGGCGACGGGACCATTGACACTACTTTTGGCTCTGGCGGTACGGCGACGGTAGGGACTCCGGCTTCCGACGTGATCAGCGACGTTCGGCACATGCCCGACGGCACATTCATGTTGACCGGCAGCCGCTCTAATGGAACCGGCAGCAGCCTGCTGGCGGTGCAGTTGACGGCGGCCGGTCAGATCGACCCCTCCTTCGGGAGCGGGGGGTTCGACGTGATCGACCTGGGCAGCGGATTCGCACAGGGAAACAACGTCTTTGCCGGCAGCAGCGGCGGCATCGTCATTACCGGCGAGGCCGGGCCGCCAGATGGCGTCGACCAGTTCGCCGCGGTGCGGTTCGTGGGGGGGGCGGTGGTGGCGCCCATCGCCAACGCCGGCGGACCTTACGGCGGCATCGAAGGCCAAACCATCAACCTGACCGCGGCCGGTTCGAGCGGCACCATCACCCGATACGAATGGGACTTCAACTATGATGGGACGCCCGCCGACTTCGTGGCGACGGCCACCGGCGTGACGACCTCGCTGACGCTGCCGGAGGGCCCCGCGACGCAGACGATTGCCGTCCGCGTGACCGGGCCGGGGGGAAGCAGCATCGCGACGACGACCGTGACCATTGCCGACGCGATTCTTACCGTCACCGCCGATGCTACGAGGATGGGCGCCGCCGGGGCAAGCATCACGCTGTCCGGCACCATCACGGATTACTCGCAGGACATGCCCAGCGGCAAGTGGCAGGTGACCGGGCCGAATAATTTCAGTGCGATCGCCGATGGCACCAGCATCACGTTCACCCCACCGGACGGCGGCACTTATACCGCCGTCCTTAGCGCCACCGATTCCGACGGGAACAACGCCAGCGCGACGACGGTGGTTACGGTCACTGGCGCCGCCGGCAATTCCATCACCGGCTCCGTCTTCAACGACGCCAACAACAACGGCGTCAGGGACAGCGGCGAGATCGGCCTGGCCGGCGTTATCATTTACGCCGACCTGAACAAGGACGGCAAGCTTGATCCGGGAGATCCTTCCGCCGCGACGGCCGCCGACGGATCCTACACTCTGAGCAGCCTGACCTCGGGCACGAGCTACCTTGTCCGCGAAGTGGTGCCGGCCGGCTATGCGGAGACGGCGCCGATTGGCTATGGCGGAATGGTAACCGCGGCTGCCGATCACGTTGTTGCTGGTCCGGTCTTCGGCGACGTGTTGCTTTCGACCGTGCCGATGGATTTTTCCTACCTGGTCAAGCTGGCCCGCGGCTACGGCAAGCCCGGGACCTTTGCCAATGGCGATCTGAACGGCGACGGAAATGTCGGCTTCCAGGACCTGGTGATTCTGGCGCGGAATTACAGCAAGAGGCTCACCTCCTGGCCGGTCACGACCTCACCAAGCGGAGGCAGTTCCATCACCGGCACTGTCTTCAACGATGCCAACAACAATGGCGTCCAGGACAGTGGCGAAATGGGTCTGGCCGGCGTCACCGTCTACGCCGACCTAAACCACGACAGCAAGCTCGATCCCGGCGACCCATCTACGACGACCGCCGCCGACGGGTCCTACGTTCTGAGCGGGTTGACCGCCGGCACCACCTACACGATCCGCGAGGTGGTTCCGGCCGGTTATGGAGAGACGGCGCCATCAGGGTATTCCGCGCAAGTGACTGCCGCTGCCGCCTCAGTGGCGGGCCCGACGTTCGGCGACGCCCCGCTTTCGTCCGTTCACCTGGACTTCTCCTACCTGGTGAAGGTGGCGCGCAACTACAACAAAACCGTGACCTTCGCCAACGGAGACCTCAACGGTGACGGCAAGGTCGGGTTCGATGACCTGGTAATCCTGGCCCGCAACTACGGCAAGCTGCTGACGGCCTGGCCGGCGAGTTGATGCCTCATCTTATTGAGTGTAACGCTGGCTTGTGGCGGGCTGGAACGTGGCACGGCCGACTCGGCCGTGGTCAATGGAGTTTCATTGCCTGTTGGTGCGCGATTGTGGAAAGCACGGTAGCGACACCGGGCTTTCCACAATCGCTCACCAATCGGCGATGACGCTCTTGCGCCCACGGCCGAGTCGGCCGTGCCACGGAGGAGGTCTCGTCACAAGCAAGCGTCACACCCTATCGCATTGCCAGTGCTTCGCACAGATTTCCGCCGAGGATTTGCTGGCGCTGCTCCCCGCTGAGCCCCAGTTCCTCAATGGCGCGGAGGGCGATCTTCGTGTTCTCCTCGAGGTTGTAGGGGAAGTCGAGACCGAAGATGATCTGCCCGGCCCCGACCTGGGCGACCAGCTCGAGCATGCGCTGCGGCGGCATGTACCACAGGCGGTTGAAGTGAGGGGTGAAGACGCTGGTCAGGCCGGCGTAAACCATGCACCGCCGGCCCGGCACGGGCGGGAAGGGAATGTTGTTGGAGATCACGCCGACCGCCTCGTGGAAAAACGCCCAGCCCCCGACGTGCTCGAGGCTGAATCGCAGGTCGGGAAATTGGTACGCCACCTCATCGAACTTCAACACGCTGTAGTGGGCCAGCCGGTAGTGGTGTATGCCGCTGTGAAAGGTGATGAACAGCCTTAATTCCTGGGCGGCGGCGTACGCCTCCAGGGCCGCGGGGCAGAGGATGTCGAACTGCTGGGCGTTGGGGTGCATTTTGATCCCCTTGAGCCCCAGTTCGGCGATCTGCCGGACCTGGTCGCGGATATCGCCTCGCCTCAGGTCGATGGTGCCGAACCCGCACAGCCGGGGCCGCCCGGCCAGTTCCCTGGCGAGCCATTCGTTCGGCTGGAGGGCGGCCCGCTCGACCTGATGCGGGAACGGCGCAAAGCAGACGGCCTGCTCTATCTCGCAGGCGTCCAAGAGTCTCAGCAGCCGATCTATCGTTCCCGACTCGTTCATCGACGCCGGGAACACGTGCGCGTGGTTGGCGAAAATGGAAATGCCCATGACGTGGACTCGGCGGCATTCTACTGCGCGAGTGCGCGATCGCCAGCGGGTCGCCGGCGGCGAAGCAGCGCGGCCGCGCCAATTCCGACCAACAGCGAGGACGGTTCAGGGAGTTGGGCGATGGCAGGCTCCACCGCCACGGCAATCGCGGCGCTCTTGCCATAGTCGCGGGCGAGGCCCACCAGGTCGGCGAAGCCAACTATGCCGTCGCCGTTGAAGTCCCCATCGAACCAATGAGCGCTCGCCTTGCCGTAGTTCCTCGCCAGGATTACCAGATCATCAAATCCGACGCTCTGATCGAAATTGGCGTCGCCGGGCAAGAGCGGCAGGGAATAGTACTCGTCGGTGCCCACGAGGTCCGCGATCACCTGCTCGTCGCGGGCGCCCGACTGCAACAGGTTGCCGTAGAATTGGCGATTGGTAGGGTCGACCGGCCGGCGGAGATACTGCTCGAACAGGTTCGCCACGAGGGCCTGGTCGTACTCGCTGCTGCCCAGAAGGCCGGCAGCGAGGTTCGTCCGACTTTCGCCGCCTGACAGCGCTCCCTCATCGGCGAGCCGCTCCATTGGCGTGATTGGCCGGCCCAGCAGGTCCGGGTACAGCGCGGTCAGAAAACCGGAGTCGGTGCCTCCGCCGCGATTGAGATAGTAGTCCGAGGAGCCCGCAAGGTTCGACTGAAGCTGTTCGACAATGGTCCCCGACCCCAGCGCGCCCACCCAGCCATTCAGGGCCAACGGATCGGCGGTGTGATGCAGGAGCGCCTGATACTGCTGCTGGACCTCCAGGCCGCGGAATTCGTCCGTGTCGTCAAGCCGAGTCGCCACCTGGGACCGAGTCAGCTCGGCCGCATCCAGGTCCCCCGCGAGGGTGGCCAGGTTACCCAGGTCCGGCGCGCGGCCCAGAAGATCGCGGCATGCCCGCTCGACGAACAACTGATGCGGCGTGTCGGCGCGCAAAGATCCCGCCGACCATGCCAGCGCGACGACCAGTCCGACCGAACCCCAAGCGACGCGATATGCCGCCCCAACCATGCATTCCTCCACCCCATGAATCGACAGTAGTATACCTGCTCAGGCGAAGCCGGGCAACGTGGGGCTGAGTTCCCACTGTTTGGCTCGAGCCGTTATTGCCTGCACGTGCTTGGGCCAGTCATGGAGCGTCGCGGGGTCAAAATCCGCCCCGTTGGGCCAAACCAGGGTGTGGACCTCGGGATCGACCCGCGCCCGATTAAATACCGTCAAGTCGCGTAACGGCCCGAACAGCTCTCCGCCGAGAACAGGTTGGAAGTCGATCGTCTGCTCGGTCCCGTCGTCGAATTGCACCCGGAGGATATAGGGTGCTTCGATCTTGAATGAACGGACGCGGTGAATCGGGTGGGTCATCATGTTTGTTCCCTAGTCAAGCGGATCTATCGGCAGCGGGGGACGACCAGCCTGGAGGCGTTGCCAATCCGCCGCGAGTTCGCTTTGGTGCAACTCGGCCCATGCTTCCACGAGCCGCCTCTGCCGCCGCGGGAGGAATCCGGCGATCAGGTCTACCGGGTCCAGGCTGAAAACCCCAACGTCGTCCTGATAATACGCATGGAAGTGAGGCAAGTGGTGCGGGCCGCCGACTTCCATGTACATCCTAATAATGATCCCAAAAAAGCGGCTTAGTTCCGGCATCACAGAAAGTATACCGTCTCTTTCAACGGTTATACGCGGTAGGGCCGTGCATTCGAGAGCGGACGTGGCGGTTCTCAATGGTCAGACCCCCTGCTCGTTCACTGGCTCATGCCGAAGCCCACGGAAGTCTATGGGATTGCGTAGGTCGGCCGCTTCTCACGACGCTGGTATCGGAACGCAGGTGTAACGACGGGCGCAGGGGGCCGCATCGGCAAGATAGACGGCCAAATCGTCGAGCGCGCCGAGAACCAGAAGCTGGCGTTTCGCTACGACGACGCGATGATGGAGGTGGGCGTCCAATTCGCTATCGCGCCGGCGTCGGGCGGCACCCGACTCACTCACACGATCGATATCACGCCCAAAAAGTTTCTCGCCAAACTATTTTCGCCGCTCATCCGCAAGCAACTTCCGGAGCAAACGATCACAGCAATGGAATCCTTGCGAACGCTTCTGTCACAGACGCAAGCCTCGCGCCCTACGCGATGAGTAGCGGCCTATCATGGTGATATGCCTCTAACCGGGTTTCACGCCACCATTCAACGATGGTTTGCCGCGCGTTTCGGTGAGCCTACCGAGCCGCAGCGCCAGGGGTGGCCGCACATTCGCGGCGGGCGTCATACGCTGATCTCGTCACCCACCGGCACCGGCAAGACGCTGGCGGCCTACCTGTCGGCCATCGACAGCCTGGCGCGCCAGGGATCGACGCTTGCCGATGAGACGGCTGTCCTCTACGTCTCGCCGCTGCGGGCCCTGAGCAACGACGTGCAGAAGAACCTTCAGGGACCGCTTGGCGAGCTGGCGGAACTCGATCCGAATCTCCCTGAGATTCGCGCGTTGGTACGCACGGGTGACACGCCGCAGCGCGACCGCGCGGCGATGCTGCGGAAGCCGCCTCACATTCTGGTCACCACGCCCGAGTCGCTGTACATCCTGCTGACCAGCCGCGGCGGGCGAGAGATGCTGCGCACGGTCAAGACGGTGATCGTCGACGAAATCCACTCGCTGGCCGGCGATAAACGCGGCTCGCACATGGCGCTCTCGCTGGAGCGACTGGAGGCGCTCACGGGGCCGCTGCAGCGCATTGGGTTGTCGGCAACCCAGAAGCCGCTCAGCGAAACCGCACGCTTCCTCGTCGGCGTTGGACGCGATTGCGAACTGGTCGATGTGGGACATCGGCGCGACATGGACGTCGCGGTAGTGGTGCCGCCGTCGCCGCTGACGACGATCTGCTCGCACGAGCAGTGGGACGAGATTTACCACCAGATCGCCGGACTCATCGGCGAGCATCGCACGACATTGATCTTCGTCAATACCCGCAAACTCGCTGAGCGGATCACCGCGAGGCTGACCAGCGTTCTGGGCGAGGACCTGGTTACGTGTCATCACAGCAGTCTCTCCCGCGAGCGCCGGCTCGACGCCGAGCAGCGGCTCAAAAGCGGCAGCCTGCGCGCCCTGGTTGCGACGGCGTCGCTGGAACTGGGCATCGACATTGGCGACGTCGATCTGGTGATTCAGGTCGGCGCGACTCGCTCGATCGCGACATTCCTGCAACGGGTCGGCCGGTCTGGTCATGCGGTGAAGAGGATTCCCAAGGGTCGGCTGTTTCCCCTCACGATCGACGAGCTGGTGGAAGCGGCGGCCCTGCTGCGGGCGGCGGCGCGAGGCGAGCTGGACCGCACGCCGCAGTCGGCCGCGCCGCTGGACATTCTCGCTCAACAAATCGTGGCCGCTTGCGTTGCGGCCGGAGAGTCAGGGTGGCCGGAGGACGCCCTGTTCGAAACGTTCAGGCGCTCCTGGCCCTATCGCGAGTTGAAGCGAGAGGATTTCGAGGCCGTGGTGATGATGCACGCAAACGGCCGCCGGGGCTTGCTGCACCGGGACGGCGTCGGCCGGCGGATCATGGCGCGAAAGCGGGCGCGAATCACTGCAATTACCGGCGGCGGCGCCATTCCCGATGTTGCCGACTACCGGGTGCTGCAGGACCCTGAGGGGACGTTCGTCGGAACGCTCAACGAGGACTTTGCGGTCGAGGCCAACGTCGGCGACATCTTTCAACTGGGGAACACCTCCTGGCGCATCCTCAAGGTCGAGCGCGGCGCGGTGCGGGTCGCCGACGCCCGTGGCCAGCCCCCGACCATCCCGTTCTGGCTGGGCGAGGGCCCGTCGCAGACGGCGGAACTCTCCGCCGAGATCGCGGCAATTCGCGAAGAGTGCGGCGATCCGCTGACGCTTCAGCGGGAAATAGGGTTGGCGCCGGAGGCGGCCCTTCAGATCGGCGAATACCTCGCTGACGGCAAGCGGGTCCTCGGCGCCGTGCCCACGCAAAATCGCGTCGTGCTGGAGCGTTTCTTCGATGAGAGCGGCGGCATGCAGATGGTCCTGCACGCCCCTTTTGGGGGAAGAATCAACCGCGCCTGGGGCCTGGCCCTGCGCAAGCGCTTCTGCCGCGGGTTCGGCTTCGAGCTTCAGGCGGCGGCCAACGAAGAGGCGATCGTCATCTCGCTGGGCCCGCAGCACAGCTTCCCGCTGGAAGACGCGTTCAATTTTCTCCACCCCGACACGGTGCGCAAGGTACTGACGCAGGCGGTGATCGATCAGCCGATGTTCGAGTCGCGCTGGCGCTGGAACGCCAGCCGGGCGCTGGTGCTGGAGCGCTTCCAGGGCGGCAAGGCGGTGCCGCCGGCCATTCTGCGGATGCGGGCGGGCGATCTTCTGGCGGCCGCTTTCCCCGCGGCGGTCGCGTGCCCGGAGAACCTGCCGCCGGGAGATCTGCCGATTCCCATGGATCATCCGCTCGTGCGGCAGACGATCGACGATTGTCTCACCGAAGCCACCGATGTCGCCGGGCTGATCGAGGTGCTCAAGGGCCTGCGCGACGGTTCGATCGAGCGCGTCGCTCTCGACACGCCCGAGCCCTCGGCGTTCGCGCGCGGCATTTTGTCTTCGGGGCTGTATACGTTCCTCGACGACGCGCCTTTGGAAGAGCGCCGCACGCAGGCCGTGCTGTCGCGCCGAACCCTCGATCAGCGTTCGCTGGACAACCTGGGCGCGCTCGACCCCGCGGCCGTCCAGCGCGTGCGCGACGAGGTGTGGCCGCAGCCCGACAATCTCGAAGAGCTGCACGATGCGCTGCTGTGGATGGGATTTGTGACGGATGACGAAGCCGCCGATTGGCGCGATTGGCTGGCTGCGCTGGCGGGTCAACAGAGGGTGCTTCGCAGGGATGGACGCTGGTTTGCCGTCGATGGGGCGGTTGAGCAGAAAAAGATTCTTCTCGGTCGTATGGAAGCCCTTGGGCCCGTGTTCGAGGACGATCCGCGGATCGCGCTAGCCGGTGAGGAAAAGCCGCTGCTGGCGGAACTGGAGCATGAGGGGGCGATTCTCCGCACGCGCCTTGACGGCCGCACGGCGTGGTGCGAGCGACGGCTGCTGGCGCGAATTCATCGTTACACGCTGGACAAGCTTCGCCGGGAGATTGAGCCGGTCAGCGCAAGCGACTTCCTCCAGTTCCTGGCCTGCTGGCAGCATGTTGATTCGGACTACTGTCTGGAGGGACCGCGCGGTGTCAGCGAGGTCTTGCGGCAGCTCGCGGGTTTCGAGGCGCCGGCCTGGGCATGGGAGGCCCACATCCTGCCGCGTCGCGTGAGGGACTACCGCCGCGAGTGGATCGACGAGGTGACGCTGTCGGGTGAATTCGTCTGGGGCCGCCTATGGGGCGGGGGCGGCAGCCCGGTGCGCATCACGCCGGTTGGCTTTGTGCCGCGCGAAGAGCTGGACCAGTGGCTTGGCATGACCGAAGCGCCGCTCGCCGAAGGGCTGAGCGGCCCGGCCAGCGACCTGCTCAAGCCGCTCTCGACCCACGGCGCCATGTTCCCGCAGAATCTTCAGCGGGCGGCCAACCTCGTGCCCGCCCACGTCGAGATGGGCTTGGCCGATCTGCTGGCGCGGGGATGGATCACGTGTGATTCGTTCGCGGCGCTGCGGCAGATGATCACGCCCCCCTCGCGCCGCCGGTCGGCGCTGCGACCGGTGGGGCGCTGGAGCCGCCTGCGGACCGATGCGCCATCGGGCAATCCCGACGAGCTTGCCGAGCTGGCCGCCCGGCAACTGCTAAGGCGCACCGGGGTAGTTTTCCGGCGGACTGTCACGCGCGAAAAGGTCCCAGTGAGCTGGTCGGCGCTCACGCGCGTGTACCGCCGCCTGGAACTCCGTGGCGAAATCCGCGGCGGACGCTTCGTCGCCGGCTTCTCCGGCGAGCAGTTCGCTCTTCCCGAAGCAGTCGAACTGCTCCGCCAGCTCAAGCGTCAGCCGCCGCGACCGCCGGTCTCCATCGTCTCCGCCGATCCACTGAACTTCCAAGGCATCCTCACCCCCGACGAGCGAATCGCGCCCACCACCCGCCGGCAGGTGCTCGTCGGGTGATTTTAGAACCCTACCGCGTGCCCATCGTGCCGGGGATCGCTGGCGCCAAGGTAGCAGTCTTTCAGACGGAAAATGGCCTGGCCGGAGCCGAACTTGATCGTGCGGGTCGGGGCGATGTCGAGCTCGTGTCCGCGGCGGCGCAGGTCGTCGTAGACGGACTTTTCGTAGCCGGGCTCGATCAGCACGTGTTTGCCGGTCGTGACCTGCCAGCGCGGGGCATCCAGGGCGGCCTGCGGGTTCTGCTGGAAGTCGATCAGGCGGCTTGCGACCTGCAGGTGGCCCTGTGGCTGCATGAACCCGCCCATGACGCCGAAGGCCATGACCGGCTCCTCGCGTCCGCCGTCGGCGACCCGCGTCAGAAATGCGGGAATGATGGTGTGGTAAGGCCGCTTGCCGCCGGCCATGCAGTTGGGATGGCCGCGCTCCAGCGTGAAACAGGCGCCGCGGTCCTGGAGGTGGATGCCGGTGCCGGGCACGACGATCCCGGAGCCGAACCCCAGGTAGTTGGATTGGATCAAGGCGACCATCGTGCCGTGAGCGTCGGCGGTGGTCACGAGGATCGTGCCGCCGGGCTTGGGGTCGCCGGCCTTCGGTTCGCCCGCGTGGTCGGGGTCGACCAGCGCTGCCCGTTGCAAGAGATAACCGGAGCTGAGTAACTGCTCGACCTTCACGTCCATGAAGCGCGGGTCGGCGATGTGCTTGTGGGCGTCCGCGAAGGCGAGCTTGATCGCCTCGATTTCCAGGTGCAGCACGTCGGGGCAATCGGGTCCGAGCCGGCGGATGTCGCGGGCGGAGAGGATCCCCAGCGCCATCAGCGCCGCGAGTCCCTGACCGTTGGGCGGGATTTCGTACAGGCGATGGCCGTGGTAAGCGACTGAGATCGGCTCTACCCAGTCGGCCGTGTGGGCCGAGAGGTCGTCGGCCGTCAGCAGCCCGCCGGTCGATTTTGCATGGGAGGCGATCTTCTGTGCGATCTCGCCGCGATAGAAGGCCTCACCTTCGGTATCGGCGATCATCCGCAGCGAGCGGGCCTGATCCGGATTGGTGAACTTCTCCCCCGCGGCGGGGGAATTGCCGCCGGGCAGGAACGTCTTGCCCAGGTCGGGATACCGTTTGAACCGTTTCACCGCTCCCGCCCACATGGCCGCGGTCAGCGGGGCGACGGGGAAGCCTTCAGCAGCGCAGTGGATCGCCGGCTCCAGCAGCCTGCCGAACGGCAGCCGGCCGAACCGCTTCGATAGCGCCATCCATCCCGACACCGCCCCCGGCACCGTGACCGGTTCCCACCCGAGTTCCGGCACCTTCTTCTTGCCGGCCAGATGATTCGGGCCCATCGCAGTCGGCGCGCGGCCCGAGCCGTTCAGTCCGTAGAGCTTTCCTTCGTGCCAGACGAGGGCAAAGTTGTCGGCGCCCAGGCCATTGTTGCACGGCTCGAGAACGGCCATGGCCGCCGCCGTCGTCACCGCCGCGTCCACCGCGTTCCCTCCGCCGCGCATCACCTCCAGCCCTGCCTGCGCGGCAAGCGGCTGCGACGTCGCAACCATGCTGGACGCAAGCACCGGCTGACGCTGCGACGGATAAGGCAAATGCCAGAAGGGGTCGGCCATGACGGGGAGAATTGTATCTCACAGCCGGCGTGATCTGGAAAACATCTTTAGTCGCCCCGACAAGAATTGTGCCGGATACGAAGACAGGGACTGGAAATAAGGGCGGACGGAAAATAGGGACGGGAGCTATTTTATTCCTGACGGCGCTTGCCGGCCGGTCTGCCGCGTGGGCGGGGGTCCAGGTCGATGCCGAGCGGCGCGGCGGTGCGGCGCTCCCAGGCGGGCGAGCCCAACGGGTGTCCGTCTCCCGCCGTACCCGCAGGCTCGACCAGGTCCAGCGTTTCGCCCGATCCACCAGCCCGGCCCGCAGCGGGTTCCGCTCCACCTACCGGCAGACGGATCAGATAGTGCCGGTCACTCTCTACCGCAAGCGCCTTGAACCGGCCTCAATGTTCCGCGAAGTCGGAGCGAACCGCAGATCCCGCAGAGGCGCGCCTCCGTGTCTCCGTGGTTTCATTAGGGATCGGTCGTCCCAAGAGCGCCGTAGGATTACTGAGCGCATCTTGCCTACCTGCACGCCTTGAGAAACGCCACCAGGTCCGCCAATTCCTGCAGCGAAAGTTGTTCGCCCAGGCCCGCCGGCATGAGTGACACGGTTCCCGGGCGGATTTCTTTGATATCCGCTTTGGGGACGCGGGCCTCCTGATTGGGACCGGTCACCAGCACGACTTCCTGGGCGTCGTTTTTGCGAATGATGCCATATTGGTTGTTGCCGCTGTGGGTGATGACCATGGCCGGCTCGAAGCTCTGCACGAAACTGGCGCTGGGGTAGACGATGCTCTCAAGCAGATCTCGTTCGGAGCGGATGGCGCCGACACGCGTGAGGTCGGGCCCGACGTGGCCGCCGACATACCCGATCTCGTGACACGTGGAGCAGGCGGACTTGGGGCTGTTGAACATGAGCTGCCCACGACGGACGTCTCCGGTTGGCAACTTCGCCAACAGCTCGTCGAGGTGGGCCTTCTGCTGAGCGGCGTCGGGGTTGAGTTTCGCCGCGAGGGCGTCGGCTTCCTTCTGCACGTCGGGACCGAACTTTGAGAGACGCAAGCGGATCACGTCGCCCCGCAGAGACGTCAGGGCCTTGGCTGACTTGAGTGACTCGACGATCTTGCGGCCGATCTGTTCGTCCCTGCTTTGACCGAACGGCTCAAGCAGCGGACCGATCTCCAGCGGGCCGGCAGTTCGGGTCGCGTCGGCCAATCGCAGCAGTTGCTCGTCCGTGAGTTTCGCATGCGCGAGGACCTGGGACGCCAGCAATTGCTGCGGCGCCGCCTGGGATTGCGAAAGCTGTGACACGAGAAACGCGAACAGATCTTCCGGCACGCTGGTCAGTCCGCCGGGGACGGCGGCGAGCGCTTCGAGCCGGACCTGCGGCGTCAGATCGGTGCGGGACGCGGCGCGCGACAGTTGTTGACCCAGTTGATTTCCGCCCCCTTTCTTGACGTTCAGCTTTTTTAGCGCAGAGATTGCGTCGGGCAGGATCGTGGCGTCTCCGCCCTCCAGGACGCCCTCGATGACGTCGATCCAGGATTGTGGCGCGTCCTTGAGTCCGGAGTCGGCCATCGCCGACAGCGCCAACCGGCGCTGAGGGGCTGGCAGCCCGGCGTCGGCCGCCTGGCCCGCGAGCATGTCCTGAATTGCCGCCGAGCCAGCGAGCTTCGCGAGCTGCTCGCCAAGCTGGACCTTTTCCGCCTCCGACATGTCGGGCTGACCCATCCGCTGCCGCAGAACGCC
>Ga0073928_10004270_pt1 | contig 21372 bp, 14 predicted proteins | sample PaiPotPPA55metaG_FD_76969 | JGI IMG/M metagenome (GOLD analysis project Ga0073928, IMG submission 76969) | Iron sulfur acid spring bacterial and archeal communities from Banff, Canada, to study Microbial Dark Matter (Phase II) - Paint Pots PPA... ...
AACGACCCACGCCGCCAATCGTATGCACGCAGCCTCGCTCGCCATATGGATCGCGCCGCACGCAAGCCAGAATTGCTGGAGGCGCTATGTCACTGACCGACTCCAGATTTGCTCCCGTCGAAGAGATGATTCATGGTGTCCTCGTTAGCGATCCGTATCGTTGGCTCGAAGACCGGAGCCTGCCTGAGACAGAAGAGTGGATTCGAGAGCAGCAGCGGCATTGTGACGCATACTTTGCGGAATGCAAGGAACTTCCTGCAATTCGGGAACGGGTGCGGAAATATCTCGATATCGAGGTCGTCGATCAGCCTTCAAAGGTCGGTGACCGGTACTTCTATCGGCGCCGCGCTCGCGGACAGGAGCAGGGCTGTATCTATGTACGCGATGCAATCACGGGCATCGAGCGCTTGCTCGTCGATCCGTCTGCTGAGGGACCATTTGTTTCCGTCGGCATCTATCGTATTTCAAGAGACGGATCATTGCTTGCCTATGAGCGCAAGCACGGTGGTGAAGACAAGAAGTCAATCAACATTGTCGATGTGGAGGCAGGTGCAACACTGACCAATAGGATCGAGCGTGGCTATGCTCGCGGTTTCATCTTCACAACAGACAATCGAGGCTTTTACTACTGCCAGGAAAGTTCAGCCGATGCAGAGGAACACACCATTCGGCTTCATTTTTTCTATGAGTCCGTGGCGAACCAGGTGGTTTTTCGTGCTGCACGCTCGCGCGGAAGCCGCCTGATTCTGGCAGCCGACTTCGTTCACCTTGGTGCGATCTGGGTGCATGAAGTGGACGGGGAGATGCTCGAAGATTTCTGGATGGCAAAGCAGGCCGATCCGCTCACCTGGCATTTGGTCTTCGCCAACAAAAAACTACCTTTCAGTCCCATCCTCAAAGACGGGGGGCTCTTCGCTGTCAGTTACGAGAATGCACCAAATGGAAAGTTCGTAGAACTGAATGAGGATGGCGAGGAAATATGCACTATCGTCCCCGACCAGGGAACCATGATCCGCCAGTTCGCGGTAAAAGGAAACCACGTTTCAATTATCTCGTTTGACGGTCTACGCTTCTCCGTCCGCTGCTGGAGTTTGCAGGGCGAAGAACTACCGCGAATCGGACTTCCTGAGGTTGGAACAGTCCGGCTACTCTCTGATTTCGGAGATAGAAGTTCTCTTTTTCTAAGCTACGAATCCTTCACACGGCCAATGGAAATCTTTGAATACGTTCCTGCCTCGTGTGCGCTGACGGTTTGGTATGAGAGGCCATCCGACCAAGCGTTCACATCCGTGAAAGTACGGCGCGCCACCTATCCCTCTGTTGACGGCACTAACATCCCGATCACGCTCGTTGGGCACCATGTGCCTTCCAAACCGGAACAACCAACCCCGGTCATCATGACCAGCTATGGAGGATTCGGCGTCCCAAGTACACCTCAATTCTCCGTCTTGGTCGCGCTCCTTTTGGGTTGCGGAGTTCTTTTCGCTCTTCCACACATTCGCGGGGGTGGAGATTTCGGCAAAGCGTGGCACGATGCTGGACGTAGAAGAAACAAACAGACGTCGTTCGACGACTTCTTGGGCGCTGCGGAATGGCTCTGTCAAGAAGGGATCACGGCGCCGTTGCAGCTTGGGATCTTCGGTGGCTCGAATTCCGGCCTACTTGTCGGAGCCGCCATGACGAAGCGTCCCGATCTCTTCCGGGCTGTCCTCTGCATTGCTCCGCTACTCGATATGGTCCGCTACGAGTATTTCGACCAGGCTATGAAGTGGAGAGAGGAATACGGAAGTTGTGAAAGCGTAGTGGACTTTCAGGCACTGCATGCTTACTCGCCGTACCATCGGGTCCAAGAGAACACAAAGTACCCTGCTGTGCTCTTCGTCGTTGGGGATAAAGACGACCGATGCAATTCGCTACATGTACGGAAGATGGCGGCGCGGTTGTTGGAAATAAGCGCGCCGACTAACACGGTACTGGTCGACTATTGCGACGAGCGAGGTCACTCGCCCGTGTTGCCCCTGAGCTTTCGGATCGATGCGCTTGCCCGTCGAATCGCCTTTCTGTGTCGCGAACTGAACCTGCCCTTTCCCACTGGAGAACGCCATGAGACGACTTGTGCTTGAGAGCTGGATCCTGTTGCTCTACTTCGAACTTATTATGCGCTTTCGAGACTTCGAGGCTCTGCACGGGATCGTCAGGGAACGAAAGGTAGACCCTACTACTTCCACAAACCAGATTTCTAGCGAGGACCTTTGTCAAGCGGTTGATCTTGCCTGTGTCTTTTACCTCAAGCAGGTGCAATGCCTGCAGCGTTCTGCTGCAACGGTTGTTCTCTTGCGTCGTCATGGCTGGAAAGCAGAAATGGTCATAGGTGTCCAGATGATCCCTTTCATGTCTCACGCCTGGGTTGAGATCAACGGCCTAGTCGTGAATGACAAACCCTACGTGCTCGATATCTACCGTGTATTGGAGCGCTGTTGATGTGAGGAGTGAGGCATGAGCATCATTTTCGGAATAAAAAGACCCGTGGGCGATGTAATTGAGGAACGCCACCTATGGACACTGGCGAATGCCACTGATCGCTGGGCGCCGGACGGCACGTTCGTCCGTGTGCAGGGAGGGATAGGCATGGGCTTTCAGCCCTACCGAACCCAGCAGCGGTCCATTCTCGAATCACAGCCCGTCACCGATGATCTAGGTAATATGGTCACCTTGGACGGTCGACTCGACAATCACCAAGAGCTTCGTGACCTGTTGACAATTGACGATCCGAATACATTAGACTCGCTGATTGTACTTGCTGCATTCAGGCGCTGGGGTGATGACTGCTTTACAAGGCTGATTGGAGATTGGGCGCTTGCAATCTGGTCGCAGCCGGAGCGTGCTCTCTATCTTGCGCGGGACCATGCTGGTACCCGAACGTTATATGTTCGCCAGACAGAAGATCAAGTCCTCTGGTCCACATACCTCGAGACATTCTTAGCGGAGCGGATCAGTTCCAACCCGGATCGCAATTTTGTTCTCCGTTATATGGCTTGCCTTCCGTTGCATGACTTGACACCTTATGAACATATTCGCTCCATCCCCCCATCTCAGTACCTACGAATTTCAGAGGGTAGTGTCGTCCAACGGGAATACTGGACCCCCTTTCGACATTCACAGACGGTCTACAGGAAAGATCAGGAATATGAGGAGCACTTTTTCTGTCTCTTCAAACAAGCTGTCGAGCGGCGAACGGGGCCTGGAGCACCGATTATTGCTGAACTGAGTGGAGGAATCGACTCAACTTCGATTGTTTGTATGTCCGACTACATCCGGACAAATGAGGCGATCAATTCTAGACAAGACTTTATAGATACAGTCTCATACTACAGGGATACGGAAAAAACGTGGGACGAAAGACCCTACTTCGAAGCCACTGAGAAGTGCCGCGGTAAGCAAGGGATTCACCTCGAGATCTCCGAGCCCAGATTTGACTTTCGTCCGACATCAAACTCCTCAATAGTTCCAGGAATCGACAGTACAACGCTTCTGAGAGAGAAGACTTTTGAATCAACCGTGGGCCCAGGTGGATACCGATCAATACTGTCAGGCCTGGGTGGCGACGAACTATTAGGAGGTGTACCGACTCCATTGCCAGAACTTGCGGATGAGTTGATGGGGTGCCAATTTGTTCGTCTGTTTCGGGACTCTATCAGATGGTCTCTGGCAAATCGCAATACTCTAATCAACACTGTAACCGACGTAGGCCGATTTGCCGTTTCGCTCTACCATCGTCCATCGTCGAGCACGTCAGATGTTCCTCCTTGGTTTACTGAGGAAGCCAGCAAACGTCACGGGCTGAAATACGACAACGCTGATCGAGCAATACCGCATATGTTCAAACAGAGGCCATCAGCTATTAGCAATGCTCTTGCATGGTGGTCCACCTTGGAGACGCTCCCACATCTATTTCCGCGGTCTTTAGCCCGCTACGAATTTCGATATCCGTACCTTGATAGGGATCTTGCAGAGTTCGTGCTCTCGATTCCCCGCAGCCAGATCTTACAGCCTGGTAAGCGACGTTATCTGATGAAGCGTTCCCTGAAGGCAGTGATCCCAGAGCATATTCTCAATCGGCGCCGGAAAGGCTTTATCGCGGGGGGAATGATACGTGCACTGCAGTCGCAAGCTGCGGATATTCGTGCGTATTTCCGAGAATCGGTCCTTGCCGAACAAGGCCTGATAGATCTGTCTCGTTTCTTGGAGTCCCTAGAACAAAGCACAGCTTTGGCCAGGACCGACTGGTGTCGTCCTATTAGGGCAACGGTTGCTATGGAACAGTGGCTTCGGACCGGGCCGACGGGAGGTCATCGCCCTCCATGTGATCGAGATTGCAAGTTAGTCCCCTCTGGGGGATTTGAAGAATCCGCTGACCAGTCTCACAAGGTCTGAGTTCAACGGAAATTTGAAACGAGAGGTAAATGTCCTATGCACTATACAAAGCCGCAAATTCTCAACACCCTCGCCGCCGCTGACGCCATTCTTGGAATGGCTCAGGGGAAAGCGTCAACAGTCCAAGACAGCGACAGCATCGATACTCGCCCCTCGAACGGCGCAGCCTATGAAGGGGATGAGTAGCAACGTAGCTAATGATCCACACGCTCGCGTGGCATCACGCGGGCGTGTGGCTAGAATGCGTTTGAGCGAAAGGAGAAAGTTTTTTGGTTCTTGCACAACAACCATGCATCTATGGGCGAGAATTGAAGGTCTCGAACTTGAGCCATAAGCTGTACTGTGAGGCCTTGGACGGGGCGGGATCTTGGTGTCCTTGCAACCAGAAGCGATACCAATCGATGTTTCTTTGAAGTGATGCGAGTCGTGCAAGTGGGTGGTCAGGCTGGTGTTCCTCACTTGGATAGTAGAAGAAATCAACAGGTCTGTTGAGGCGGGTCAGACCGGCAAACAGTTCTAATGAAGAACTCAACGGAACTGGGGGAATGATACTTCGATCATACTGCCTGCCATAACCCATCTGTTCCATGAGCAAGGGGGTGTGGATCTTATCGAGATTGAATGAAATCGAATACTGCTCCCAGGCGCTACGAGTGGCCCCATAAGGAGGACCCCCATAGATGGCGTCATATCCTCGAACTGTTCCTTCCCTGCGAGGAGACAACCAGTACTCGCCCAGACTGTATTTGACGTTATCGACAGCTGTTGCTGCCTTGTATGGAGTGCGTCCATGCACGAGAGCGAACTCGGTATACCAGCCAGTCCTGCTGAAACCGATGATCCCAACACGTCTGCGATCTACGATGCCTTCGCCAGACAGTTTGTCCACCGCGCTATCCCACAACTCTGTTTGAAATGCTGCCTCGGAGATGCCTCCTGGGTAGCCCTTTGGGTAGTGCTCCTGTTGACTTGTGAGCGTCCAGTCGGGAGGGTACGTTCTCATCAGGTAGAGCATGCCTGATTCCGCTAACGGCAGGGGTGCAAAGGCAGGAAGATGAATATCTCCGCTATCGCACACGAAACCACCTCCATAAACAGTAGCGGATATGACAAGCGGATAGCGCTTTCCCACCTGATAGTCAGGCGGCGTGAAAAGAATTCCCTCCGCCCGGTAGCCATCAGGGAGAGCCCAACTCACTCGCCTCGTAGGCACAAGCCTGATTTGCCCAAACTGTGGATTGAGGTAGGCGAAATCCCGCAGCGTTCCTTGTTGTGGCTGGAACACCTGGAGTCGAGGTGGGGTGGTTATATTCTGATCATCCAAAATGACCCTGTTGCCGTCGCCAGCAAGCTGGGAATAGGGGGAGAGATCGGGGGCAGGAATAGACACTCTATTGGTGATCTCGAACTTGTCATTATGTTGAGCGATCTGAGTAATCTCGTTGGGAGTCGTCCGGACAACGACTTTACCACCGGTACTCCATGAAACAAGCTGTTCCAACAGAGCATTTGGGGGCGTCACGCGATTCATCAGATGGGAAGACAACCCTACCCAGAAAAGATGCTCTCCCTTACTCGCCAACAGGCGTTTCGCATTGATGTCGTCCGCTTCCCAAACGCTACCGACCGGAGATTGAGCATTGATCATGAAGGAGTCGCTATCCGAGGACCATGTGGCAACCCCGTTCGGGAAAGGACTCTGGATCGGTATCGTGGTGTCTTTCGTCACAGCGTTATAAAGGGCCAGCAGTGGTGTACCCGAATACCCTGTTGCCACTAATGCCTTCTGCACAAACTCGCTATCGCGCCATGATTGTGGGCGAGCTGTGCTGCTGTCGATATAGCGGAAGAGAACCTTTGTTCCGTCCGGTGCGATGCTCAGACCGAGTTCCGCCTCATAAGGGACATCGTGTATTTGTTGATGAGTGAGCGGCGAACGAATAACGACCTGGCGCGGAGTGGCCCATTGCCCCAGTGCGGTTTGACTTGATATGAAAATGCGCCTCGTCGGAAATGCCGGCTTTTCGACGGACGCAAATTGAATACGGTATCCGCTCATTGACTCTTCGGCTGTGCGAGGCAAATCCGGGGCATTGGGGTTGAGTGAACTAGTCTCAAGCGCGAAGACGATCGTTTTTGCGTCAGGGGTAACGCTATATTCGACGACATCGCTATCTGCCTTCATCAAGGTGGAATGTTCCCCGGTCACCGCATCTATTTCTTCAATCTCTTTTCGGCCTCCATTCTTGACCAACAGCACGATATGACGCCCGTCTTTCTCCCATTGCAAAGAGGACGTCTCTTCGCTCGTGAGGACGAGATGGGGTGCCGATTCCTCGCCTGAATCCAGGGTGCCCACATACAGCTTTATGTCATTCTGGTTTGTTTGCAGATTTGGTGATTTAACCAGATATGCAACGCGGTTGCCTTTAGGGTTGACTTGCAGTGTGGGTCGCAGAGAATCTCGCAACAAGTATTGGACCGTAACACAATCCCGTGCGGTAACAGCTCGGCGCTCTTGGGCTGCGATCGAAGCGGTGGTAGCAATGAACGCACTGAGCGCTCCGAGCGCAACTCGGACGATATTCCTATTTGCTTTCATATGAATGCCTTATAACCCGACGCGACCTGGTGCAGTCCTCTTAGAAAACAACTTTGAGAGCAAACTGCATGGACCGCGCGCCCCCCTGCTGATAGAGAGAACTCACGGTGCCAAGGCTCTGGTTCAGCATCTTGGTCGCTTGACCGAACTGGGCATTTGAATAGAGGGCTTGAACAAACCCAAAATTGGGGTGGTTGAAGATGTTGAACGCTTCTGCTCGAAATTGGAGCGAAGCACTCTCCCTAAGCGGAAAGCTTCTACGCACCGCCATGTTCACTTGCTGTGCTCCAAAGCCCCGTACGGAGTTTCGCGGAGCGTTACCTGCATTCGTGCCTGTCGGCAGCGTGAAAGCAGCCTTGTTCACTGCGCGACTGCCGGGGTACTGACTGCCATAGATATAGAGAGGCTGGGATGAATCGTAGTTGACACCGCTGTAGTACTGGTTACCCGTTGCGGAATCTCTCAGGAGATTGCCCGTGAGAGTAATGGGGTATCCTCCACGTGCGCTAAAGCGTGCATCCGCTCCCCAGTTGCTGAGCACCGCTTTCGCAATCATCCCCGATTTTGCACCGGGTATATCCCATGAGAGGCCAACCTGCATATTATGGCGAATGTCGTAATCGGAATTGCCATAAGTGAAGGGATACGCAGCATTCGTCGATCCATAATCCAGAGAGTGCGACCAGGTATAGGAAGCTAGACCTTGAAGGCCCTTGGCGACTGCCCGCTGGAATTTTAGTTGGAGCGCGTTGTAGTTCGCCGTAACGCCATTGGGAAAGTAGTAGATCGTACCGAAGTTTCTATTGAATGGAGTGACCGTACGGCGCTGTTCCTGCAACAGACGATGCGCATCGGACTCCAGATAGGAAATCGTGAAGGTCTGGGCGCGCCCTAGTGCCTGCTCTAAACTAAGGTTCCATTGGAGCGTGTATGGGAGCTGAAGATGCTGCGGGAATGCATAGATGGATACGCTTGTATATGGGGCCTTAGGATCAGTCGAAAGGTTTACCTGCGACGCCGAGAGCGGCAAGGTCACGTTGGTAGGATCCGACACCGCATTGAAACCGATCCCACTGAAACCGTACGTGGCGATCTGATTCCCTGTATCAAAGAACACGCCTCCACCACTGCGAACTACGGTCTCCCAGCCAGTCCTACTGTGAGCTCTCCACGCGACCCCAAGGCGTGGGGCAAAGTTGCACCAGCTCGTCTTCCAGAGAGGAGTCCCACGTGGGGCAAGAGTAAGAGTCGAAGGATTCTTGACATCGCCCAGAAGCGTATAAGCATTGTTGCCATTCGCTTCTATTGGGGCCGGATTGACCTCCCAGCGGAGACCAAAGTCGAGAGTGATGTCCTTGGTTGCCCTCCAAGTATCTTGGGCGAACATGGAGAACTCATTGAAGACAGGCTCAGACGCGATGTTCCTCTGTGTGTAGACGTCTGACGCAACGCCACTAATCATGCTTTGCCGAGTATAGAAATCAGGGGACACATCGTAAGCGGGAGGGTTCAGTCCCGACTTTATATGACGATCATCAATACCGATCCGCCACTGATGATGTGCGTGCTGCAACGTGACCGAGTCCGTAATATTCCATTGTTTGAGTGAATTCGCAACATTGGCGTCAGTCACATAGGCTGCTCCGACGCTGGAGATGTAGATATACGATTCTGCGCGACGGGTGGCTACCCCTCCTGGAACACCGAAGGCCGCATAGAGGTCGGTGGGAACAGCACCACCGAACGAATCTACGGTTGCCATAAACAATGACGTGCTACTTGAAAGACCTAGCCGAAACTCATTCGTAAGCCAGGTAGACAACTGACTCGTTGCTCCAACCGTATAGGTGGAGGTGTTGATGGAACTGACGTTGAGTTGCGAGAGATTTCTCGTGGAAACCTTGCTCGGTGTATACCCATAACGAAAGAACAGGACAACCTTGGGCGAGAGAGTGTGGTCAACGCGAATACTGGTGGAATCAATCTGACCAGGCAGTGAGTAGGCCATCACGAATGGTGAGAGCCCCGTCAGATTTCCCGATGAATCCACGATTTCCGCACCTGTTGGCAAGGGATACGCATTGAACACAGCTCGTACGGAACTAGCCGCAGACGATCGTACCGCTAATGACGGAACATACATTGTGGCCGCGGCAGTCGGCTGAACGAGCCGTAGACCTTCATAGGAGGCGAAAAGAAAGCTCTTCCCATGACCGTTATAAAGACCAGGTATGACAATCGGAGAGCCATATGTCCCCCCGAAGTCGTTCTGACGCAAGGCGGGCTTGCGTATGCCGTTATAGTCATTGAACCAGTCATTGGCATCGAAATAGTCGTTCCTCAGGTAGTCGAATACCGAGCCATGCAGTGTGTTCGTTCCGGAACGGGTACTAAACGAGAATTGGCCGCCCGGTGTACGCCCGTATTCCGCCGAGTACGACGAACTTAAAACACGAAACTCTTGCAGCGCGTCGACGGATACTAAGCTCTGAGTTGTTCCGAGAGCGGAGGACGACGCGACAGAACCCGTATTGGCTATTTGTGAGTAGCCACGGGGCGTCCCGGAACTCACGTTCCCTGAGACACCGTCTACCGTGTAGTAATTTGACTCTGTTCGTTGCCCATTGACGCTAAAATCGCCGCTGTAGCCCGCTGCCTGGCCTGTGGCTTGAGGACTCTGCGTCACGACACCGGGTGTCATCGAAATCAGATCCTGAAAACTACGGCCGTTCAGAGGAATATTCGCTACAAACTTTCTGTCGATTACCGTGCTGACGGAGGCGTCTGTCGTATTGATCGTGAGCCCACTACCATCAACGGTGACGGTCTGGGCTGCTGATCCGACCTTCAGCGACAATTGAAGGTGCTTGTCATCTCCCACATTGAGCAGGATGTTATCGACGATGACATCGGCGAAGGCGTTCTTTGACACCGTGAGCCTGTAGCGTCCGGGCTTCAAGTAGGAAAACGTTATCGCGCCCATCTTCCCGCTCTCGAGCTGCTGTTCCTGGTTTGTGTCGGAATTCTGGAGCACAAGGTGCGCGCCAGGGATGACGGCTCCAGAGGAATCGGAGATGGAGACTGATAGGTTGGCGGTGCTTGAATCAGCGCGAGCCGACATCTGTGAAAGCGTCCAGAACAAAGCGAACAGCATCCAGACAGCAAACTTGCGGGAAATTCCGTCAATTTTGGGCATACGTCTCCTTGCGGCTTTCGAAAAGCCGTTTATCGATGAACTGGGTGCTACTCGGTGCGGTTTATTGCTGCTGCATGCTGGAGGCGCTGGACGGTGATGACCAGCCTTCTCTCCTCGCGTTGCACGTCGGCTAGCTGGTTGAACAATTCAGCTGGGCTAACGGGTGCGGATGAAACTTCGGGTGATAATGCGAAGCCTGCCACCAGGAGCCCGTCGAGGCGATCGGCATTCTGCCGTAACGAATCGGCTGTTATGGCTAGTTCGCGAACGGTGCTGATGGGATCTATGTTTTGTTGTGGAGGAGGAACGGAAGTTCTTTCTCCGGTTAGGGTGGCGGCGATCGCGGTCAGTTCCTCGTCGCAGAGGGCCAGGGGGCGCGCAAGCAAAGCAAGCCATAGCTGCCTGTCTTGCGCGCTCATTGCAGAAAGCTCGCTGCTGCGAAAGTCCTGCGAGCCGATCTGACTGGCGGCCCATGCGGAGCGATGAACGCGAGCACTCCGTGCCACGATCTGTCGAGCTGCTTGCTGGACTTGCTCGTCTAGTTCGGCGCCGGAGAGTCCCAAACGAGCACCCAGTGACTCTCTGAGCATGCTATCCAGTGGGATACGGTCGGTCGCAATCGATACCGATGGACTGAGATCGATCGTTGAAACCCGGCGCGGAGTCTGCGGTTCATCGGCCGAATGGAGGTCGATCCTGAGAGTAGCGCCACCTCGAAGTGCCCGCAGTGATTGAATCAGCGATCGCGCTTCCTGGCGGGTTGGCAGGACACCTGAGACGTCGACACTGTCATCCGGATGTCTCACGAGGTCCACCGCCGCCTGTATGTTTTGTGGCTGATTGCCAAGAATTTGCAGGGCCTCAAGGGTCAGGCGTAAGTCTCCGATCGTGTTGGCACCGCGCTGGAGAGTATACGAATAGGAATCAGGGATGAAATCGCTCGCCCGGACTTGCTCTGGACGAAGGACTTCGTAACGCAACTCCTTGAACAGGTATTCGCGGGTATCATTGCCATCCTGGACACGCAGGGTTTCGGCGACCGGGCGCATGGTGGCAGTGCCAATCACAAGACGGCCCTCGACGATCAAACCCTTCTCTGAGGTAGCAGGCCGCTTGAAACTCACCTCATACCCGTCCTGCACCTCTCGCAACTTCAGATACTGGTCGCCTCCAGCTAACTGCTCGAAGTCGGCTGCGTCCGGCGGATGCTGCCATACTTTGTCTTGCACGCTGATCGCATGAGCGGTGATCCCTGGCTTCGATCTCTCTGTCTTCGAGAAGTCCCGAACCTTCCCGCTGACGTCAATCCAGTGACTCGCGACCGCATCGCCGCTGGGCGTGCGAAGGCGAAGAGTCTGCAATGGACGGTCGGCGCTGCGGAGCAAGTCAACCTCCGCAGTACCGATTGCTTTGCCTTGAGCAGAGCGGACCTCAAGCGAGAAGGTTTCGTGAAGGGCTCCATGTGGAGGGACCGCACCTGTGGCTCGCTCCAGCGACTGCGCGAGGATTGTCTCGGCTGTGGCTTGCTGCTTCGTCCTAGCAGGTGTTCGGGTGTAGGCAATGCCCAGCACGATCAGAACGCACAGGCCGACCGTAATCGCGATGGTCCAGGCGCGTCGTTTCTTGAAGTTGGACAAGAAGCGGGAGAGCCAACTATCACCCTTCAGGGATACTTCTACGGCGGATTGATGGGTATCCCCAGAGCCGGGACCGAGCGGGTCTGAGAGTGGAGCCTGGGCCGACGGCGGGCCGTCAACGCCCACTTCGAGCAGAGGATCGTAGTAAGAGACATCGATGACCGGCGCTCCACCGACCAGAGTCAAAGACACCGAGAGTTGGCGGCCGTCGCTGAGGTCAACGGCAGCCACCCGCGGCGCTGGCACTTCGAGCGTCTCTTGTTGCAGATCGAAATAAAGCAATCCAAGGCCCTGCTCACTGAGAACTTCCACGAAGCCCGGTTGTGACAAGGCTGCAGTGCGATCTGAAAATTACTCGAGGCACTCGTGATTGTCTGCACCCCTCGAACCTCTCCATCAACCGCGATCTGGAGTTTTTTCGGCCGGTGCTCGTAGGTCTCACGCAGCTTACGACGGAGTTTTTTCAGGCCCTCGTCTCCAGTCCTCGCGGACGGAGGGTTCGTACCCTCTGGAGGATCGCCCTCGGTAAAGAATCGAAGCATCAGGTCTGGCAGTCCCAGGAGCCGGCTGGCTTGGTTCAGGCAGGTCCTGCAACTGGCAAGGTGGGCGACCTCTTGTGTAGTGAATGCGGGTGCATTCGGTCGCAGGTAGCGATCCCGGAGTTCCTCAGGCGGCGGACAGGTACCCTCGGTCTCCGAAAAGATCCGCCGCTGCAATTCTGCGAACAGAGCCTCCGGTTCCTCCGGCAAGTAACGGGGGAAGGAGGTAGGCTTCCGATCACTGCGGCTCAGGAAGCGAAGAACGCCGGGTCGATTCAGGTAAGCCTTTGCTTCAAGCCGGGCCGTTTCGATGAGAGTATCGACATTCGACCGCTTCGCTCTCAGCAGCGCCATGACCTCGGTCGAGAGGTAGCCAAGAAAGAAGCGCAGAATCAGAGCAGAAGCAGCGCGACTGGTCTTTCTGCGGATGCAGGCGTACTCACAAATGCCGGCCAAGTCACTGCGGACATGCAGAAGCTGGCTTCTGTCGACAGCGGACATCGCGAATTCAACGGAGTCGAAGTCGACTGCGAGCAGCCCCGAGACTGCGTCCCGGCCGCTCCGCAACTTCTTGGAGATGAAGAGGTTCTTGAGTGAGGTGTACAGGTAGGCGCGAATCTGGTCGTCATCGGTGAAGGCAGGACCGGACTTCATCTGCACGAAGCGGACATAGAGATCCTGCACCAGGTCTTCGGCTTCTTCAGAAGCGCCCTGGGTATGTTGACGAGCCCAGTCCAGCAGCCAGTCATAGTGATTCAGGAAGATAGTCTCGTGGTCACGGGACTTCTTCTCGAACTTCAAAGGTTTTGGGGAAGTCAAAGCTCCTCCTGTCAGCGCCACAACTCGCGGAGGAGGGTCTTCGCAAATGCACGAAAATGCGCGAATGCGCGGAAAAAAGGCGAGAGAGCGCGTGAGGGAAATTGAGAGGAAAGGGCAGGGAAGACAAAGAGTGCGCCTCTTTTTGCTGGAAACGCTTCCTCCGAAGCGCCTCTAACGGCCGAAAAGACGCAGCACGACCTCAGCGCATACCGCGATCAGGAGCCGAGGCGGTCGTGAGGTTATCGGGGATTAATAAGGTGAGGCGTTGCGACAGAAGCAAGTCAGCCCATTGAAGTCCAGGGGCCAACCACAACGCTTAGGGAGTGAAGGGAGACGAGATGCGCGCAGACTGGTAGAGATTTTGTCGCCGAGCTGGTAGCACTTTTGGCTGCAGGTAAGCTGGGAAGGGCGGTGAGGGTCACCGTCCGCGCTGGTTGACGAACTGGCGTGCTGCGAGGAGGACGGTGGTGCATCCCATAAGCGTGAGTACCAGGGCGTTGAGCCACAGGTCTGTGAAGCCGGCGCCGCGCAGAATGACGCCGCGGAGGATCTGGATGTAGTAGGTGGCGGGGATAATGCGGCTGACGCCGCGAAAGAATGGCGGCATGGTATCGATGAGAAAGATATAGCCGGAGAGGAAGACCGAAGGCAGGACAGTGCCCATGGAGAGTTGAAATGCCTCCGCCTGAGTGCGCGCTTTGGTTGAGATGAAGAGACCGACTCCGAGCACGGTGAGCAGGAAGGGCAGCGACATTCCGAGCAGAACGAAGACGTTGCCGTGGATGGGTACATGAAAGACGACACGCGTGATGGCGAGGATGAGGCAGAGTTCTCCGAAGCCGAGGGCGCCGTAGGGGACCATCTTGCCGACCATGAGGCCGAGGGGGGCAACGGGCGTCATGGTGAGTTGCTCGAGCGTGCCGCGCTCGCGTTCACGTACGAGGCTGAGGGCGATGAGCAGGATGATCATGACCTGCAAGAGAATGGCGATGAGGCCTGGAACGAAGAAGTTTGCCGAGCGAGTTGCGGGGTTGTAGAGGACGGAGGGACGGACCTCGATGGGCATCTGCGCGGGGCCCAGGATGCGAGTGAGGGACTGCTCGAGCGCAACTCCGGTGGAGGCGTTGACGGCTTGCCCGGCCACGGAGGAGTCGGAGCCGTCGATAAGGACGAGGACGCTCGCAGTCGCGCCGCTCTGGAGCTGACGGGCGTAGTCGTAGGGAATTTTGATTGCCACGCGTGCCTTGCCAGCACGCATGGCCGCGTACATGTCGGAGTTCGATTGGACGGTGAGGGCGAGGCGGAAGGTGTCGGACGCGGCGAAGCTCTCGAGTAGCTGCCGACTTTGTTGGGTGTGGGACTCATCGAGAACTACGGTGGGGATTTGTCTCACGTTGGTATCGACCGCGAAGCCGAAGAGGAAAAGCTGGATGAGCGGGATGAGGAGAGCGAAGAAGAGTGTGCCGGGGTCGCGGACGATGTGCGTGAACTCCTTGCGGCAGACGGGCCAGAGACCGTAGAAGAGCGATTTCATTTCGCGGCCTCCATGATCTGGTAGGTCAGGGTGACGAAGACGTCTTCAAGCGAGGGCACGATCGTTTGAATTTTTGCTTGGGGGAATTGTGCGCGGAGGGCATCGATCCGGGTAGACTCGACGAGTGAGTGAATGGAGCGGCCGAAGATGGTGGCTTCGCGGACGCCGGGCTGTTTGCGAAGTGCGGCGAGGACGGTGGAGGTGTCGGGGGTTTCGATCTCTACGCGCATGGTGCCGGCAGGATTGGCCTCGGGCAGATGCTGGAGCTCGCCGATTGTGCCTAGAGCAACGAGCTTTGACATGTAGATGTAGCCGACACGGCCGCAACGTTCGGCCTCATCCATGTAGTGCGTGGTGACGAAGAAGGTCACTCCCTGGGCAGACAACAGGAAGAAGAGGTCCCACAGGGAGCGGCGTGCGACGGGGTCGATGCCGGCAGTGGGTTCGTCAAGGAAGACGACCTGCGGCGAATGGATGATGGCGCAGCCGAGGGCGAGGCGCTGCTTCCAGCCACCCGAGAGGGCGCTGACTCGGCGGTGCAGATAAGGGCCGAGGCCGGTGAGCGCGACGATCTCCTGGATGCGCTGGGTCGCGCGTTGACCGGTAATGCCGTAGACGCCTGAGTAGAAGCCCATGTTCTCGGAGACGGTGAGGTCTTCGTAGAGGCCGAACTTTTGCGACATGTAGCCGACGTGGCGCTTGATGTCGGCGGCGTGTTTGTGAATGTCCACGCCGAGGATTGTGCCGGTGCCTTCGGTGGGCGTGATGAGTCCGCAGAGGGCCTTGATGATAGTGGTTTTGCCGGAGCCGTTGGGGCCGAGGAAGCCGAAGAGTTCTCCTTTGTTGATGTCGAAGGAGACGTCGCTGACTGCGGCGAAGTCACCGAAGCGGATGGTGAGGTGGTCGGCGGTGATGACGGGAGTCATTGCAGCCGTACCGTTGCTGACATGCCGGACTTGAGCACGCCGTTGGGATTGTCGACGTACACCTTCACGCCGAAGACCTGGTGCTGGCGGTCGTCGCGGGTCTGCACGTTGCGTGGAAGGAACTCTGCCTGGGAGGCGATCTCCTGGATGTGTCCGGTGAAGGGATGACCTCGGAAAGAGTCGACCTCGACTTGTGCGGACTGGCCAATCCGGACGCCGGCGAGGTCCGTTTCGGGGACGTAAACCTTGACCCAGAGTTGTGAGGATTCGAGCATGGCGACGACGATCTTTCCGGGGCCGACGAGATCGCCGGCGCGTACGCTGACTGTTTGGACGAGACCGTCGGCGGGGGCGAAGAGTTCGGCTTCTTTCAGCTGGACATCGAGTTGGTTGACGCGGGCCTGGGCCTCGTTGAACTTTGCGTGGCCTGCGTCGATGTCCTCTTTACGATAGCCGTGTTGCATGAGGTCAGCGGCCGCCTGGGCCTGACGGTAGCGCTCCTGGGCGGCCTGAAGATCTTCCTTGCGGGTACCTGCTTGCAGAAGGGCGAGGCGTTGGCGAAGGGACTCGGCCTTCTGGGCCGTAGAATCGCGGGTTGCTTTTGCGTTGTCGTATTGCTGGCGGGAGACGGTGTCGCCACGTACGAGCATCTCCATTCGCTGGTAGTTGGTTTGGGCGTTGACGGAGTCGGCGTTGGCCGCCGCGTAGTCTGCCTGTGCCTGCTGCAACTCCTGTGATCGGGGGCCGTTCTGGGCGGCGTCGAGCATGGCGCGCTGCTCCTGCGCGGTGGCCCTGGCCTGCGCGATCTCCTCTGGACGATTGCCGCGCTGCAGCCGATGGTAGTCGGCCTGGGCCTGCTCTAGCTGCGCCTTGGCCTGGGCGCGCTGGGCTTTGAGGTCGTCGGACTCAAAGTGCACGAGGAGGGATCCAGCCTTTACGGCCTGACCCTCCTCGACAAGAACCTGGGTCACGCGGCCGCCGATCTTCGAGCCGATCTGGATCTCTCGTGTCTCTATGGTGCCGGAGTAGACGAAGGAGTTTTTCGAAATCGCGCAGGAATGGATGAGCCATCCGGCTACGATGAGGACTGCAAGCGCGACGATTGCAATAATGACCGTGCGTTTCATGCCATGCCCTCCAGGCCAAGCTTGAGGCGCGCGCGCATGTTGTTGAGGAGCCAGCTGCCGGGCTCATCTTCGCGGATAAGCCACTCGAGAGTGGTTGCCATGTAGATGGCGAAGAGTGTCTCGGCTATTAACTGAGGGGTGGCCGCCTTGCGGCGTGGAATGCGCTTGATGGCGCTGCTGAGTATGTTGATTGCTTCTTGACGGGCCGCCATCATGGGGCCGTTGGTGACCTGTTGGAACCAGAGGCTGAGCAGCAGCCGACGCGAGCGCCCTGCGATGAGGGTATTTTCGCCGGTTACCTCGAGGAAGAGTGCGATCACGTCGTCGAATGTGAGCTTCTTGCTGCCTTCGCCAAAGCGAGTGATGATTGCCTTCAGTTTTTCAACGCGGGAGCTGGCAATTTCGCGGAGGATCAACTCTTTTTGTGGGAAGTAGTTGAAGAAGGTCGCTCGCGAGATCCCGACTGCGTCGCAGATCATCTCCACGGAGACGTCTTCGTACCCATGGGTCGCGAAGAGCTCGAAAGCGACTCGGACGATCTCTGTTCGCGTGTGATGTTTCTGCTTCTCCCGTAACGAAGGTGTACTACGAGCCATAAAGTGGACTCTAGTCCAACCATTCTATCTTCGTCAACTAGAGCAGTAGCCGGAAGGTAAATGTTCTCGGCCCATCCAATCCATAGTGCCGCGCAGCTATTCTAAGTTGGAGAAATCGCCTTCTCGCTCAAAGACCAAAACAGGGCACTTGGACGAAATGTCGGCAACATGGACACTTGCCGGTTATTCGTCCACTTGCCCTTACTACCCACAAGCCGACTTGCACTAAGACTTCTCGTTACTGATCCGGGCTTTCACGAGTTCAGGGCCAGATTGCTTCCGGGATAGACCCCCCATCCGCCTCACGACCGGCTGAATGTCCGCCGCCTTTATCGGCTTGCCTTGGGCAAGGATGGATTCAGGATGACGAACTCGCCGGAGTGGCTGATGAAGATAGAACTGAAGAGCGAAGTCGGCAGCAGTCCATCCACATCACTTTGAGGAAGTACCACCGGAGCCACCACGGTAGCTGCGCGGATACTGCTCTTCCCCACCTCCAGGCCATGGATCGCGAGCGTATCATGCGCCCGCCAGTTGTTGGCGCCCAGTGCAGAGACCTGGGGTCTCGAATTTGGACCCAGACGGGTGAAGACCAGGAGCGTGTCCGATCCTGAATCAAGCAACAACCGGAACTCCTGCTCGCCAAGTTCGAAGATATGAGCAAACACGATGATTCGCTTCGACGTTGCCCGCCCCTGGTCAACCCCGTGCGTGAGAAATGGCGTCCGTTCGCCGAATACTACATCCAGGAGAGGCCCGGGGCCAGATTCGAATTCGATAACATGGCGCCGGTTATCAATCAGTAGATCGAAGTTACGCAGAAATCCTTCTCCCAGTACGCCGCGCGCCTTGAAGGGTACCTGTTTCATCACGGTGGAGTTAATATTCCGCGCGATTGCCCCACCCATCAGGACTGAGTCGAGGCGGACGACAGAAGCAACTGCGGTCCCTTCGGCTGCCACAAAAGTCACGCTTCCTACATTAGGTAGGTTGAGTTCAGCAGCGAGCTTAGAATCGACTGTCATGTCACTATTGCCGGAATCCAGTATGAAGTTGTACGGCCCTGCGCCATTGATCGTCACAGGCACAATAATCAGGGAGCTATCGACCTTGAACTTCACGCTGAACCGCTGCTGGCCCAGCGCAGAGACGCAGAAAAAGAATGCGACGGCGGCGAAAAAAGAGCTATAACGATGGCTGGAAGACATAGCATTCACCTCGATGGGGTGAACTATGGCGGCCCAGCCGGCGATAGTATGGATGGCCTGCGGATGATCTTGTGATCTCTTGCTGACGCAGAATCACAAGCCCATCAGCGAAGCATCACCAAACGAAACAAAGAGGTTACGGCGTGATCTACCGGTTTGATCAATATGCGGTTGACGATCGGGAGTTCCGCCTCTCCGCTGGCGCCGTTCCTGTGCCGCTGGAACCGAAGTCGTTGCGGCTGCTGCTCTATCTGGTGGAGAATCGGAACCGTCTCGTCCGCAAACAGGAGTTGCTCGATAAGGTATGGCCCGAGGCCATGGTCACCGAGAACGCCCTCACCCGCAGCGTCGGACAGCTGCGCAAAGCACTAAACGACGACAGCCACGAGCCGAAGTTCATCGAAACCGTCCCGACAGCCGGTTACCGCTTCATCGCCGAGGTCAGCGTGGCGGACGGTGAAACAATAGCTCCGCCGAAGCCACAGCCCCATCCCCAGTGGGCGAGCCCGCAAGTCCTTGCATGGATAGCAGTGGCCACAATCGCAGCCGCCGGGTCCTACCTATTCTTCTTCCATCACAACCCGAAAGTCCTCACCGAAAAAGACACTGTTGTGCTCGCCGACTTCACCAACTCAACCGGCGACACCGTTTTTGACGGCACCCTCCGGCAGGGGCTTTCCGTACAACTGGAGCAGTCACCCTTCTTGAGCATTGTCTCCGACGGACGTATCCGGCAGACACTGAAGCTGATGGATCAGCCCGCCGATACAAAACTTACGCCGGAGATAGCGCGCGAGCTCTGCCAGAGAGCAGGCAGCGAGGCCGTGCTGGACGGTTCAATTGCCCAAATTGGCACGCGATATCTGTTGACCCTCAAGGCGGTCCTTTGCTCAACAGGAGATACGCTGGCCAGCGTGGAAGCTCAGGCAAGCGACAAGAACCATGTACTCGATGCTTTGGGAAAGACAGCTTCGGAGATGCGGAACAAACTGGGCGAGTCGCTGAGCACCGTGCAGAAATTTGATACTCCTCTTGAGCAAGCCACTACGGGATCGCTTGAGGCCCTCCAGCAGTACAGCCTGGGACGAAGAGTATCGGCGGGGGCCCACTACGCTGCCGCCGTACCCTTCTACCGCAGAGCGATCTCTCTTGACCCGAAGTTCGCTATGGCCTATGCCAGACTCGGAATGAACTATAGAAATCTCGGTGAGAACGTACTGGGAGCCGAGAACAACCGGAAGGCCTACGAACTTCGCGCTCAGGTGAGCGAGTGGGAGAAGTTCTACATCGATTCTCACTACCATTTCGTTACGACCGGAAACCTGGAAAAAGCAGCTCAGGTCTGTGAGATCTGGGCTCAGAGTTATCCGCGAGACTGGGTATCTCGAGTCGATTTGGCCGATGCGTATAGCAAACTTGGCGAATATGACAAAGCTCTCTCGGAAGCGCTCGAAAGCGTTCGGCTAAATCCGACCGCAATTGGTTATGAAAGTCTCTTCCATCAGTACCTTGATCTTGATCGGCTCAACGAAGCCCGATTGACGGCCGAAGAGGCACAAGCCAGGAAGTTAGAATCCCCCGTCCTGCACTACGGTCTGTACAGGCTTGCCTTCCTTCAGAATGATGCAACAGGCATGGCGCAACAGGTAGTCTGGGCTAGAGGCAGACCGGGAGCGGAGAATGTCGTGCTGGATTTAGAGGCCGATACCGCCGCCTATTCCGGAAAGCCGGGGCAGGCTCGGGAGCTTTCCCGCCGGGCAGTGGTTGCAGCCAAACGGGCCGAAGAGACGGAAGTGGCCGCGGGATACCAAGCCAACGCCGCACTGAGGGATGCTCTGTTTGGAAATCCGGCCGAAGCCCGTGGGCGAGCCGCGGATGCACTCGACTCTTCGAACGGGCCCGCCGTGCAGTTTCTCGCAGCTCTGGCACTGGCCTTCGCAGGCGACTCGGTACGAGCGGGAACACTTGCGGATGATTTAGGCAACCGGTTTCCAGAGCATACGATTGTTCAGTCTTATTACGTTCCAACGATTCGTGCTCAACTGGCGCTAAGCCGCAACGATCCCTCAAGGGCCATCGAGATCCTTCAAGCTGCGTCGCCATACGAGTTGAGTGCAGGGGGACGGCTGTATCCCGTTTATGTGCGCGGGGAAGGCTATCTCGCCGCGCATCGGGGAGACAAAGCTGCCGCTGAGTTTCAGAAGATCCTCGACCAACGGGGGATTGTGGTGAACTCGCCGATCGGAGTGCTCGCGCATCTCGGCCTGGGCCGGGCTTACGCGCTGTCGGGAGATAAGAGCAAGGCGAAATCCGCCTATCAGGAGTTCCTCAGCTTCTGGAAAGACGCCGACCCCGACCCCGACATTCCGATACTGAAGCAAGCCAAGGCGGAGTATGCGAAGCTGAACTAAGAAAATCGCCTCGTTCAAGAAGAGCCAAGTCATGCTGTGACCTGCTGAAATAACCGCCGAACCTGACGACCGCTGATGATCCAAAAGGCCCCTACAACCAGCCTTTTGGAACATAATTGCGCCTGTGTGCAAAGATCGATCGGGAGCGAGTGTCAGTTGGTGATAGCAGGGCAACGCACTCATTCAGGTTAGGTTCGGCCTGTGAGTTGATTGGTCGCGCCAAACACGCGTCCCAGACCAAACTCGTCATCGGCCTCAACAAATCCAGAGTAGCCCCGGTCTTCGCCGTTCCACGCCAGTTCGATAGTAAAGGCTTCGGCTCGAAACGATTTTCATCCCTATG
>Ga0073928_10004271_pt1 | contig 21369 bp, 21 predicted proteins | sample PaiPotPPA55metaG_FD_76969 | JGI IMG/M metagenome (GOLD analysis project Ga0073928, IMG submission 76969) | Iron sulfur acid spring bacterial and archeal communities from Banff, Canada, to study Microbial Dark Matter (Phase II) - Paint Pots PPA... ...
AAGATAACCGCCTTGGCGGTACCGGTTTGGGATGTCGCCAGCGCCTGGTGGGAGCCAACGCCCACCGCGATGGCAGCGGCGGCCAAGGCCAGCGAGCGACTCTGCATTTTCGTGATCATGATGTCTCTCCATCTCAGCCTAAGTCGCCCGTCTATATCGATGGCCGACCCTTGTATGCCGAGGAGACTACACCGATGGGATGAATACTTTCTAAATCGACGCGTGTTTTCGGCTAATACTTAGAGTTAAGCTAAAATAAAAAATGGAGTAATGTTATAGGTATACGAAGAAAGGCAGCGATAAATGGTTGTATGTCTATCACAAATACTTGGTTATCGTGATTTTTACCGTGATCAAAAGCCAAATGAGCTTAACGGCCTTAAATCTAAAATTTACCGGAAGCGGGATATAGCCGAGTGGCTTAAGCCGCTGTCCGATTGGCCGGTCAAGGTCGAGCAGGGCGAGCGGCCGAAACAGGGTTTGCAACTTCGGCATGGGCAGCTTTCGATGCGGCAAGTGCCATTTCCCTACCATCGCTCCCGAGCTGTGACACTACGTGCGGCCTGCATCGTGGCGGCGCTTGGCGGGGCGGCCGTCCCGGCCGCCGCCGCTTGCAGCAAGACGATCGCGATCATCGAGACGCAGCAGATGAACTATGGCACCATCGCGGTGACGAGCGGGGGCGGGACGGTCACCGTTGCGGCCAACGGCACGGTGAGCGCTCCCGGCGGTTTCGTCTTGAGCGGCGCCACCGCGGCGGGCGGCTTTCATGTCACCGGTGACCGTGATCTATTAGAATTAGTTAAGTAATCGACCCGAAGTTTCCGTTAGGCGAAAATTAAACGCGATGTGGTACGAAATACCGGCGTAGCTGAAGCTTTGCACAAACCGCCGGTGGCCGAGTGACGCCTATCACCAGTCCATCTATCGCTCGAAGCGTGCCAAGCCGAGACAATGGTCTCGGCGCGCGAAGGCTGACCAGTGCCCGACGACAGGCGGTGCACGCCGGTGCGACCCTGGCGGTGCTGCTGGGTACCTCGAGCCCGCCGGCCTTGGCCGCCTGCAACAAGGCGATCACCGTCGCCGAGACGCAGCAGATGAACTACGGCACCATTGCTGTGACCAGCGGCGGTGGCACGGTGACCATGGCGGCCGCTGGGACGGTCACCGCTCCTGGCGGTTTCACGCTGAGTGGACTGACCGCCGCCGGCAGCTTTCACGTGACCGGCACCAACAATTGCGCGGTGACGATCAGTTTTGTTGCGGGGTCATTGACCGGCCCCGGCACGGCGATGCAGATCCAGAATTTCACCACCAATGCCGGGGCAAGCCCGACGCTGAACCCGGCAGGCGGTCAGCTGAACTTCAATGTCGGCGCCGATCTCGTCGTCAATGCAGGCCAGGCGGGGGGCAGCTACAGCGGCGCCTACACGGTCACGGTGATCTACTGACCGCGACGTGGCCCGGGGCGAGAGCTCGATCATGAGAAAAAAATCGGCACCGATTGGGCGCCCGGCTCAACGCCTCATGCTGCCGCTATGCGCAATGCTAGCCACCTGCCTGCTCGCCGGGGGATCGCGCGCCGACGTGTCGGTTGCGCCGACTGTCCTGGTCTTCGACGGCGAAGCCGGAACCAAGGCGATCACCGTCAAGAACACCGGCGCCAAAGAGCAGGTCTACCGCATCTCTCTGCACAATTTCCGCATGTTGCCGGACGGGCACATGGTATCCGCGGAAAACCCCGAGGAAGACGAGCATTTTGCCACCACCATGGTGCGCTACTCGCCGCGCGAGCTCGTTCTTGCGCCCGGCGGGTCGGAGGTCGTTCGCTTTCGGGTCGCGACCCTTCGGCCTGGCGAGTACCGAACCCATGTTCTCGTGCAGCAGGTGCCCGACGTCGACGCGCTTCAGACGTCACCGTTCCAGCACGACGACAGCGTGAGCATGGATCTCCAGGCGGTGTTCGGCGTCGCCATCCCGCTGATCCTGCGTCAAGGCGACTTGCCAACCAGGGTGACCTTCGGCAAAGCGCGGCTGACGGCGCTGCCGGACGGGACGCCGGCGGTGGCGGTTCGGCTCGAGCGGTCGGGCGCGCGCTCGGTGAGCGGCGCCCTGTCGCTGCTGCGGGACGGCAAGGAAGTGGGGATTTGGGACGGAATCAGCGTCTATGCGCCGACACCCTACCGCGATCTGCTCCTGCCGGTCGACGCCAAGGACATCGCCGCGCTCCGCGACGGCAGCCTCACGGCGGCTTTCCACGAGCCCGCGGATATTCGCAATCCGGCGGCGGCAACCGCCGTGGTCGAACTCAATTGAGCTGTTTGGCCTTTTAATATCACTACCGAGGGTCCCGGCGCGCGCCTAGCATTGCTCGTTCTCGAGAGCGGCGGGCGCCGATGGACGAGGCTGGGTATTTTCGCGACAAGGCCAGGGAGTGCCGGGCGCTCGCCACCTTTGCCATAGCCCCGGTGGTGATCGAGGGCTTGTTGCGGATGGCGCGCGAATTCGAGCTCCAGGCGATCAAGGCCGACATCCGCGCCATGTCGGCGGAAAAGCCGCAGCTGGTGGCGACCTGACGCCGCTGCCGACAGCGCCAGCGGGCTGGCCACGGGGTGGCTCAACCCGCCACCTCCCTGTTATTGCGGCATTAATCGCAAATTGCCCCCGGCCAGGCGGGCTTATTTTTGTCACTATCGCAAGGTGATGCGGGGTGGTCTGCTGTTCAATCTCTGCGGCAGGGGTCGGCGATGGAGCTGATGGTTCTGGGGGCCATGTTGGCAGCGTCCTTCGCGGCGGGGTACGGCCTGCGCGCCTATATCGCCGCCCGGCGCCGGCGCCTCTTCCGCTGACCGGCGCCCTTGCGGTTACCCCATTTTTAACCACCGCATAGGATGCTCGCCCTTGGCGCCCTTTTGAAGAAGAGCATCCGGCGTGACGTTGCGTGTCCTCGGCAGATGGTTGGCGGTTGGTTTTGCGGCGGCGCTGCTATGCGCCCCCGCCGCTGCGCGCGCGCAGGACACGCCCGGCTACGGCGAGCGCGTGAAGGCGGTGCTCGCGCGCGTCATGGCCAACCGCGACTTCAAGCCCGGCGCCGGATGCGACAAGATCGAGCTCTGCAACGTGCTGATAAAGCAATTGCGGGCCGGCGATCTTAGCGTGATCGAGCCGATCGAGCGGTCGGAACGGCCGGACATGCCGAGCTACCGGCGCATCCGCCAGAAATGCGCCAAGGTCGATCCGCTCCATCTCCGCGCCTCGCGCCACATCAACGTCGCCACGCGAAACTTCGCCATGTATCGGCTCGACGTCCCCAAGCAATTGACCGGCGGCGACGAGATCCTGGTGTTCCGCGGCGAGCATTACGTCCCGGTGGACCGCCCGGCCGGCGCCAGCCGCGACGAGCGCGCGGTGTGGCCTGGGATGTTCGTGGCCACCGGCTTCCCGAGCTGCCGCCAGTTCTCGAACGCCACCGCCCAGGAAGGCGACCGGCTCGCGAGCCACAACGCCGTCAACGAGAACGATTATCTCAGCGAACTCGTCAAGGTCGGGAATCACTTCTTCATCATCAACCTCGACCCGATCGCGGCACCGAACCAGCCGCGGGCGGTATGGTGGTACGATCTCGAGCTGTGGGATTGGGGGCCGCGCGCCGATGCCGATCTGCGGCACGGCCGCCACGTCTATTCCTTCAGCTACCGGCCCGTCAGCGTGAGCGTAACGGACACCGATAAGTCCCAGCCTTCCGTCCGCTGACGCGCCGACACTCGGCCCGGATCATCGATCAGGACGATGGCAGGCCGCCGAAAGCGGCACCGGGGTTCCATCTGCAAGTCACCTTCCCACGCTTATGGGCGCGCCGTGCGTGCAACGGGAATGCCAAAACGGAGCCTAGCGTTCACAGGCCAGAGACCAATCGATTAGGAAGGGGTGGGCGATGCGGATTATTGCGATCATGAGCGTCGCCGCGCTGCTGATGAGCGGTTGCGGCACTCTCGTCGGTGCTGGCGCCGGCGGCTTGGCCGGAAACCAGTTCGGCAAAGGGTCAGGCAAGGGCGCAGCAACCGCCGCCGGCGTCATCGGCGGTGGCGTCATAGGTCACGCCGTCACCGGCGATTAGAGGCTGTGGACGGGCGTTTTACACCCCATGGTTGCGGCTAGCGGCCGAGCGCGCTCGCCAAGCGACAGGCGCCGCCCGCTCTACAATCCCGTGGAATGCTCGATGCTGACCGGCGTCGCGCGGAGCTGACGAGCTTCTCGAGGGCCTGCGCTACGAGTTCATCCGCCGCTTCACCCCTGATTGATGTCATTGGTGATCCCGATGGGATTCGATGGTCCAAAGCCGCAGCGGGCAACAGCAGCAGATGTTCAAGGCCGGCCGAGCGGCGGCTCGCCGTCAGCGCTGGAAGGGTTAGTTTTCTGATGCCGTTCCGGAGTAGGTTTCGACGACCTCATACATCCCGTAATCGAACTTTGCGATTGCGATAGCCTGCTGCAGAAAGGGCAAAGCTGCGGGATCGCCGCGCATGGCTTGGTAATCTTCGACACTGCGCCATTGAGCGTACATCGTGACCTTTGTTCCATCGAGACCCCGATGCAGGCTGGCTGAAATGAAACCTGGCGCATGGCGTACGGAAGTCTCGGTCGCGCGGGCCAGCAGTTCAAGGAGTTGCTGCTGATTCCCGCGGTCGACGGTGAAGACGTTGATGAGCGTGATGAGCCTTGCGGCCAGGAGAGATCGTTGTCATGGGGGCACCGGGGTTTGTTTCTGCGGTGAGCGCAGCGCTTCACGCAGTTGTGATGGACTGCGCGGCATCACCGAACGGTCTCTTCAGCGTGCGCTCGGTTCAAATGCCCGCGGCGGGCCATGGGTTGTCGAGGCGAGGTAAGTCGCTATGGAACACGCTAGGACAATTCGGGAGCTCGCACTGAACTTGCGAAACCGTGCGCTAACAGTGACAGATCCCTTCCTCTGCCGCGAACTCAATGAGCTGGCGAATATCTGCGAGGTGAAGGCCAGCCGCATCGCCGGCCTCGCGGCGCGCGAGGCGCCAGGATCGAGCCCGTTCAGCGGGTGACGGCGCAGGCCGCCCATCAATGCTTCCGCGGGTTCGGGAGCCGGCCGCGCGCCCTACTTCGGCATGCTCATCGCGGCATGCCCTTCTGAACGGCATCGATGCACTCTCTGTAGGTGTCCAATATCCACGCCTTGGCAGCCTCCGGGCTGCCGAGCTGTTTTTTTCCGCCCTTGCAATGTGTTCAAGGAGCCGCAGCGCGACAGCCTCCGGGCTGTCTCCGCTAATTACGATCTCAGCCATGCCGTTCGCTCCCGTATCGATGCGCAGCCGTAGGATTTCTTTTTTTGCGAACACACTGCGGACAATTACCAGTGTCCGTCTGCCGTCCCGACCTTAAGCCATTGATTATTGGTGAGCCCGATGGGATTCGAACCCATGACCCCTTGATTAAAAGTCAAGTGCTCTACCGGCTGAGCTACGGGCTCGGGGGGAGTGGCCGCGGACAATAGGCTCGGCTCCGCCCGGGGTCAATCGCATCGCGCTGCCGTCCGCCGGGCCACACCATTCTGTTACAATTTTCGGCCGCAGCAGCAGCGGTTTGCGTCCTCCAATAGCATCGCCAATACATGGCAGTACCAAGACGTCTCCTTGTACTAGATGGCCATTTCGAAAGAAGATCGGAGTCCATTACTATCATCAAAAAGATGCGGCGGTCTCGCCAAGACGGGCATGACTATCTGCCGGGTCGTGCCTACAAAGGGTTACAAGATTTTACACAAAATCATTGGCCATACATTACGGGGTTACATTGGACGGCTATGGTGGTGCTGTCACGAAGAACAATCAAACGGAACAAACGAACGAGGGAAGACCGATGACGGGATTTGGCAGCCTCCTGCAGAACGAGATACCGCGGCTCCGGCGCTATGCGCGGGCGCTCACCCGCGACGCGACCCGCGCCGACGATCTGGTGCAGAGCTGTTTGGTGCGCGCGCTGGCGAAATCGCATCTTTGGCAGCCGGGGACCGACCTGCGCGCCTGGCTCTTCACGATCCTGCACAATCAACATGTGAACGACGTGCGCCGCGCCGTGCGCGAGGGCGTCAATGTGCCGGTGGAGGACGTTGCGCCGGTGCTGACGGTGCCATCGACACAGGGCGCGTCGCTGCAGCTGCGCGACCTCGACCGCGCCATGGCACGTCTCCCCGAGGAGCAGCGCCAGGTGCTGCTGCTCGTCGGCCTGGAAGGCATGCGCTACGAGGAGGTCGCGGTGGTGCTGGACGTGCCGGTAGGCACCGTCCGCTCGCGCCTATCGCGCGGCCGCGACATGCTGCGTCATCTCATGGACATGAAGATGCCGGTCGGGCGCGAGGTGACGGAGATCGACGTTACCGCGGTGCCGGCGCGCCAAGCCGGACGGCGCCCGGTCGCGGCCTAGACTAGGTCGCGCGCCGGGCCCGAGAGGGCGGCCGGCTTGGGATTGGCCAGCAGCTGCAGCGCCGAGAGCGCGAAGGCGTTGAGCATGGCGACCATGGGCTGGCTTAGCTGCTGGCCATGGAAGCCCAGGCGGGAGATGAAGGCGGGCACGTCGGCTGCCGCGGCCGTGGGCGCGCCCGCACTGCCCGCGTCGGCGGCCGCGAAGTGTCGCGCCTCGGTGTCGATCCGTTGCGCGAAGGAGCGATAGATCTCGGCGACACTCCGGGGTCGGCCGGCAGCGTCGAAGAACACGGCGCGATTCGCCGCCGCCGCGCCCGGCAACAGCGCAGCACCCACGGCTTCGTCGTTCTGCGTGACCGCCTTCACCATGGCAGTGGCGCCGGCCGCGCCGAGAAAATGCGCCAGGTAAAGCTCGGCATTCCCGGCCGGACGTCCCAGTGCGCGCTCGATCGCGCCCTTGTTGGCGCGCGCATATTCCGCGGCGAGCGCGGCCGAGAGCGACGCGTCCTTGCGCAGACCGAGGATGCGCTCGCGCACGGCCGGATCGGCGACGGTCGCCTGTCCGCTCGAATCGGTGCCGATCTGCTGCGCCAGATCGTCGACCCCGTATTTCTCGCCAAAGCGCTGCACCAGGCTTAGCCAGGTCGAGTTGATGAATTGGAAGAGCCCGCTGGCGCTGCTGCCGCTCGCCTTGGCGTCAACCCGGAATCCGCTCTCCTGCTTTGCCTGCGCCATCAGCATGCCGAAATCGATGCTGGTCGCGCGGCTCGCCTGGCGGATGCTGCTCACCACCGTCGGATTGACGCCGGGCGGCACGGGCAGGGGGTTGTCGGGCGCGGTCATCGCCCGCAAACGCTAGAAGGAATTGGTTAAATCAAGATGAGGAGGGCATCGTTCGCCGCCGCTCCATCAACCCGGGCGCACGCTAATATCCTTTCGCATCAACCATTTAGTTGGTTAGGATTTGTTAACCATACCCCTCCAGTCTCGACCTCGCGCCCGGCGTCGTACCGACGAGGGATATCCCGGAATTGCCGGGTAGCCGCGCGTCGGGGCTTTGGTTTTTGCAGGTCAACGGATTTTGAGGAGAAGTGATGAAGGAGCACATGAGCGACGTGCACAAAGCCCTGCGAGCGTGCCGCGGAGCCTTCGGCATCATCATGGCTTTCAGCTTGGCGATCAATCTGCTGATGCTCGCAACGCCGCTCTATATGATGCAGGTGTTCGACCGCGTGCTGAGCAGCCGCAGCGGCGATACGCTGGTGATGCTGACCCTGATCACCGTGCTTGCGATCGGCGTGCTGGCGCTGCTCGAGGCGATCCGCGCGCAGATGCTGGTGCGCATCGGCAACTGGCTCGACGATCGCCTCGGCCCCACCGTGTTCGCGGGCGCCCTCCGGGCGGCGCTGCGCAGCGATCCCGCGCGCGCCTCGCAGGGCTTGCGCGATCTCAGCACCATGCGGGGCTTCATCACCGGTCCGATGGTGACCCCGCTGCTCGACGCGCCGTGGGCGCCGATCTTCATCATCGCGCTCTTCGCGCTTCATCCCCTGCTGGGCCTCATCGGCCTCGGCGGCGGTGTCGTGCTGTTCGGCCTCGCGCTCATCAACGAGATCGTCACGAAGCAGCCGCTGCGAAACGCCAACCTCGCCGCCAGCAGGACGCATCAGCGCGCCGAGGCGGCGCTGCGCAACGCCGAGGTGATCCGCGCCATGGGCATGGGCGAGGGCGTGCTCCGCTTGTGGCGGCGCGACGGCGCCGGCACCAACGCGGCGCAGCGCGCGGCCGGCACGCGCGGCGGCGTGATCCTCGCCTTTTCCAAGTTCTCCCGCCTGCTGGTGCAGACGGTGATCCTCGGCGCCGGCGCCTGGCTGGTGATCCATCAGGAGGCCAGCGCCGGTGCAATGTTCGCGTCCTCGTTTCTGCTCGGCCGCGCGCTTGCGCCGGTCGAAAACGCCATCGGCACCTGGAAGTCGCTGGTTGCGGCGCGCCTTGCGCACCGCCGGCTCGACGAGCTGGTCTCGGCGCTGCCCGACGAGGCCAAAGGCATGGAGCTGCCGCGCCCGGTGGGTGAGCTGGTCGTCGAGCGTCTCGTGTTCGTCCCGCCCGGAGCGGAAGAGCCCAGCTTGCGCGGCGTCGGATTCGAGCTCGCCCCGGGCGAAGTGCTCGGCATCATCGGCCCATCGGCGGCGGGCAAGTCGACGCTCGCCCGTCTCATCGCCGGCACCTGGTCGCCGACCGCCGGCAAGGTGCGGCTCGACGGCGCCGATATCGCCGTGTGGCATGATTCCGGCGGCTCGCAGCATGTCGGCTACCTGCCGCAGGACATCGAGCTCTTCGCCGGCACGGTGCGCGACAACATTGCTCGGCTCGGCGATGCGACCCCCACCGCGGTCATCGAGGCGGCCAAGCTCGTCGGCCTGCATGAGATCATCATGCGGCTGCCGCGCGGCTATAACAGCGAGATCGGCGAGGCCGGCTTGCGCCTCTCCGGCGGCCAGCGCCAGCGCATCGGGCTCGCGCGCGCCGTCTTCGGCCGGCCGCGCCTGGTCGTGCTCGACGAACCTAACGCCAGCCTCGATCATGAGGGCGAGGAAGCGCTCCATCACGCGATCGCGCGCCTGAAGGAGATGGGCACCACGATCGTGATGATCGCGCATCGCCCAAGCGTGCTCGGCCTTGCCGACAAGCTGCTCGTGCTGCGCAACGGCACGGTCGACGCCTATGGCAGCCGCGCCGAGGTGATCGCCAAGCTCAACGCGCCCGGCGCAAACCGCCGCGCCGCCGTGCCGATGCAAAAGCAGGTCGAGCAGACGCAACCGCAGCAGAAGACCGCGTAAGGGAAGCCCGTTCATGACCAGCCTGATCACCCTCGACCACATCTCGCCCCCGCTGGTTCCGGCGACGCCGCTCGCGCGCACGCGCGAGCTGGTGGTGGCCGGCTCAGCCCTCATCGGCATCTTCGTCATCGGCTTCGGCGCCTGGGCGGCGATGGCGCCGCTGGAGAGCGCCGCCATCGCACCCGGCACGGTGGTCTCGGAGTCGAGCCGCAAGACGGTGCAGCATCTCGAGGGCGGCATCATCTCCGCCATCCTCGTCCATGATGGCGACACGGTGACCGCGGGGCAGACCCTGATCCGCCTCGACGACACCAAGCCGCGCACGACGCTGGCGGCGCTGCGCGGCCAACTCTGGGATGCCAAGGCGCGCGAGGCACGCCTCGTCGCCGAGCGCGACGGCGCCGCCGAAATCAGCTTTCCGCCGGACCTCTTGGCCGAGCGCGGCGAGCCGGCCGTGGCGGCGGCGCTCGGCGGGCAGCAGAAGATCTTCGACACGCGGCGCTCGCTGCAGCAATCGAAAATCGCCGCGATCAACGAGCGCATCAATCAGGTGCATGAGGAGATCACCGGTCACGAGGCTGAAGTATCGGCGCTGGGCAGGCGCGTGGCGCTGCTGCAGGAGGAGCTCGCCAGCGTCAAGGAAATGGTGGCCAAAGGGCTCGAGCGCCGGCCGCATCTGCTGCAGCTGCAGCGCGATCTGGCGGAGATGGAGGGCAAGCGCGGTGAGACGCTGGCGCAGATCGCCAGGGCCAGGCAGACGATCGCCGAATCCGAGATCGATATCCTGAGCGTGCAGAACGACCGGCAGAAGGACGTGGCGGACGAGCTGCGCGAGACACAGAAGAAGGGGCACGAACTCGCCGAGCAGTCGCAAGCCGCCGCCGACGTCCTCGCGCGCGTCGACGTCAGGTCGCCGGAGAACGGCACGATAACCGATCTGCGCGTGCATACGCCCGGCGGCGTAATCAATCCGGGCGAAGCGCTGCTCGATCTGGTGCCGCAAGCCGACCGACTCGTGATCGAGGCGCAGGTCAGGCCGGAGGATATCGACCGGGTGCATGAGGGCCTGGCGGCGCAGGTGCGGCTCCTGCCTTACAAGCAGCGCCGGACGCCGCCGCTCGACGCGACGGTGATCTACGTCTCGGCCGACCGGATGACCGACAAGAGGACCGACCGCGCCTATTACACGGTGAAACTGCGCGTCGACGAAGCCAAGCTCGCCGCGCTCGGCGACGACGTGAAGATGATGCCGGGCATGCCCAGCGAGGCGATGATCAAGACCGGCGAGATGACCGTGGCAGCCTACGCGTTGTCGCCCATCCTCGACAGCTTCCACCGCGCCTTCCGCGAGAAATAGCGCTGGGGCCGGGAGGTTGCCGCCGCGCCGCGCGCGTCAGCACGGCGCGCGCGGCGCCAGCGCCCGTTCCTCGATCCGGATGCGCCAGGCGAGCAGCGCAAGATTGAGCAGCGAGAATATAGCGGCGATGCGCCAGGCGCCGAAGACGAGCGGCAGCACGGCGATCTCCGCGGCCACTACGACATAGTTGGGGTGACGCAGGAAGCGATAAGGGCCGCGGCGCACCAGCGGCGCCTCGGGCAGGGTGATGACGCGCGTCGTCCAAAACGCGCCCAAGCTCCGGATGGTCCACAGCCGCAGGGCCTGCAGCAGCGCGAACGCGCCAAGCCAGCCCCAGGATGGCGGTGTATCCGCCGGCACGAGAAAGAGCAGCGCTGCGAGCCACGCGCCGTGCAGCAGCACCACGAGCGGGTAGTGGCCGGCGCCGACCTCGACACCGCCGCGGGCCAGGAGCGCACGGGTGTTGCGCGCGGCGTGGATCAGCTCCGCGCCGCGCTCTGCCGCCACCAGCGCGACGATGACGGCGACCGCGCTCACGCCGCCTCGATGACCTGGAACCCGGCGGTGAAGCCGGGGCCGAGCGCGGTCATGAGCAGGCGCCCCGCGACGCCCGCGCGCAATGCGCGCTCGAGCACGAAGAGCACGGTCGCGGCCGACATGTTGCCGTAATCGCGCAGCACGCTGCGCGCATCGGCGAGCGCGCCGGTGCCGATGCCGAACGCCTCTTCGAGCGCCGTCAGCACCTTGGCCCCGCCGGGATGGCAGACGAAATGATCGATGTCGCCAAGTCCCAGCCCGTGGCGCGTCAGGAAATCGCCGGCCACATCCCGCATGTGTTGGCGCACCAGCGCGGGTATGTCGCGCGAGAAGACGGCGCGCAAGCCGTCCTCGGCGACGTCCCAGCCCATGATGTCCAACGATTGCGGCCAAGTGTGCTCGCCCGCGGCACCCAGCCGCGGGCCGTCACCGCGGCACGACAGCACCGCGGCGGCGGCGCCGTCGCCGAACAGCGCCGTGGCGACGATGTTGCTCTTGGACGTGTCGTCCTTGCGAAAGGAGAGGGCGCACAGCTCGACGACGAGAAGGAGCACGCGGCTTTCGGGTGCGGCCCGCACAAGGTCGGCGGCGCGCGACAAGCCGAGCACGCCGCCGGCGCAACCCAGCCCGAAGATCGGCAGCCGCCTTACGTCGCGGCGCACCGGGAGCCTTTCCATCAGCCGCGCGCAGAGGCCGGGCGTGGCGACGCCGGTGGTCGACACCACGACAATGGCATCGATCGCCTCGGGCCGCAGCTCGGCGAGCGCCAACGCATCGATGGCCGCCTGCTCCAGCAACGACACGGCATGCTCGAGATAGAGGGCGTTGCGCTCCGCCCAGCCATGCGCACGCTCGTACCATTCGAGCGGGACGCTCGAATAGCGGCGCTCGATCCCGGCACGGGCGAACACCGGCATGAGCCGATCGAGATCGGCGCCGGCGCTGGCGGCGAAGAGGTGGCGCGCGCGGAGCGCGACCTCGGGCTGTCCGAGTGCATAGGGTGGCACAGCGGTGGTGAGCGAAAGTAGGCGCGGAACGCTGGTCACTGGCTAAGGGCTCCTTGGGTCGTTAGAGTGCCTCACCGAAAGAACATTTATCGCACCATGGACGGCGGCGGATACAGTGCCGGAGATCGCATGTTCGAAGGGTTCACAACTGCGCGACTGGAGACGGCCGGCGCCGTGATCAGCCTGCGGCGCGGCGGCAAGGGACCACCCCTGCTGCTGCTGCATGGCTACCCGCAAACGCATGCGATGTGGCACAAGCTGGCGCCGGCGCTGGCGGAACGCTTCACCGTCATCTGCCCGGATCTGCGCGGCTACGGCGATTCCGCCAAGCCGCCGGGCGGTCCCGACCATTCCGGCTATTCCAAGCGGGCGATGGCGGCCGATCAGGTGGAAGTGATGGAAAAGCTGGGGTTTTCCCGCTTCCAGGTGGTCGGGCACGACCGTGGCGCGCGCGTCGTCCATCGCCTGTGCCTCGATCATGGCGATCGCGTCGCGCGCGCCGCGGTTCTCGACATCATCCCGACAGCCGATGTTTTCGCCCGGACCGACAAGGCCCTCGCGACTTATTACTATCACTGGTTCTTCCTGATCCAGCCCTTCGACCTGCCCGAGCGGCTGATCGGCGGCGCCGCCGATTTTTTCCTCGAGCGGTCGCTGCGGTCCTGGAGCCGCAAGGAGGGCGTGTTCGCCGAGGAGGCGGTGGCGGAATACCGCCGCTGCTTCCGCGATCCAGCGACCATCCACGCCACCTGCGAGGATTATCGCGCCGGCGCCTCGATCGATCTCGAGCATGACGCCGCCGATGCCGGCAAGAATGTCCAATGCCCGCTGCTCGTGCTGTGGGGCAGGAACGGCGTCGTCGGCCGGCTCTATGACCCGCTCGCGATCTGGCGCGGGAAGGCGGTTGATGTGCGTGGCCAGGCGCTGCCCTGCGGCCATTTCCTGCCGGAGGAAGCGCCGGACGAGACCTTGGGCGCGCTGCGCTCGTTCCTTCATAGCTGAGACGGAAACCAGGCCCTTGGCACCACCCGACGCGCCCTTGTCCGCCCGCCGCAAGCCGCGCAACCGCGTCATCGAGCGGCTGCGCGCCTATTTCTTTGCCGGCATCCTCGTGACCGGGCCGCTTGCGCTCACGCTCTATCTCACCTGGCTGTTCATCCACTTCATCGACAACTCGGTGAGCCTGCTGTTCCCGGACCGCTACAAGCCGGCGCACTACCTGCCGTTCAACATTCCCGGCCTCGGACTCATCTTCAGCGTCATCGTGCTGACGCTGATCGGCGCGCTGACGGCAGGCTATGTCGGGCGCCTTTTCCTGCGCATCTCCGAGCGCATCCTCGCGCGCATGCCCGTGATCCGCGGCGTCTACGGCGCGATGAAGCAAATCTTCGAGACCGTCCTGGCGAAGCAGTCCAACACCTTCCGCGAGGCGGTGCTGGTCGAGTTTCCGAGGCCGGGCATGTGGACCATCGCCTTCATCACCGGGCGCACCGAGGGCGAAGTGCAGAATCTTGCCGGGCCTGACGCGGTGAGCGTCTATGTCCCGACCACGCCCAACCCGACATCGGGCTATCTCGTCTTCTTGCCGCGGCGCGAGCTCATCGTGCTGTCGATGACCGTCGAGGAGGCGATCAAGATGGTGATCTCCGGCGGCATCGTCACACCGCCCGACCGCCGCGTCGCCGCGGTGGCCAGCGACGACAAAGAGATCGCGCTGCCGCGTTCGGGGCGCGGTTGATATTTCCGAGGGAGTGGCGAGCGCCTGAGATTTGCGCTCAGCCCGAGCGCAGATAGCGCACCGCGACATCGCGCTGGAAGAGATAGAGCAGCGTTCGCAGCGCCTGGCCGCGCGGGCTCTCGAGATCGGCGTCGCGCGTCAAGGCGAGCCGCGCGTCGTCGCGCGCGATCGCCAGCAGATCGGCATGGGCGGCGAGATCGGCGAGGCGCAGCTCGGGCATGCCGCTCTGGCGCGTGCCGAGCACTTCGCCGGCGCCGCGCAAACGCAGATCCTCCTCGGCGATGCGGAAGCCGTCCTCGGTCTCGCGCAGGATGGTGAGCCGCGCCTTGGCGGTCTCGTTGAGCGGCGCGGTGTAGAGCAGGAGACAATGGGAGGGCTTGTCGCCGCGGCCGATGCGGCCGCGCAGCTGGTGAAGCTGGGCGAGGCCGAAGCGCTCGGCATGCTCGATCACCATCACCGTCGCCTCCGGCACGTCGACGCCGACCTCGACCACCGTCGTCGCGACGAGGAGGTCGATGGCGCCCCGCGCGAATCCTTCCATCACCCGATCCTTCTCGGCCCCCTTCATGCGGCCATGGACCAGGCCGATGCGCGCGCCGAACAGCGCCTTGAGCTGCGCATGACGCTCATCCGCGGCGGCAAGGTCGACCGCTTCGGATTCCTCGACCAGCGGGCAGATCCAATAGATCTTGGCACCTTGCGCCAGCGCCCGGCGCACCGCCTCGATCACTTCGTCGAGCCGCGCCAGCGGCAGCGTCGCCGTCGTCACCGGCTGGCGTCCGGCCGGCTTCTCGGTGAGACGCGACGCGTCGAGGTCGCCGTAAGAGGTGAGCAAGAGGGTGCGCGGGATCGGCGTCGCGGTCATCACCAGGATGTCGACGCCGCGGCCCTTGTTGGAGAGGGCGATGCGCTGCTCGACGCCGAAGCGGTGCTGCTCGTCGATGACGGCCAGGGCCAGATCGTTGAACGCCACGTCCTCCTGGAAGAGAGCGTGCGTGCCGACGACGATGCCGATCTCGCCGCCGGCGAGACGCGCCAGCAGCGTGTCGCGCGCGCGGCCCTTCTCGCGCCCGGTGAGCAGGCCCAGCTCGACGCCGGCCGGCGCCGCCAGCTTGGTCAGCGTGGCGAAATGCTGGCGCGCGAGGATCTCGGTCGGCGCCATCAGCGCCGCCTGGCAGCCCGCCTCGACCGCATCGAGCATGGCGAGCAGCGCGACGACCGTCTTGCCGCTGCCGACGTCGCCTTGCAGCAGGCGCAGCATGCGCGTCGGCGCTGCCATGTCGCCGCCGATCTCGGCCAGCGCCTGGCGCTGCGACGGGGTGAGCGAGAAGGGCAGCGCGTCGATCACCTTTCGCCGCAGCCTGCCCTCGGCCTTGATGACGCGCCCCGGGAGCCGCTTGGTGTGGGCGCGCACCAGCGCGATGGCGAGCTGATTGGCGAGCAGCTCGTCATAGGCGAGCCGCTGTCGGGGGCGCGCCTCGGGCGCAAGCTCCGCTTCGCTCGCCGGCGCATGCGCGGCGGAGAGCGCCTCCTTCCATGCCGGCCATTGGCGCTGGCGCAGCAGGTTGGCGTCGCTCCATTCCGCCAGCCCGGGCGCGCGGTCGAGCGCGGCGCCGACCGCCTTCTGCACCGTGCGCAGCGGCAGGCCCGCGGTGAGACTATAGACCGGCTCGATCGGCTTCAGCTGGCCGGCCTCCGCCGGGTCGACGACGTGGTCGGGGTGGGTCATCTGTATCTGGTTGTTGAAATGCTCGACCCGCCCGCTCACGACGCGTGTCGCGCCCACCGGCAGCAGCTTTTCCAGGTAGTCGCCCTTGACGTGGAAATAGACGAGGTGGAGAAATCCTGTCTCGTCGCGGCAGCGCACGCGATAGGGCTGCCGCGGGTTGTGCGACTTCAGATGCGCGTCGACCTGCACCGTGATCGTGGCGATGACGCCGGCGGGTGCGGCCATCACCTTGGGGGCGAAGCGGCGATCGATGATGCCGTTGGGGACATGCCAGAGGAGATCGACCACGGCGGGGCCGCACAACCGCTCGAGCAGCTTGCCGAAGCGCGGCCCCACGCCGGGCAGCGCCGTCACCGGCGCGAACAGGGGAAAGAGTATCTCGGGGCGCAAGCGGCGTTCGACTGGGCTGGAGCGTGGCTGACGCGGCGACAAAGAATCCCTATATCCTGGGCGAGTCACAGAATACAGCATGGACGAGACGCGCGATATCCGCCGCAAGCGGCTGCTGTTCCGCAGCTGGCATCGTGGCGTGCGGGAGGCCGATCTGCTGCTCGGCTCGTTCGCCGAGCGTCACCTCGCCGAGCTGAGCGACGCGCAGCTCGACCGCTATGAGGCGCTCTTGGCCAACAGCGATGGGCCCATCCTGGATTGGATCACCGCCCGTGTCGCGCCGCCGCCCGAGCAGGACAGCGACGTGCTTCGCCTGGTGATGAATTTCCGCTACCGTCCGCGACCCGCGTGACCCAGCTCGACACCCTCTTCGCGCCCGATCAGCCGGCACCGGCCGGGCGCATCACCATCGCCGGCGCGCCCGAAGGCCATGACGCCTTCGTGCTCGGCGAACTCGCTATGCGCGCCCCGGGCCCGCTGCTGCATGTCGGCCGCGACGACGGGCGCATGGCGCGCACCGCCGCGGCGCTGGCGTTTTTCCAGCCGCAGCTCGAAGTGGTCACGCTGCCGGCCTGGGACTGCCTGCCTTACGACCGTGTCTCGCCGAATGCCGAGATCATGAGCCGCCGCATCGACGCGCTGACGCGCCTCGCCGAGCCGCCGCCCGCGGGCGTGCGCCGCATCGTGCTGACCACGGTCAACGCCGCGCTGCAGCGCGTGCCGCCGCGCGCCCTCTTCCGCGACCGCGTACTGAAGCTCGGGCGCGGCGGGCGCATCCCGCTCGACCGGCTCATCAGCTTCCTCGATCGCAACGGCTATAGCCGCACCGACACCGTGCGCGAGGCGGGCGAATTCGCCGTGCGCGGCGGCATCCTCGATCTCTTCCCGTCGGGCGCGCCCGCGCCGCTGCGCCTGGACTTTTTCGGCGATACGCTCGAGGCCCTGCGCAGCTTCGACCCGCTGACGCAGCGCAGCACCGGCACCGTCGAGGGCATCGTCCTCAAGCCGGTGAACGAGGTGCTGCTCGACGACGCGGCCATCCAGCGCTTCCGGACGCGCTATCGCGAGCAGTTCGGCACCGTCGCCGATGACGATCCGCTCTACGAGGCGATCAGCGCCGGCCGGCGCTACATCGGCATGGAGCATTGGCTGCCGCTCTACTACGAGACGCTGGAGTCGATCTTCGACTACCTGCCCGATGCCGCCGTCATGCTCGACCACCAGGCCGACGATGTGCGCCACGAGCGCATCGCCACCATTGCCGATTACTACGAGACGCGGCGCGAGGCGATGCGCGCCGGTCGCGGCAGCGCCGCGCCGGTCTATCGCCCGGTGCGGCCCGAGCAGGCCTTTCTCGATGAGAAAGAGTGGGGCAGGGCGCTCGCTCGCCGCCGCGTCGGCCAGTTCAGCCCGTTTACCGTGCCCGAGGGAACGACGCTCACCGTCGATGCCGGCGCGCGTCCAGGGACGAGCTTTGCCGAGGCGCGCGCCAACCCGCAGGTCAATTTGTTCGATGCGGTGCGCGATCATTTCGCCAGCGAGGCGCAAGCCGGCCGGCGCATGCTGGTCGCCGCTTACAGCGCCGGCTCGGCCGATCGCCTGCGCAGCGTGTTGCATGAGCACGGTGTCGCAGATCTGCGCTCGGCGGCGAGCTGGGAGGACTTCCGCACGGCACCAGGCGGGAGCGTCGCGATCGCCGTCCTCGCCATCGAGCATGGCTATGTCTTCGACGGCACGGCGCTCCTCACCGAGCAGGACATCCTCGGCGACCGCCTGGCGCGCCCGCCCAAGCGCCGCACCAATTTCGACCAGTTCATCGCCGAAGTCGCGGCGCTCCAACCCGGTGATCTCGTCGTCCATGCCGAGCACGGCATCGGCCGCTACGACGGGCTCGTCACGCTCGAGGTGGCCGGCGCGCCGCATGATTGCCTCCGCGTCATCTACGCCGGCGACGACAAGCTGTTCGTGCCGGTCGAGAACATCGAGGTGCTGTCGCGCTTCGGCTCGGACGGCGCCGAAATCCAGCTCGACCGCCTCGGCGGCGTCGGCTGGCAGTCGCGCAAGGCGCGCGTCAAGCAGCGCATCAAGGACATCGCGCAGCAGCTCATCGCCGTCGCCGCCGAGCGCCAGCTCAAGCAGGGCGAGGCGATGCCGCCGCCCGAAGGCATCTACGAGGAATTCGCCGCGCGCTTTCCCTACCCGGAGACCGAGGATCAGCAGAAGGCGATCCTCGACACGCTCTCGGACATGGCCTCGGGCCGGCCGATGGACCGGCTCATCTGCGGCGATGTCGGCTTCGGCAAGACCGAGGTGGCCCTGCGCGCCGCTTTCATCGCGGCGATGTCGGGGTCGCAGGTCGCCGTGGTGGTGCCGACGACGCTGCTGGCGCGCCAGCATTACCGCACCTTCAAGGAGCGTTTCGCCGGCTTGCCGGTGCGCGTCGCGCAACTGTCGCGCCTGGTTGGCGCGCGGGACGCGGTGGCGATCAAGAAAGACCTCGCCGAGGGGCGCATCGAGATCGTCGTCGGGACCCACGCGCTGCTCGCCAAGTCGCTCAAGTTCCATCACCTCGGGTTGCTGGTGATCGATGAGGAGCAGCATTTCGGCGTGGCGCAGAAGGAGCGGCTGAAGCAGCTCAAGGCCAACGTCCATGTGCTGACGCTGACGGCGACGCCGATCCCGCGCACGTTGCAGCTGGCGCTCGCGGGGGTGCGCGAGATGAGCGTCATCGCCACGCCGCCCGTCGACCGCCTCGCCGTGCGCACCTTCGTCATGCCCGAGGATCCCGTCGTGCTGCGCGAGGCGATCCTGCGCGAGCACCACCGCGGCGGCCAGATATTCTATGTCGCGCCGCGCATCAGCGATCTCGACGACGTGCGCGGCGAGCTCAGGAACATGGTGCCGGAGATCAAGGTCGCGGTGGCGCACGGCAAGATGGCGTCGAGCGAGCTCGAGGATGTGATGGGCGCCTTCGACGAGGGCAGCTATCATCTGCTGCTCTCCACCAACATCATCGAATCCGGCCTCGACATACCGAGCGCGAACACGCTGATCGTCCATCGCGCCGACATGTTCGGGCTGTCGCAGCTCTACCAGCTGCGCGGCCGCATCGGCCGCAGCAAAGTGCGCGCCTACGCCTATTTGACGCTGCCCGCAGGCAAGACCCTGACGCCGACGGCGCAGCGCCGCCTCGAGGTGATGCAGACCCTCGATCAACTTGGCGCCGGCTTCACGCTGGCGAGCCATGACATGGATATCCGCGGCGCCGGCAACCTGCTGGGCGAGGAGCAGTCGGGGCATATCCGCGAAGTCGGCGTCGAGCTCTACCAGCACATGCTCGAGGAGGCGGTCGCCGCTTCGCGCAGCGGTGCGGATCAAGCGGGCGCCGCGCGCGACGAATGGACGCCGCAGATCACCATCGGCACCCCCGTCCTCATCCCGGATACTTACGTCGCCGATCTCAGCGTCCGCCTCGGCCTCTATCGCCGCATCGCCGCGCTGGTCGACCGCCGCGAGATCGACGCCTTCGCCGCCGAGCTCATCGATCGCTTCGGCCCGCTGCCCGCCGAGGTCGACAACCTGCTCGAGATCATCGCCATCAAGCGGCTGTGCCGCGATGCCGGTGTCGAGAAGGTCGAGGTCGGCCCCAAGGGCGCCGTGCTTGCCTTCCGCGGCAATCGCTTTGCCAACCCGGCGGGGCTCGTCGCCTTCCTGCAGGAGCAGGCGGGCACCGCCAAGCTGCGTCCCGACCAGCGCGTGGTCATCATCCGCAACTGGGAGGACACGCGCGAGCGCGTGAGCGGCATCAACGCGCTGCTGCGCCGTCTCGCCGCGATCGCCGCCGCGCCTCCTGCCGCGGCGGCAATCGCGGCGCCGGCGGGCGGCCCGGCCAAGCGCACCAGCAGCACGGGCAGGCGGTTTTGAATCAGCCGCGCCGCGGCGACAGCTCTCAGAAGGTGATCTGGTAGGCCAGATACCCCGACAGCTTGTTCGTCTCGTCGACGTTCTGCAATCCCCGCCCGACCGAGAACAGCAGATGATGATTCGCGGTCAGGTCGTAGGCGCCGCCAAGATTGAAGCCGGTGGACTCCTTGAGCCCGGTCTTGCTCGATGTCGCATGGAAAAAGTCGACGCCGAGGCGCAAATTGTCGGTCATGCGGCGCTGCACGCCGGCATCAGCGAAGAACCAATCCTTGTAGGCGCGGCCCCGGTTGTACCAGTAGCCGCCGCCGCCATAGACGGTGTAGAGGCCCAACTGCTTGCCCACCCACAACGGAAGGAAGAAGTGCGTCCGGCCAGTGCCGAGATTCTTATCCACGTTCCCGCTCGGGAAATCGACCAAGGGGTAGAACGCGACGCCCGGACGCCAGCCATTGTCATCGGGTTCGATGAAGCGATAGCGGACGCCGATCTCGGTATCGCCCGGTCCGAAATTCGTCTTGCCGCCGGTGACACGGTCGAAGGCGTAAGGCTGGTAGAGATGGAGATAGAGGTTCGGCGTGACCGAATAGCCGAGATCAAGGCTCGGTGCCGCGCCGGCGGTCTCGCCTTGGCGCGTCGTGTATTGCCCGGCCACGGTAATCGAGAATTGCTGCGGTGGCGGCGTCGTCTGGGGGTTCCGCTGCTGGATGGATTGCTCCTGGGTGGAACTCTCGTTAGCGGTTTGCGCATGGGCGCCGAGCGGCGCGAGCGCGAGCGCGAGTGCGAACGATGTCCTCCACGGCGTTGCGGCCCTCATGTAACCTCCCCGATATGGTTCGAGCGTATAACGCTCGGCTTCCTCTCCCGTCACAATTGCGGGCTTCGCCGAAGCCCTTGTCCGGTTGGTAGAAAATCGGGTGCCAACGATGGTGCAATCCTCGCGATCGAGGAACCAACTCTTTGGTTGTGGGTTGACACTATTGGCCGTCATTATGGGCGTAGGGGCCCATTCAAAAGTGTAGGGGCGAAACAATGCGCCAGGCACTGCGTCCCGTCCTCCGACAGGCGGTTTCATCCAGCGCCGTGGCGCTGCTCCTCGTGGCCGGCCCGATCGCGCCGGGCTTCGACACACATTCTGGCACGATTAAGTCCGCGGTCGCGGCTCCTGCCGGCGGGAGCGGCGCCACCTCCGGCTCGGGTGCGACCTCCGGCGCCACCGGAGGGGGAGCTAAGGGCGGCGGTGTGGCAGGCCCGACCGGCGTGGCAGGTCCCGGCGGCGGCGTGGCAGGCCCCGGCGGTGGCGTGGCAGGTCCCGGCGGCGGCGTGGCAGGTCCCGGCGGCGGCGTGGCAGGCCCCGGCGGTGGCGTGGCAGGCCCCGGCGGCGGCGTGGCAGGTCCC
>Ga0073928_10004272_pt1 | contig 21369 bp, 14 predicted proteins | sample PaiPotPPA55metaG_FD_76969 | JGI IMG/M metagenome (GOLD analysis project Ga0073928, IMG submission 76969) | Iron sulfur acid spring bacterial and archeal communities from Banff, Canada, to study Microbial Dark Matter (Phase II) - Paint Pots PPA... ...
GCCGAATTTCTTGCCCCTGCCGAAGGGCAAGTCGTAGATCACAGTGCCAGTAAAGTTATGACGCAGGTCGATCTGGGAGGGAGCCCAATCGAGGTTCTGCCAATTCGGCAGTGGGAAATAGGGCGCACTCAACTCCGAGCCCAGACCGTCGCTTAGACCGTTATCGTAGCTATGCGAGTAAGTGTAAGCAAAGAGCGCGTAGAGGCCGTGCCTGGTGGATTTGGTCTCGGCCTTGATCTGCAAGGAATTGTAAGTAGTCTTGCCAATGTCCCCGAATTCCAGAATGGCGTTGAATCCGGGAGGGGTAAAGGGAGAGATGAAGGGAGCGCCACCTGAGGCGCAGCCGAGGGTGTATGTGCCTCCGGCAACGCAACCCGATGGGCCGTTGGTGTCGAGGGCATTTCCAGATATCAGGATGTGATTGCCGTGCGACCCGGCATAGCCCACGGTCAGCACGATGTTGCCAGGCAACTGACGCTCGACGTTGACGTTCCACTGAGCGACTTGCCCGGGCCGGAAGTCCCGGGGCTGAAAAAAGAGTGTTCCGGTGAAGGTGGAAAGAGTGGGCGGAGTATTAAAAAGTTGGAATCCGTTGGAGATGCTGGACACGGTGCCGCCCGGGCCGCAGGCAGGCGTACCGCCGGATGGAGTAGCCATCGGGCACCCGCCGAACTGGAAGATATCGCCCTCGGCGAAAAAGGGAGGGTTTTGCCAAAGGCCTTGAGCGCCCTGGCTCCAGGCGGAATCGTGGTACATGGCGAAGCCGCCGCGGATTACGGTCTTATCGCTGCCCAGGAGCTTATAGGCAGCGCCGATTCGCGGTTCGAGATCAGCCCAATACATGTTTATGCCAGCGGAGGCGTTGACTCCGCCTTGATTGGCGATCAGAAGCTGGCCGGTGACGGCGTTCGCGCCAGTGGCGATGGCGGGTGGAATGTAATCGGCCAAGCGGCCAGCCGTTTCTGTAATCGGCGTGGTAAGGTCCCAAGCCAATCCGAGGTTCAAAGTCAGGTCCTTGGTAATTCTCCAGTCGTCCTGTACGAAGGGGCGAATGATTTTCCAGCGGCGGCCGGTGACCGGACCGTTAAAGGTCTGATCGTGTTCAGAGATGTTCACGTAGCCCAGGGTAAGGTCGGCTTCGGCATTACCGGAGAAAATGCCAAGAGGAATCCAGAAACCATCCTGGAAGGCTTCGGTGCCCACGTTCATCTGATTGACGCGTACATCAATTCCAACATGAATGTCGTGCTTGCCGCGGATCAGATCGACGGCATCGTTAAAAGAATAAATATCAGTGCCGCCTTGAAACGGGGTGAACCCGCGATCGCCAATAGACCACAAGCCGCCGTTGAACAAGACGGAAACCAGGCCGCAGCTGTATGCCCCCGGTGTACACTTCGCGCTCCCTGGAGCGCCCGTGCAGCCCAAGTTCGCGCCGGGAATGCCAATGCCCGCGAGGTTGGCGGAATCGCAAGTGCCCGTGCCTTGAGAAGTGATGTAATTGAAGATGCGGTTATAGCCGAAAGTGAATTGATTGACGGTGGTGGGAGAAAAGACGTGCGTTTCGCCGATGGCCACGCTTCGCGCGTGATTGCTGATGCCCTGATTGCTGCCGAAGGCGCTGGCCTCGACTTGCGAGCCAATACCTCCGCCGCCCGGCACATAAGAGACGGCCTGGTCATAGCTAAACCGAGAGAAGATATTGTCGGCGTTGGAGAAAGAGTGATCCAGACGGATATCGAACTTTGTTTCATCAAGGCTGCGTACCGGCTCGTTGACGAAGTTAATTCCCGCCGCAGGATTATTGGCATTCGGCAGGGGATACAGATTCACCAAAGCCGCACCAAGGGGGTTAACCAAAGCGGCTGGTATTTTGGCGCAGGCAACCCCGGCAACCTGGCTGCCATTGGGATTGACTGCGGTGGGCAGGCCAGTGCCAGGGTTGCACTGGAAGGAACCGCCCGTATAGGGGTTGGTGAGTGAGGTGGGGGAAACCGGATTCCCGAAGGGGTCGGAGCTGAAATCCGCGAAGGGCTGCGTGCCGCTGGTGTGCATTGCCACGCCGGGCACCAAGCCAGTAAAGGTGATGCCGTGACGCTGGTCCTTTTGCTCGCCATCCAAGAAGAAGAAGGTTTTGTTTTTGCGAATCGGCCCGCCTAGGGAACCTCCAAACTGGTTCAAATTGAACTTTTCCGCCGAGGTGGCAAAGAAGCTCTTGGCATCCAGTGCGGTGTTGCGAAAAAACTCGAATAGCGAGCCGTGGAAGTCGTTGGTGCCGGATTTGGTGGTGACAAGTACGGTAGGACCGGCGCGGCTGCCATATTGTGCGGAGTAGTTGTAAGTCAAAACCTTGAATTCCTGAATGTCATCGATCGAGGAAAAAGTTCCGATACCGCCGGCGGTCAACTCGTTGTTGTCCGCTCCGTCCAGAATCCAATCCGTGCTGTTCGGACGGGACCCACCGACGGAAAGCGAGAAGGAGCCCCGCGCGGCAACCTCACTGCTCGCGGCTTGCGTGAAAAAGCTGTTGGGATTAGTCTCCGAGGTAGCGCCGGAAGTGAGCGTGGCGAGCTGCACGAAGTCGCGCCCGTTCAGAGGCAACTGAGCAACTTCCTGCGAAGTGATGACCTGGCCCAGCGCGGGACTAGAAGTTTCGACAGCGACTTCCGAAGCGACCACTTCCACTGAGGTGCTCACTGAAGACGGGGACAAAGCAAAATCCAATTCCCGTTGCTCATCCACCTGGAGTTTTACGTCTTTGGTTTCCACTGGCTGAAAGCCCTGGTATTCCACGTGAAGCGTATAAACCGAGACTGGCAACAAATTAATGATGTAGTGACCGACATCATCCGTGACCGCGTCGCGGGATATGCCGGTCGCTTGCGAAGTGACGGTGACCCTAGCGCCGGAAACTGCTGATCCAGATTTGTCTGTTACGACGCCCTGAAAACTGCCTGTGGCCTGCGCATGGGCCAGCTGCGCACAACACATCACGCCCAGAATAGAAGCCAATACAAAATAGAATCGCTTACCCATTCCCCACGCCCCCCTCAAAAGACGCTCTCGTCAGTGTTAACTACCGAATGACGATGCAGAAATTGAGACTCTTGCTAGTCCCCGACGCTGAGAACAGGCATCGACTAAGAATAACGTCGAGCACTTGGTCCCGAACCTTGTCTCGAGCACCGCTTAGCCAAAACACACAAGCTGCTCAGCAAAAATATTGAAGCAACGTACTTTCCATCCGCTCCTGTGTCAAGCGGTTGTTTGTGAAAAGCTGTGCAGACTTCGGCTAGTTTTTTGCGTTGTCCACGCGCTAGCAATTTATTGAGTTCTCAGTATGCATTTTCCCGTTTTGGGCTTTCGCCGGGAGGGGCAAATATCCGCATGCTAACGAACTTCGCTATCCCTGGCATCCTACCGCCTCGTGCATCGAGGGCGGTCGACATCACTCTAGAGCCAGAGTGGATGCCAGCTTTTCGAAAGTGAGGTTCAAGATCGGATATTTTTGCCAATCGCCGTAATCGAAGTGCCACCACTCGAATGGATAGACGAGAAATCCTTCGCTTTCCATGACGCGGCGCAATAACTCGCGATGCCATCGTTGCAATGACGTGCCTCCCGGATACCCGGGGTAAGAGCGCTCCGACATTTCGTCATAGACTCCTACCATTTCAACCGGTTTGCCGCTCGCGAGCTCGTAAAGACTTAGATCCACGGCGCAGCCGCGATTGTGGCGAGAGCCCTGTCTGGGATCAGCGACAAAAATTTTCTTGTCGTCGGGAGTGGCGTCCCAAAATATTTTCGTGACGTACCACGGACGATAGGCATCGTGAATCAGAAGGCCATAGCCCATCACCGTGAGCTTTTTGTGAGCGCGTAACAGCGCTTCGGCCGCGGGCCGCTGCATGAAGGCGCGGGCCTGGGAATAAACCGGCGTGCCGAGAAAATTATTCGTGGTGGCATAGCGGATATCGAGCTTGATTTTGGGATCAAGCTTGGCGAGTTCGACGAGATTGGGTTTGCGAAATTCGCCGGTTTCGGCGGGTGGGTGTGCCGCCAGGGCTTGCGTACGGAGACTGTCGAAGTTTTTGACTGGAGGAATGCGGAAGATACCACCGGAAACTCCGCCAATCGAACGGCGCTTAAATACCACTCCGCTGACCTGCACCTGGGTGGCATTGCCGGATGCATCACGCGTAAATATTGCTTTTTCGCCGTCGTATAGACCGCGCAGCGGGAAATTGAAAATATCGTCGGTGACTGCTGTCAGAGCGTCAAATTCCATCCATTCAATCAAAACATTTAGGCGATTTGCTTTTTCAAACACATAAAGAATGTCGTGATCCCAGCCGTATTCGCCGATCAGGCCGCGCCACCTTGTTGGGAAATCCGAGGGCGTGGGAACGGCCACTCTTGGCAGGGCATTGGACCCGACGTGTATACCTTCGGGAACTGGCGACACTTTGACGCCGAAGCCGGTCACGCCATCGGCAATAAGATCGTCGCCCGATGGACTAACTTTGCGCAGCTCCAACTGTTCGCCCTCCAGCAGTTTAAGCACGCTGAGATGTCCGTCGAGATAAGTCAGATCGAGGGCCTCATCACCGGTTCCATAGCGGCCAGCGAGCTTGCGGCCAAGTTCCTGGGGGACGGGATTTGTAGCCGGAGGTATTTCCAAAGTTTTGCCAGCGCGACGGGCGAGAACAAGCCGCAAACATTCTTCGCCAATGCGCTCGGTGACGGCATTAACGGCATCTTTGGTGGCGACGACGACGACACCGACTTTGTCTTCAGGCAAAAGGTCGACCGTGGTTGCAAAACCGTAGATCGCTCCACCGTGGCCAACCAGGCGATGGCCGTCGAGCGAACGCACTATGAAACCTAAGCCAAACACACGGCCGCCAGGATTGGGAAATTGAGGCGACCACATTTGCTCAAGAGTCGCAGGCTTTAATATTGCGCCATTTGGTGTTTTGCCCTGGGCGAGAAGCACGCTGACGAAATGTCCAAGGTCGTTCACGGTGGAGTACATGCTCCCGGCAGGAGCCATCCCCAGCTGAAAGGTGGGCGCTTCGAACTTGAGGCCGTCATAGGTCCACATTTCGCCTTTGGCAAGATTTGCAATGATTGCGGGCTCGGGTTCGAAGGAACTGTGGTGCAGTCCCATGGGATCGAGGACCGAAGATTTCAAATATTTTGCGAAGGGCTCGTGGCTACGCGTTTCCAATGCATAACCGACGACGGCAATGGCGGCGTTGGAATACTTGGTGTGGGTGTTTGGCGCGAAAACCAGCTCGGTATTGTTTAAGCTCTGTGCCGTAGCGGCCAACGTGGGTTGCGAGGTCTCAAAGTAATTTCCAACTGGCGGCTCGCGCAACAAGCCCGAACGATGGGACATCAATTGGCGAAGGGTGATTGGCGTGCCAAACGGATTCCTGGGGTGAAAATCGGGGAGGTAATCGGTGATAGGTGCATCCAGGTTCAACTCTCCTCGTTCAACTAGTTGCATAATAGCGATGTCAGTGAAGAGTTTGGAAACTGAACCAATGCGATAAACGGTGTCCGCAGTTGCGGGTGTTTTGCTTTTGGGATCGGCCATCCCGAAACCCTCGGCCCACACAATCTGCTGGTCATCGATGATAGCGATCGACAGTGCGGGCAATTCTTTTTCGGCCATTTGTTGCTGGATGAAAGGGCGGAGCTTCCCAACGACATCGGCGTAATCTTTTCGAATGGCAGTGGCGCTTTGCGCCATCGTGCGATTGCAATAAGCTGATAGTGCTAGCGCGACGCACGCGCAAACGGCAACACTCCTCGCTAGAGCTACCTTTCGTGGCAAATATTTGGCCATGAATTCCCTTTTCCTTTGGATCCCGCTTGAAGACCGAGGCAAGACGTTAACACATCCGCGAATCGGCACTAGGCTACAATGCGCTTTATGTTGGAGCAATTTAGTTTCAGTAACCTCCGAGAACTCTTTGCGAAAGCAAACGAGGAAAAGTCTGGCGATCAATTAGCGGGGATCGCCGCGGGATCAGAACGCGAAAGGATCGCTGCAAAGCGCAAGCTCGCGGATTTGTCGCTCGATGAAATCGTGCGACAGCCATTAATAGATCCTGAAGATGACGACGTAAGTAAATTGATTCTGGAATCCTTCGATCGCGAAGCCTTTTTGCCGATCAAAAGCAGCACCGTGGGTGAATTTCGCGAGTTTCTTCTCGATGATGCGACCGGCGAGCCAGAACTAAGAAGGATTCAACGGGCGATAATTCCCGAAATAGCCGCAGCGGTCACAAAAATCATGAGTAATAAGGATCTGGTTCTGGCCGCTGCCAAGATGCGAAATATTACGCGCTGTCGAAACACCATGGGTGAGCGCGGAGTGTTGGGGATCCGTATTCAACCGAATCACCCTACAGACGATATCGCGGGCATCCTGTTGTCGGCTTTTGAGGGTTTGCTGTATGGATGCGGAGACGCGGTGATTGGAGTGAACCCGGCATCGGACGGTGTGGAGAGTTGCGGAGCAATCCTGCGCGCACTCAACCGTCTTGTGACTACCTATAACATACCGACGCAGACGTGCTGCCTCGCTCATATTTCCACGCAACTTGCCGCGCTCGAGCAGGGCGCACCAATAGATCTGTTGTTTCAATCCGTCGGTGGAAGTGAAGGCACCAATCGAAGCTTCGGTATCACCCTGGAAATGTTGTCAGAAGGTCGCGATCGCATCATCGCGCACCATCGGCAGCGTCAAGATGGTTCTTGGAAGGGCGAAAATGTGATGTATTTCGAGACCGGTCAAGGAAGCGCTTTGTCCGCGGAGGCTCACTGCGGAGTGGACCAGGTCACCTTAGAAGCGCGCGCGTATGGCGTGGCCCGCGCATTTGACCCGTTTCTGGTAAACAGCGTTGTGGGATTCATTGGACCTGAATATCTTTGCGATGAGCGACAGATTATTCGTGCCGGCCTCGAAGATCACTTCATGGGCAAGCTTCTGGGCCTGCCGATGGGCTGCGACGTCTGCTACACGAACCACGCGGAAGCGGACCAAAATTCCGTGGACAATCTACTTTTGCTGCTGGGAGCGGCAGGGTGCAACTATTTCATGGGAGTACCATGTGGCGACGACGTGATGCTCAACTATCAATCCACGAGCTATCACGACGCCATCGGGGTGAGAAGGATTTTCAATCTGCGCCCGGCTCCTGAATTTTTGACGTGGCTCGAAGAGTCAGGAATTTACCGCGATGGCGAACCCGCGAAGCTCGATGAGCCAGCTCGGCGGCAACTGTTGAAAGGATTAGAGTGGTCGCTCGAGGACATTCATTAATCCGAGGCATTCTATGGATGATCGCTCTGATAGATTGGTTCCGAATACTGATTCAGCGGAGATTGTGCGCAGGATCAAAATGCACACGCCGGCGAGGCTGCTCGCCGGCCGGGCGGGAGCTGCATATCGCACAGAAACGCAACTTCAATTGCGTGAAGATCACGCAAAGGCTCGAGACGCGGTCCGCGCCCAATTGGAACTGAAGACGGCCTTCGACTCTGAATTTATCGAAGAGTGGAAGTTGTTTGAAGTTAACACACGGGCATCCAGCAAATTGGAATATCTGGCGCGACCGGCTCTCGGGCGCGAATTCAGCGACGAGTCGAAGCGAGAAATCTTAAAGCGATGTTCACCCGACCAGACTGTTCAAATTACGATCGGTGACGGGTTGTCGGCGGTTGCGATTCAAACGCAAGTTCCAAAATTGTTGCCATTGCTTCGCGAAGGTGCCAGGAAGTCTGGTTGGAGTATAGGGCAAACTTTTGTTATTCGTCATTGCCGGGTGGGAATTTTGAATGAGATTGGCGAATTACTGAAGCCGCAGGTCGCCATTCTCTTGATCGGCGAGCGCCCAGGCCTTGCTTCGGCAGAAAGTATGTCGGCATATATGGCGTATCAACCTAGCCGATGCCATTCTGACGCGAATCGAAACTTAGTGTCCAATATTCACAACCGTGGATTGAGTACACACAGTGCGGCTGCTCGGATCCTGAACTTGTCTGCGCAGCTGATGAGCCTCGGAATCAGCGGCTGTACGTTGAAGGAGCAACAAGCGACGCTCCTGAGCAACACTGATCCCAGCTAATACTCCTTCATCGTATCTTCCAAATCTCCCTCGCGTGAAAAGTGAAGTAAAGCTGCCTCCTACTGCTCGTTAAAAGCATCCAAGGTTTTCGCATCAGATAGGCATTGTTAGGAATGACGAGTGGGAATAGGATGTTGCTCCGGCGGCGTCAAAAACCTTGGGCAAAGGAGACGGCGTTGAGGACGATTTATAAGTCAGGGTGCACGTTCCTGCTGGCCGGAGTTCTATGGTCCTATTCGCCGATCGCGCGGGCGCAAACGCCGGCACCGACAATTCCCGGCTCGAGCTCGGCGGGCGCAGCTTCAACCGGGTCGCCTGCAGGCAGTTCATTCTCGGGGTCAGTGCCAACAAAGCTCGTTCCTGGTGTCATTCCGCTTTCCTTACAGGAAGCCATCGACCGCGGATTGAAACAAAATCTTGGGCTGCTGCTTTCGAATACCGATATTCGCTCCGCTCGTGGACAGCGCTGGGAACAATTGAGCGCGTTGCTACCGCACGCGGAGTTGTCGCCGTACGTGACCATGTCGAAAATCAATCTCGGTGAGTTAGGCCTTACAAGTTTTGGCACCATTACTATCCCGTCGTCGGTGGGCCCGTTTTCCTATTTTGATTCGCGTGCAACGGTGACCCAGTCTCTGTTTGATTGGAAGGCCATCAACGCGACGCGCGCAGCCGGCCAGAGCGTCAAGTCGGCGGAATACTCCTACAAGGACGCTCGCGATCTTGTGGTGCTCGCGGTGGGCTTCGTGTATCTGCAAGCTATCGCGGACGAGGCGCGCGTTGAAACATCGGAAGCGCAGGTCAAGACGGCGCAAGCGCTATTCGATCAAGCAACCGATCAAGTGAATTCAGGGACATCGCCAGCCATCGACGGCTTGCGAGCTAAAGTAGAGTTACAGACTCGACAGCAGCAACTCATTCAGGCCAGGAATGACCTCGCCATCCAGAAACTTACCGTTGCGAGAGTGATTGGGCTCGCTCCCGGACAGCAATTCGAGCTAACCGACAAGTCGCCTTACCAACCCATTGCGGGCATCACCGTTGACGAAGCTCTGAAACGCGCTTACGATTCGCGCTCCGATTATAAGAGCGCCATGGCCGACGTCCAAGCTGCGCAATTTTCCCGCAGGGCTGCCACGGCCGGTTATCTGCCTTCGCTCTCATTCAACGCTGATTATGGCGCGGGCGGAGCGCATCCCTCGACAGCCACAGAGGTATACGACGTGCGTGGAACCCTGACTATTCCGATTTTTCAGGGCGGCTCAGTGCATGGGGATGTTTTACAAGCCGACGCCAGACTGGAGCAAAGCCGGGACCGCCTGGATAACCTGCGTGCGCAAATTGACTCAGATATTCGCACCGCGTTGCTGAACCTGCAGTCGTCAGAAGAACAGGTCAATGTCGCGCGCAGCAATATTGATTTATCGGAAGAGACGTTGGTGCAGTCGCGAGATCGTTTCATCGCGGGTGTCACCGATACCGTAGAAGTGGTGCAATCGCAGGAAGCAGTGGCTGCAGCGCATGAACAATACATCTCCAGTCTCTATAGCTACAATTACGCAAAAATCTCTCTGGCGCGGGCTCTCGGTATGGCTGAAGCAGGGGTAAAAGAATATTTCAGAGGAAAATGAACATGGCGGAAGGGAATTCACCTCGTTCGTTGCCAGAGACGGAATCCCGGTCAACGGTCGGTACGCCCTCATCGGGGAGTAGCAAGACTACGTCTCGCCCCTACACGCCTCCAAGGAAACGCAACAAGACTGTAATTCTGGTTGTGGTGATCTTAGTTGTTTTGGTTGGGGGATTTTTCCTGTGGCGCTACCTGCGCACTTATGAATCGACCGACGATGCTCAGGTAGATGTGCACCTTTATCCTGTGAGCGCACGCGTCTCCGGTTACGTAATAAAAGTTAACGTGGACGACAACCAGTGGGTGCAGCAGGGTACGGTGCTGGTTGAGATCGACCCAAAGGACTATGAGGTTGCCGTCGCCCAGGCCCAAGCCAATCTGGCCAATGCGGAAGCTACCGCACAATCTTTGAATATAACGGTACCGATCACCTCCACCAACACCTCCCGTCAACTGCGGTCAACGGCATCGGGAATTGAAAACAGCCAAGCGGGAATCCTTGCGGCCGAGCAGCAACTGACTGCCGCGCGCGCGCAAGTAGAGCAGACTGAGGCTAACGATGTGCGGGTGCAACAAGATTTACAGCGCTACAAGCTGCTGGTGGACAAACGTGAAATTGCGCAACAGGTTTACGACACGGCGGTCGCTTCGGCCAGAGCAAGTACCGCCGCGGTGGCTGCGGCTCGTGCGAACGAGTCCGCCGCACAGCAAGCGGTAACGCAAGCGCAAAGTCGTTTGGTCGAAGCGCAAGCCAACCACCAGTCCGCCGAGACTGGCCCGCAGCAAGTTTCGTCAACCCGGGCTCGCGCTCGTGCGGCAATAGCGGATGTGGAAGAAAAACGAGCGCTGCTCGAACAAGCACAGCTAAACCTGCAGTACACGAAGATAATTGCCCCGGTCAGCGGTGAAGTGAATAAGTCAGTAGTGGTGGGACTGAATGTTCAGGCCGGGCAGCAACTCCTCGCCGTCGTGCCTTTGGATGAAATCTGGATAACGGCAAATTTTAAAGAGACACAACTTCGGCGCATGCGCGTCGGTGACAGAGCCAAAATTCATGTTGATGCCACTGGGCGAAGCCTGAACGGGCACGTGGACAGCATCGCGGGCGCGACCGGGCCGACGTTCAGTTTACTTCCGCCCGAAAATGCCACCGGCAATTATGTGAAAATCGTGCAAAGAATTCCGGTCAAAATAATTCTAGAGCAGGGAGAAAATCGCGAACATCTGCTGCGACCGGGGATGAACGTGGTGCCTGACGTATATCTTCAATGAGTACTGCTGCGCTCACGATGGACCAGGATGTCTGGCGGCCCAGTTACAATCCGTGGCTGATTGCCGTGGTTGTGGCGCTGGCCGCGTTCATGGAGGTTCTGGACACCAGCATCGCCAACGTGGCGCTGCCGTATATGGCCGGGAACCTGGGCGCCAGCAATGATCAAAGCACCTGGGTGTTGACTTCTTATCTGGTTTCGAACGCCATCATTCTTCCTATCAGTGGTTGGATCGCCGGCGCAATCGGACGTAAGCGTTTTTTCATGGCGTGTTTAGGGGTGTTTACGGTGAGTTCCCTGCTGTGCGGAATAGCTCCGAGCCTTGGTTTTCTACTGGCGTTTCGCGTTTTGCAAGGGGCGGGCGGCGGCGGCTTGCAGCCCATGGCACAAGCGATCCTGGCAGACACATTTCCGCCTCAGCAACGGGGTTTGGCGTTCGCACTGTACGGCATCACCGCCATCATGGCGCCTACCATCGGGCCAACGCTGGGCGGCTGGATCACCTTCAATTACTCCTGGCGCTGGATTTTTTTCATTAATCTTCCGGTTGGGGTGGCAACGTGGTTTTTGGTGCGCCGGTTTGTTGAAGATCCGCCTTATTTAGCCAAAATCAAGGCTGCCGGAGTCAAGCTGGACTATATCGGAATAGCTCTTCTGACTATGGGCGTCGGTGCGTTGCAGATTTTGCTCGACAAAGGCCAGGAAGATGATTGGTTCGGGTCCCGGTTCATCACCACGTTAGTTGTCGTCTCATGTGTCTCGCTGATCACTTTGGTGATCTGGGAATGGTTTCAAAAAGCGCCCATTATTGATGTGCGCATGTTCAAGAGCTTCAACTTTGCGAGCGCGAATTTGATGATGTTCATGCTCGGGATCTCGCTGTTTAGCTCCCTGGTCCTCATGCCCCAGTTTCTTCAAACCCTGGTTGGCTACACTTCGCAACTGGCAGGGCTCGCGCTTTCAGCCGGAGGGCTGGTTTTATTGTTTGAGATGCCGGTGATGGGCAAACTCACGACGAAAATACAGGCGCGTTATTTGATAGCGTGTGGCTGGCTGGCATTGTCGATCGCCATGTATTACTCGACCAAACGCATCGACTTGACGATCAGCTTCAATGCGGCGGTGTGGCTGCGCATCGCGCAGGTGATTGGTTTGGGATTTTTGTTTGTGCCAATAACCTTGGCGGCCTACATTGGAATCTCGTCGGAAAAGAACAACTCTGTGGCGGGCATCATTAATTTTATGCGCAATATGGGGAGCAGTGTGGGAACCTCGATGGTCACTACCCTAATTGCCCGCCGCTCGCAATTCCACCAGGAGATTCTTGGCGGCTTCGCCAGGCCCGACAATCCTAATTTCCAAAATTCCCTAAATGGGTTGACCCAGCGACTGGCGCACTCTGGATTGGGAGTCCATGAGGCACGTGCGCAGGCCTACGCTAGAATCTATCAAGAGGTGCAGAGGCATGCCGCCAGTCTTGCGTACATCGATACCTTCATGGTTCTGGCGGTGGGCGCAGCAATTATGTTCTTTCTCGCTTTTATGTTGAAACGCAACGATCCGGGCGGGGGTGGCGCAGAAATGGCGGCGGGCTGAGCAAAGTGGAATTATAATCAGCATGCGGCTCCAGTAGCCGCACGCCTTGAGGGTCAACGTGATTAAAATAATAACGATTGAACGCGAGTACGGGAGCGGCGGAGGCGAAATCGCCCAGCTGGTTGCACAGCAATTGGGATGGAAGCTTTGGGACCAATTGTTGACCGAGGAGATCGCAAAACTCGCGAATTGTCCCAAAGCGGTGGTCGAGGGCCGCGAGGAACGCAACGATCCGCTTTATTATCGACTGTTCAAATCTTTTTTGCGCGGCAGCTATGAAGGCAGTTTGAACGCGCACAAGCTCAATGTCGTGGATAGCGAAAGCATCTTGAAAATTACCCGACGCGTTGTTGAACAGGTCAGCAAAGAAGGAAACTCGGTCCTTGTTGGACGAGGATCACAGCACTTTCTCAGGGACCGACAGGATACCTTGCGCGTATTTCTTTATGCTCCGAGAGAAGACAAGGTGCGGCGCCTGATAGATCGCGGCAAGGGTCAAGTCGAAGCGGAACAGCTCGTAGATACCGTCGACCGCGACCGAAAAGATTTCATACAAAAATATTTTGGCGTCGAATGGCCAGACCGCGGTGTCTACCACACCATGATCAATACCACGGTCGGTAACCGCGCTGTCGCTGACATGATTCTGAATTTCGTGAAAATCGTTAACGCGAGCCTTGCCGCCTAAGCATTGCGGCTGCTTACCGAGGTTGGTCAGAGCCCGACCGCGCGAAGCCCAGAACTGTATTCGCGTAACTTTGGCTGGCTCAGTGGGGCTATTTCAAGAGCTTCAAGACACTGTCAGTCGTGTCCGTCTCACTGATGCGCGGGAAAATCTTCTCGACACAGTGCCGGTGTGCGTCGGCATCCCGATCCGTCACTGCATCCACAACAGTGACAACGTTGTAGCCGTAATCGTAGGCGCTACGCGCCGTCGATTCCACCCCGAAGCTGGTCGCAATGCCGGTTACGAATACCTGAGTTACGCCGCGCTTACGCAGCGTTTCATCCAGTGATGTGCCGATGAAGGCGCCAACACGTTGCTTGGTGACGAGGTAATCATCGGGGTGCTGCTCCAATTCAGGAACAAGCTCGGTCCAATTGGGCGGAAGCGAAGACAGGTTGCGAGGTCCAATGTCGGCGCGGCCCGGAGCCGCACCGGTCACATTGACGAGGATAACAGGCAAGCCTCGTTCGCGGAAAGCGCGCGCGAGTTGGGCAGAGCGGGCGATGACCTCACTCGCCGGATGAACTGTCGGAAACCCCACGATGCCTTTTTGCAAGTCAATTACGATCAAGGCCGCAATGGTATCAAGTTTACTCAGAGGCATAATTTTCCTTTCGATTGCGCGTAGGCACATTACGAAGATTTTCGCTCAGCCGGTTACTCGGTTTGTTTCTTTGCAAATCGCAGGCTTAACATGATGCTCATTGCGGCGATACCCGCGAAGAAAACAATGAGTGCCAAGAGGTTTCCGCTCGAAACTTTTCCGACTCGAAACAGAATGTAGCCGACGAATAGATTTAACAACGCCCAGATGACGTTCAGCGTTGGCGATGACAACCCTTTTCCAGGAGGATTAGCGAATGGCGTCGGGAAACGGTCACCAGAAATGCCATAGACGAAATGGGGCACGACGTTGGCGAGGAATGCACCGGCGAAAAAACATGCGATGTAGTCATACCAGTTCAAGGCGGTTTCTCCCCTTGGCTCGGGGGTTACGCGATTCATTGGCCACGCTATGTTGTCGGTTCATGGTGGCGGAACTCAGTTGATGTCGGACACCGACAGCAGGCCCAACTCGCGGTAGATCGGTCGCATGACTGCCCTGATTTTCGGCAGCTCGAACGTGAACCATAGCGATCCGAGCAAGCAGAGTGCGCCGGTAAAGATAAGAGTATTAGGCGCGCCGATTCGATGCGCCAGCATACCTGCCAGGAGGCTACCGAACGGTGCCGCGCCGAAGAACGCCATGGTGTAATAGCTCATCACTCGGGCGCGCTTGTCCTCTGGAACCAACGATTGGACGATCGTATTGCTCACCGCCGCACTCTGCATCAGGCCGAAGCCCACGAACGCCATCAAAACGAGCGATACCCACAAGGTACGGGAGAGGCCAAAGAGCAGCAGCGCTCCTCCAAGCATCGCGGCCGCGATCTGCAGCATGCGGGTCAGTCCGACAACCGACTTGCGGAGCGCAAGCGAAAGCGCGGAGACAAGTGCACCGATTCCCGAGGCCCCCGACAACCATCCGAGAGTGGCTGCGCCGCCGTGCAGTACCTGAACAACGTAAACCGGCAGCAGGACGGCGAAGGGATAGCCCATCAGGCACAGAAGCGAAAAAAGCAGAAGAATGGTGCGGATTGGCCGAAACGTGCGGACATAATCCCAGCCCTCCCGCACTTGCTCGAGCATGCTCGATGTGCTGCGGCGGACGTCCAACAATTTGATACGCATCATCAGCAGCGATGCGATCACAGCAAAATAGCTGACACCGTCAATCAGGAAGCACCAACCTTCACCGACAGCTCCGATCAGTAATCCGGCGATGGCAGGACCGATCAAGCGCGCACCATTTACCATCGAGGAGTTGATGGCGATGGCGTTACCCAGGTCGTTGCGATCTTCGACCATTTGGATGAGAAACGATTGGCGCGCAGGCATGTCGAACGCGTTGATCAGGCCCTGCAAAGCGGCGAGAGCGATAATTTCCCAGAGGGTGATGATGTGCGCCAACGTGAGCGCGGCCATGGCCAGTGACTGGACGGCAGCCGCCGCTTGCGTCCAGATCAATAGCTTGCGGCGGTTAAGGCGCTCGACCCACACGCCCGCAAATGGTCCCAGTGCAAATGAAACAATCTGACCCGCGAAGGTCACGATGCCTAGCAGCAGCGCAGACTGGGTCAGGCGATAAACAAGCCAGGTGGTAGCCAGTCGGGTCATCCAGGTACCGATCAAGGAGATGCTCTGACCCGCGAAAAAGAGCTGGAAGTTGCGGTGCCGCAACGCTCGCCATGCATGCGATATGGAACGGCCTTCTGACGGACCTTGGGTCTCCTGCGTGCGCGTATTGCCTGCGGGCTCGCTCACAACTCGCGTTGACTCGTTGCGGGTCACTTTTCCGCCAGACGTTTGATTATTTCGCCCGCTTTGAAGAGCGTTTCCCGCTGCGATTCGTCAAGCTGCGAGATGGCCTGCATCAGCCATGACTGCTTAGCATCCTTCACGCTCTTCCGGATAGCCGCGCCTTTGGCGGTCAGGCCAATATTCATTTGGCGGCCGTCGGTCGGATGCGGGTTACGTTCGACCATGCCCATTGCCTCAAGCGTTGCGATGGTCGTTCCCATTGACTGCGGTTTCATGCCTTCGGCGCGTGCCAAGTCGGCGGTCGTGGCTGGACCATGCCTAGCAAGGCGCCCGATGACAGACGCCTCGGTCAAAGAAAGTTCATGTGAACCTGCCGCCGCACGCACCCGGCGCACCAAGAGGCCGATGGACTGGAGAAGGTCGATCACAGCGATGTCCAAGGCTCTTCGCGGCATGGCTTCATGCTAACAAATAACAGTAAGACTTGCAAGAATAACTTGCAAGTTTACCTGTTTATGCCAGAGAGCCGGCGGATAATTTGCGCGAGCGTTAAATTATTTTTGCCGTTTATTATTTTTTTAATCGTAGCGAGCCCCCTGAGTGGAGCTTCGCTCACGCGGTTTTATTGGAAAGCGAGGCCGTAGTTCTGAGCTCCCCAAGACATGCGGTCTTTTGTCAATTCGCTTAGTATTGACAGTATGAAATTCCACAGAAAGCCCGTAAGCATGCCGACGACTTGTTACGGGACACGGAATTAAGTGGCAAGCGAAACAAACACTACCCTGATTGAGGCTCGCGCAACCACCGCGGGAGCAGACAAAACCCTGTTCAATATCCTGCTGGCGATCAGTTTTTGTCACCTTCTCAACGACACAATTCAGTCCGTGCTTCCCGCTATTTACCCGATGCTAAAAACCTCTTTCCACCTGGACTTCGGGCAAGTGGGCTTGATCGCGCTTACGCTGCAACTCACGGCTTCGCTGCTGCAGCCGCTGGTGGGATTGCACAGCGATAAATATCCGCAGCCGTACTCGTTAGCCATAGGAATGGGAATAACTCTCGCTGGATTGCTGGCATTATCCATGGCACCGACCTACGTAACCGTCTTGGTGGCTGCTGGCACAGTGGGAATCGGCTCCGCCGTCTTTCACCCGGAGTCCTCCCGCGTTGCGCGCATGGCCTCCGGCGGCCAGCATGGCTTGGCACAATCCCTTTTTCAGGTCGGCGGCAACGCCGGGTCGGCGCTGGGTCCACTGCTGGCCGCATTCGTGTTGACCAAAGGGCAGTCCAGCATCGCGTGGTTTTCGTTCCTGGCGATCGCCGGAATTATGATCCTTACATTCATAGGGACGTGGGCGAAGAATCACCGCGCGGCCGCGGATGCGGCCAAAGCGAAGATGAGCGCCCTGTACGGTGGCGTTACTGGCTCCGCACACGCAGCGCATCGTGCGGGCTTGCCCGCTGCGAAAATTGGCGTCTCCATGGCTATATTGATCGCGTTGATGTTTTCAAAGTTTTTTTATCTGGCGAGCATCAGCAGCTATTTTACTTTTTACCTGATGGATAAGTTTCACCTCTCACTGCAAAGTGCCCAGCTTCACCTTTTCATTTTTCTCGGCGCAGTGGCGGCGGGGACCTTCACCGGCGGCCCGATCGGCGACCGCATCGGCCGCAAGTACGTCATCTGGGCCTCCATCCTTGGGGTGCTGCCATTCACCTTGTTGCTGCCTTATGTGAATCTGTTATGGACCACGGTCTTGAGCATAGTAATCGGGATGATTCTGGCTTCAGCGTTTTCCGCAATTTTGGTTTATGCGCAGGATCTGGTTCCGGGACGAGTAGGGATGATTTCAGGCCTGTTTTTTGGGTTCGCTTTCGGATTGGGAGGCGTCGGAGCGGCATTGTTAGGCAAATTGGCGGATTTGACCTCGCTCACGTTTGTCTACCACGTATGCGCATTCCTTCCGGCTATCGGCATTTTGACGGTATTCCTGCCCGATCTGGAGCCTGAGGCCGCGTCTCGTCCCAGAAGGGCATAATTTTATTCGGCGCTTTATATGAGCGGGTGGCGTCGTTTAGAAGTCTGCAGACGCAGTACAATACGCTTCGCTTAAAAGTCCGAATCAAATGTGGCGCCAAAGGCGGAATCGAATGACTGAAGCTATTCATTTGCGGTTACGGCAGCGCCCGCGCCGACGAGTATTTTTGTTTATCTTTGCCGTTCTTGCCGTCATCTTTTTCAGTAGCCGGACGGTGCTGTCTTATTACGTCGACGCCCTGTGGTTCGGGTCACTCGGTTACGAGGAAGTATTTCGAAAGACGATCAGCTTGCAGTGGTTGGTCTTCGCGGTATTTTTCGCAGCCACATTTCTTATTTTGTACGGATGGTTCCTGGGTTTGTGGCGAGCGTACCAGCCTCACTTACTTGGAGGTGGGCCGATTTTTGTCGGAGGGCGGCCGTTAAGACTGCCGGTCGAGCGCATGTTGCGTCCCATCGGCCTGCTGGTCACGCTCGGAATTGCGTTCGTAACTGCCACGAACATGATGTTGGAATGGTCCACGTTCGCGCTTTGTTGGTATGCGCCACGCAGTAATGGCATCGTGGATCCGATTTTCGGTAGGCCGTTAAGCTTCTATCTGTTTACTTTGCCTGCATGGCAATTCGTCACCGGTTGGCTGTTGACGCTGGCAGTGATTGCCTGCGTGATCGCTATTTTCTTCATTTTTATTACCGGCAGCACGCGCGTGTTTGGGAGGGGGGAGTTACCTTTGCCCTGGCGCGGGTTCTCCATTGCATTTGCATTTCTGTTGTTGACCCTCGCAATGCGGGTGTACATCGGCCGGTTCGAACGATTGTTCGACGATCACACGATTTTTGGCGGCGTGACTTACACGGATGCGCACGTCATCCTCGCGGGCCTGCTCGTCGTCTGCGTCGGGCTGATTCTTGGCGCTGCGATCGCCGCTACCAATGTCGTATCAGCGCCGCGCATGCGTTGGCTGTTCACAGCGGTCGTTCCGGCCGCGGTCTCTTATCTGGCAGTGCAGATAATTGCCTGGTACGTCGGGAACTTTATCGTGAAGCCCAATGAATTGGTTCGCGAGCGGCCGTTCATCTCCTACAACATTGATCTGACGCGGCAGGCTTATGGATTGGACCGCGTCGCGCAGCGGAAATTTCCCGCGGAGACGACCGTCGAGGCCACCGACCCGGCGAATAATCAGGCTACGTTGCAAAACATCCGCCTCTGGGATTGGCGCGCACTCCAGGACACGTTGCGTCAGATTCAGGAAATCCGCACGTACTATGACTTTCCGGACATCGACATTGATCGTTATGAGATCGATGGCGACGTACGTCAGGTGATGCTCGCCGTGCGCGAACTTAATGTCGAGAAGCTCCCAGAGAGCAGCCGCAACTGGATCAACGAGAAGCTTATCTACACGCACGGCTACGGTATCACCATGAATCCCGTGCACGGTTTTACTCCGGAAGGACTGCCGACTCTCATTCTCGGTAACATGCCGATCCAAAGCACGGTGCCGAGTATTAAGATAACGCGGCCCGAAATTTATTTCGGCGAGCTGACTAACACCGACGTGTACGTGAAGACGCGGCAGCAGGAATTCAACTATCCACAGGGAGAGACAAACAGCCTGACGTCGTACGACGGGGACGGCGGCATCCTTCTCGGCGGGTTCCTGCGGCGCATCCTCATTGCGTCCGACCGCGGCGACCTTACGAAGGTTCCGTTCAGCGACGATATCAGCGCCCAGAGCCGGCTGCTGATGCGGCGCAACGTGCGGGATCGCGTGACGGCGCTGGCTCCGTTCCTGACCTATGATTTAGATCCCTACATCGTCATCGGCGACGACGGACGACTGTCCTGGATTATGGACGCGTTTACAACATCGGACAGTTTTCCATACGCGACCCACTACACGCTCGGCAACAATTTGATCAACTACATGCGCAACAGCGTAAAAGTGGTCATCGATGCTTACGACGGGACTACTACGTTCTACGTGTTTGACACCGAGGATCCCATCGTGTCGGCGTACCGCCAGATTTTTCCGAATCTGTTCAAGGATGTTGCGACCATGCCGCCCACGCTACGCAAACATGTGCGCTATCCGGAGCTGCTAATGAAGCTGCAGGCCGCGGTGTACGGCCTGTATCACATGAGCGACCCGCAAGTGTTTTATAACCGTGAGGATTTGTGGACAGTAGCTTCGGAAGTTGGAATGGACGAGAACGGTCAGCAGAAGACTATGGCCATGGAGCCGAACTTCGTGCTGATGAAATTGCCGGGTGAAACAGGCGTGGAGTTCGTGGAGATTTTGCCCTTCACGCCGGCCAACCGGAATAATCTTATTGGCTGGATTGCCGGGCGCAGCGATGGAGCGCAGTACGGCAATACCATAGTTTACGACTTCCCAAAAACCAGGTTGATCGATGGCCCGCTGCAGATCGAAGCACGCATCGATCAGAACGCGCAGTTGTCAGGGCAGTTGACGTTGTGGAATCAGCAAGGCTCGCACGTGCGACGCGGAACTCTGCTCGTAATTCCTTGCGGGCGGGCGTTGTTGTATGCCGAGCCCATTTACCTCCAGGCAGAGCGCAGCCCGATGCCCGAATTGCGTCTTGTTGTGCTGGCGCTACAAGACCGGCTCGCGTACGGACCGACGTTTGAGTCGGCAATGCGATCCCTTTTTGGCGGTGAGGCTTCATCGCTGAGCGCCGTAGCAACGCCCGCAGAACCGGGACGAAACGCGGCCGCACCCATCACCTCCGCCAAGCCTGGAACGGATCGCGACGCGATCATCGCGGAAGCCGCCAGAGACCTCGCTGACTACCAGCGACTAACGGCGGAAGGCAAGCTCGGCGAAGCGGGGCAGAAACTTGAGGAGCTAAAGCGCAAACTCGATCAGTTGAACGCACGTCAAAAATGATTGCAGTACACGCGGGCCTACTTGCAAATACCACGGGCGAACGCCGTCTATCGGGTAGATGAATAGTCTGAATTGATGTCGCGCAGTTGAGTCCTTTCCCGATTCCCAGCATCCATAACCATAAGGTGTTCATCTTGAGTCAGTCGCAAGCGACTTTATGAATTCCTTACGAATTGCTCATCAGGACTTCTTGAGAGGTCTTTCGTTATCGTGCGGTGCCTGGGTACATGTTGAGCGTGTTGGGACCCTTGCTTTTGCACGCCGGACGTGTATGTGGGTGCCGTGACCATGACTCCCGTTGTCTTCATAGCAATTGGATTCCTAAGTTGTTGGTTTCTGCCGTACGCGCTGGTGGAGTGGACACAAGACCGGCAGGGCAAGTCGCGGAAGAGGAGGCCTGACGCGGGAATTGATTATAGTTCGCAAGGAAGCGAGCGCGTCATCAATTTTAAGAACAAAGAAATGTCGAGCGCAAAGAAGAGATTCTAGGAGAGAAAGATGCGCGTGATGAATTGGAAGGTGAAGTTTGCGCGGTTGTGTGTCGGAACGATCCTCTGCGTAAGTATTGTCCCTGGTCGTGGCTTCGCAGACGACGGAACTCCTTCAGGGGCGACGTCGCCGGTCAAGTTGGATACCCCTAAGCCGGGACTGACCGAACGAGAGCAATACCTACTCGATCGCGTCGAGCAA